>ERZ501059.18-NODE-18-length-92575-cov-12.758214_pt1 | contig 92575 bp, 91 predicted proteins | sample MGYA00510856_ERZ501059 | MGnify/ENA primary metagenome ERZ501059 (study PRJEB25958, sample SAMN03398555) | human skin metagenome | study: EMG produced TPA metagenomics assembly of the Human Skin Microbiome Metagenome (human skin metagenome) data set. | reverse complement strand
CTCTTCCGATCTCGTGCCGCACCCCGCCACGGGGGTACACGCCGGGCGTGACCCGGCCGCGGATCACACGCGCTCCCAGCGCACCGACGGGGATGCGCCCAAGCGGGGTGCACAGGACCACAAACGCGGCGGCGAGCCAGCCCCAAGAGAGCTCAGTCAGCCCCAGCAGGTTCGCCGCGACGGCCACCCAGGTCACCGCCGTGGTGGCCTTGAGCGTCATCACCGGGAGCAGCGACACCGTCTGCGCCACGCGCGTGCCCGCGCCGACGGGTTTCACCGCGCGCTCGCGCAGGGAGGTGCGGCTGGCGAGCGTGAGCTCGTCGATAAGCGAGGCAAGCGTTTCCAACCTGGGGTGGTCGTAGAGATCGCGCACGGCGAAGGTGGGCACACGATCGCGCAGGCGCGTCACCAGCGCGGCCGCGGCCAGCGAGGAGCCGCCGAGCTCGAAGAAGTCCGCGTCCCGGCCCGGCACGTCCAAGCCCAGCACCTCCACCCACTGCTGCGCCACCCACGCCTCTGTCTCGGTGAGGCCCACTGCGTCCACACTCGCGGGCAGCGGCCACGGCAGTGCCTTTTTGTCCACCTTGCCGGAGGTACGCACGGGCAGCTCCTCCATCACGTGCAGGCGAGGCACGAGCGCCGCCGGCATGACCTCCGCCAGGCGCTCGCGCATCTGTTGCACGTCAAGGTCGGTGCCCTCGTTGGGGGAGACGTAGCCCACCAGCACCTTGTCGCCGGAGGGCAGCGCCTGCACGGCCACGGCCGAGTTGTACACGCCGGCGAGCGCGGCCACGTTGGCCTCCACCTCGCCCAGCTCGATGCGGCGCCCGCCGATCTTCACCTGGTCGTCGGCGCGGCCGATGAACGCCAGGCCGTTGTCCGTGAGCTTGACGTGGTCGCCGGTGCGGTAGGCGCGCTCCCACTCGCCCATGGGCGCGTACTTCTCCGCGTCCTTGGCCGGGTCCAGGTAGCGGGCCAGGCCCACGCCGCCGATGATCAGCTCTCCCTGGCCCTCCTCGCCATCGCTTGCGATGGCGAGATCCCAGCCGTCCAGCGGCCAGCCGATGGTCACCGGCTCGCCCGGGTACAGCCGCTTCGCGCTGGCCACCACGGTCGCCTCAGTGGGGCCGTAGGTGTTCCACATCTCGCGGCCCTCGGCCAGGCGGTCGGTCAACTCCTGGGAGCAGGCCTCGCCGCCCACGATGAGCAAACGGATGTTGTCCAGCGCCTCCTTCGGCCACAGCCCAGCCAAGGTGGGCACGGTGGACACGACCGTGATGTCGCGGCGGATCAGCCACGGACCCAAATCCTGCCCGGAACGCACCAGCGCGCGCGGGGCAGGCACCAGGCAGGCGCCGTGGCCCCAGGCCAGCCACATTTCCTCGCAGGAGGCGTCGAAGGCCACGGACAGGCCTGCCAGCACCCTATCGTCTGGGCCCAGCGGGTTGTCCTGGCAAAACAGGCGCGCCTCCGCGTCCACGAACGCGGCTGCAGAGCGGTGCGTGACCGCCACGCCCTTCGGCTTGCCCGTGGAGCCGGAGGTGAAGATGATCCAGCAGTCGTGGTCCGGGGTGACCTCGCCCAGCTCGCCCAGTTCCGTGGGCTCCGCGGGTTTGAGCACCCGCAGCCCCTCGTCGGTGAAGATCGCGTCCACGTCCGCCTCGCCGAACACCGTCTCAGCGCGCTCGTCCGGGTCGTCCGCGTCCACCGGCACGTACGCGCAGCCCGCGCGCAAGGTGGACAAAATGGCCAGGTAGAGCTCCCTGCTTCCCGACGTCATCCTGACCCCCACCCGGCCCCCATCACGCACACCCCTGGCACGCATCTCAGCCGCGCGGTGCTCGATCTCCTCCACAAGCTCCGCGTAGGTGAGCACGCCGTCATCGTCGGGGTTGGCGCTGCCGCGGTTGCCGTCGTCGATGGCGGCGGCATCGGGGTGCTGGGCGGCGGTGGCCGTGAGGACGTCGATAAGCGTCCGCTCCGGCGGGGCCAAGTGGCTGCGCAGGAGCGGATTCGCGGTGTCTTCTCCGGGCTGAGACATGCGGATAAGGCTAATGATGTGCCGAAAAACCGCAAATTGTGGGAAAGCCCCACTATTTGCGATGGCCCACCTTGTGCCCTTTCCTTTTGCGAATCCAGCTACCAGGGCCCAGCTAATCGGCTCTGGAGGCCGAATAGCTGGCACTTACTAGCTGGATCCGCAGCGCTGCGGTCGCACGCCCGGGCTGCTAGCCTCGAACCGCTGCCTCGGGGGAGGCCGCAGACACAGGGGGGAAACCATGGATCAAGCACGACTAGTGGCGCTGCTGGTGGCGCGCGGGGATGTGGAGCGGCACGCGTGCGTGCAACTTTCCGCGACCAAGTTCGTCCCCGCCGGGCAGTGGGCAGGGCTCAAACGCCACGAGCAGGAATTCCTGCGCTGTTACGCGGCCGGGGTCAGCGCGCACAAGGCGGTGCTGGTGGGCAGATCCGCGGCGCGGGCGCTCGGGCTCTGGGTGCTGGGCAAAGACCCAGAGGTTATCGAACTAGCGCAGCGCAACGGCCACCCGCCGTCGAAAACCCAGTGGCCGGAGGGGTGGTGTACCGCAACATCCCCATCCCGGAGATGGACATCCGAGAGCACACAGCGTTCGACCCCGCGGGCGCCGGCGGACGGATCCGGCTGACCACGCCCGCGCGCACCGCCATCGACATCGCCCGGTTCCACGGGGTGCGCGACGCCGTCGTAGCCATGGACAGCCTCTACCGCGAGCAGACCCCGATCGGGCAGGAAACGACCCGGGCCGCGCTGGCCTCCACCATGGGACGGCTGGCCGGCAAGAAGGGCGTGGGCCTGGCGCGCCGGGCGTTTGAACTCAGCTCGACGGTCTCCGAATCCGCGTTTGAGTCACTCTTCCGCGTCATCCTCCTCGAGCACGGCATCCAGGCCCAGGGGCAGATGTGGGTGGGCAGGCGGTACCGGGTTGACCTGCTGTGGGGCAACCTCATCATCGAAATCGACGGCTACATCAAATTCGACGACATGCCCCACGCCGAGGTCATCCGCATGACCACACGCGATAACTGGCTGAAGGAGCAGGGCTACGAGGTGCTGCACCTCTTTCCCGCCGAGATCCTGCGCGACGAGGCCGGTTGCATCCGGCGCGTGTTCGACGCGAAGGCGCGTGCCGACGCCCGCGGGCCCGTCACCGTGCCAGCCACGCCGTACCGGCCGTAGCGCCGGGTCGGTCCTCCCGCCGCGGATCCAGCTACAAGGACCCAGCTAATCGGCGCTGGAGGCCAAATAGCTGGCTCCTACCAGCTGGATCCGCAGGGCCGGGGTGGGGAGCCGGGGAGTGGGGAGTGTCCGGGTTCCGGCGACACCGATCGGGCCGGTCCGCCACGCCTTCGCCGCACGGATCCAGCTACAAGAACCCAGCTAATCGGCCCTGGAGACGGAATAGCTGGCTCTTACCAGCTGGATCCGCGGGAACGGGGCGGGCACCGGGGCGGGACACACCGACCCGACCCGAGCCGCTACTCCTCCGCCTCCAGCGCTTGGGACAGTTTGCGCAGGCTCTTCAGCTGCTTGGAGGAGGACGCCTCGAGCGCGCGGTCCTCCGCCTCGGCTACGTCGGCGGCCAGGCGCGCCAGCGCCTTCGTCCCCTTCTTCGTGGCGGCGACGATCTGCCGGCGCCGGTCTTTCGGGTCGCGTTCGCGGGTGACCCATTTGCTGGTTTCCAGTGAGTCGATGAGCCGGACCATGTCGGAGGCGTCGATGCCCAGGAGCTCGGAAAGCTGGCGCTGGCTCATTGGCTGGCCGTCCACGCAGGCGAGGATCCAGTACTCGCGCATGGTGGAGTCGTGGGTGGCCAGGGCGCGCTCCACCTCGTCTTTGGTGTGCCTGCGCACGCGTTCCACCTGGAAGTGGGGGGACTTGGCCAGGGTGGACGGCAGTTCGGGGAGCGTCGACATGCCGTCCATCTTAACTACCTGCCCACGCCCAACAATTGGCGCTTCCTAACTTTGGTGGGGCAGGCCTTGTTCCACCCAGGCGGTGGTGCCGCCGGTGACGTTGTGTACGCCGTCCCACCCGCGCGCCTGCTCGAGGTACTGGGCTGCCTGGGCGCTGCGTCCGCCGGACTTGCAGATCAGGTAGATGTCCTGCTCGGGGTCGATTTCGTCTGCGCGGGCGACAAACTCGGACAGGGGGATGTTCACGGCGCCCTCTGCGCGCACGGCGGCGTACTCGTCGGGCTCGCGGACGTCGATGAGCTGCGCGCCTGCGGGGACTTCGGTGACAGAAACTTCCTTCATGGTTCGTATGATAACCGCCGTGAAGTACCACCTCCGCCGCGCCGCAGCTCTGCTGATCCTGCTGCTGGTCATTGTCGCGGGCGCGAGGGCCCTGCTTCACGACGCCCCTTCGGACCAGCCCGCGCAGCCGGCGGAGCCGCGTCGGCAAGCAGCTGCCGCAATTGCGCCAAGCAGGCCGGTGGAGATGGTCGTGCCGGTGCTGGGGCTGCGCGCGCAGTTCGAGCCGGGCGACTGCCGCGTGCAGGAAGGGGCGATCAACCCGAAGACCTTGGACAAAGCGTGCGCGCTGACGGGGCCGGAGTACCCGTACGCGCTGCCGGGCACGGACGCGCAGGACATCGTGGTGGTCGCGGGCCACACCGGCGCGGGCGTGAGCGCGGTGTTCAACCAGCTTTACGACGGCAAAGCGCAGCATCACAACGTCGCCCCGGGCGACACGCTGTTCATGCGCACCGGGGCCTCCGGCGACGACTGGTTGAAGTACACCGCCACGGACCTGCACGAGCCGGACAAGGGCGCGCTGGCGGCCGATCCCGAGATCTGGGGTACGGGGCCGATGCCGGGGCGGCTGCTCACCATCTCGTGCATCCAGCCGGCGAACCCGCTGGCGGACAGCGTGCGCAACGCGGTGGTGGGGTGGCAGCTCGCCGGAACGGTCACCGGCGCTGAGGTGGACGCGGCGTTCCAGCCGCGGTGAGGCTAACGGGCGATGTTGCGGCCGATGAGCTGGCCGTAGGCGTGCGTGCCATTGGCGTTGAGGTGCAGTGGCAGGTTGCCCGGGGCGGGCGGAACCGGGTCCACCAAGTTCACCCACCAGCGGTCGGGGGAGCAGGTGCTGTGGCCGGTGGAGATGGGCCAGGCGTCGAGGAACGTGGCGCCGTTGGCCTGGGCGACCTCGCGCAGAGTGTTCTGCAGGCGGTTCTCCGTTGCGGGCACCTGGCTAATGGGCAGGGGGATAATCGACGAGGTCAGGCACGTGTTGTTGTTCACGGTGACGCGGGGGTAGCCGACGACGGTGACCTTCGCGCCGGGCGCGTAGTAGCGGGCGACGTTGATGGCGCTGCTCAGCCCGTTTCGCAGTGCCCGCTCTGAGCCCTGGATGTCGGATGTGTACGGGTAGGTGTCGTTCGCGCCGGCGACGATGACCACGTTCTTGGTTTGCGGGTTGAGGTCGCCGCGGCGCGCCGCGGTTCGCAGGGAGTTGTCAATGTGGTAGCCGCCGGTGGCGAAGGAGGCCCCGGCGCACTGGTATTGGTCGACGTGCGCGCCGGAGGCCCTGGTGATCTCGTGGGCGATGGAGCCGTCGGTGACGCACCCGACCCCGGTGTTTGCCATCAGGTTCGCCTTGTTCCGCGCATAATCGATCACGGTGGGGTTAGCCACTATGCTGTCGCCTGTGAGCACGGTGTTTCCCGGCACCGCGGCATGGGCGGCGGTGTTTGCTGTGAAGAGGGCTGCTGCAGCGGCGACGACTGCAGCGAGCCTCTTGTACTTGGCCATCGGTGTTGTTCTCCTTGAGGTCAGCTGAGAGCGATGTGGCAGTTCGCGGCGATAATACGCGGTCTGCCGGCTTCGCACACCTCGGCAGGTGGCAGAAACTGCAGTGACTTGTGTGAAAACCGGTAAAAGTGGGGCTAGACTCTCAATCAAGCGTTGAGACTTCCCGCCCCACGCCCCAGAGGAGACAACCATGAACCGCACACTTCGAGCCGCGACCGTCGCCGCAGCCATCCTTGCCGTCCCTGCAGTGAACGCCACCGCGCAAGACCTGCCGGCCCACGAGGTGGCACAGACCCCGGCCGCTGATCCGGTCGCGGAAGACGCGCTCGGCGTCGGAGACGTCGAATCGACCGGAGATGCGCCGGTGGCGAGCGGCCTGGTCGAGTTCCCGCCTGTGCTGACGCTGGACGGCACCACCTACTACCTGAACAAGGACGGCCACACCTTCGTCACCGACATCGAGCGCGTCGACGCCGATGTCACGCCGGAGGAGATCGCCGCATCCGAGGCTTTGATCAGCGCGAACGCGGGCGAGATCGGCCGCCAGGGGCTCGAGGCGGCGCGTGCGGCGGGTGAAGCGGACGCGGAAGCGGAAGCCGAAGCGCCTGCCGAAACCCCGGCCGAGGCGCCTGCCGAAACCCCGGCCCAGACCCAATACGCTGCGACCACCCGCGGCCTGGAGGCCGAGACCGGCTCCAACACCCTCGTGCGCGGCGTGTTCGCGCTGCTGCTGGCGTCCGCGCTCGGCGCCGCCTTCTTCGCTTTCGCGCGCCGCCGCCTGATCTAACCGCGCGGGAACGCGAAAACGCCGGGCCAGCGACAGTGTGCGGGCCCGGCGTTAGCCGTCGATAGGCGAGAGCTTAGTTCTCGGTCTTGGCTTCCTTCTCGGCCTCGAGGTTCTCGCGGGAGTTGTCGCCCACGCGCTTGAACTCGTCGAGCGCGGCCTGCAGGATCGACTCGGCCTCGGCTTTGTCGCCCCAGCCGGAGCCGGTGACTTCCTTGTTGGGCTCGAGGTCCTTGTAGTGCACGAAGAAGTGCTCGATCTCGTCTTTCATGAAGTCGGAGACGTCGGAGATGTCCCGGTAGTTCTCGTAACGCACGTCGTCGATGACGCAGAGCAGCTTGTCGTCGCCGCCGGCCTCGTCGGTCATCTTGAACACGCCGATCGGGCGCGCGATCACGGTCACGCCGGGGAAGACGGGCTCCGGGCAGATGACCAGGGCGTCCAGCGGGTCGCCGTCGTCGGCGAGGGTGTTGTCGATGAAGCCGTAGTCCGCCGGGTACGCCATCGGGGTGAACAGGTAGCGGTCCAAGAAGACCTTGCCGGTCTCGTGGTCGACCTCGTACTTGTTGCGGGAGCCCTTGGGGATCTCGATGATGACCTCGATAGCCATTGCTTCTCCTTTGTTCAGTGCCTGAGTTCGGTGAATGTCCGCCAAACATCATACGTGGGCTAGCATTTTGGCCGATGAAGGTATGGACATGGGTTGCGGGCGGCCTCGCGCTCGCCGCGGTCGGCGCGGTGGCGGGCTTCGGCATCGCGGCGCACGAGGAGCGTTCCCAGCTCACGCACACCCCGCCGTACCAGCTGCAGTCCGCGCCGGAGGCGATGGTCCCGGTGACGCCTTCGCCTATCGACGACGCTTCGCTCACCACCACCCTGGCCACCCTCGCCGAGAATCCTGATCTGGGCGTGTTCCACGGTCACGTGACGTCGATAGGCAGCGGTGCAGCGGTGTTCGACCGGGCCTCGGAGGAGGCGCTGCGGCCCGCGAGTGTGACGAAGGTGCTCACCGCCTCGGCGGCGCTGTTGAGCCTGGGTGCGCAGGACCGCATCACCACCGAGGTCGTGCGGGGCGCGGACCCGGCGGCGGTGACCATCAAGGCGGCCGGAGACGTGTGGTTGGACGCGCAGGCGCTGGACGCGCTCGCGGAGCAGATCGGGCATGCGGACGCCGTCTACATCGACACTTCTATCTGGGGCGGCATGGAGGAGATGCTGCCCGGCTGGAACCCGCTGGACATCGACGGCGGGTACGTCGCGCCCATGCAGCCCGCGATGCTCTCCGGCGGACGCCTGGACGGGGAGACCACCGGCGACGTGCCGCGCTCCCACACCCCGGCGCTGGACGTCGCGCAGGCGCTGGCGGACCGCGTGGGCGCGCAGACCGTTGGCGTCGGCCCCGCGGAGGGGGACGTTGTCGCCGCGGTGGAGTCGCCGACCCTGGTGGAGCGACTGGAGCTGATGATGAAGCATTCCGACAACGTCTACGCCGAGGCCATCGGCCGCGAGGTGGCGCTCGCCCGCGGGACGACGGACGCGCCGGGCGCGACCCTGTCGGTGCTGGAAGAGCGCGGCTTCAACACCGCCGGCGTGGTGCTGCGGGACAACTCTGGCCTGTCCACCGAGGACCGCATCGCGCCCAAGCTTCTCGACACCATCCTCGCCGACGCCGCCACCAAAACCGAGCTGCGACCGATCTTCTCCACCCTGCCGGTCGCATCCGGCGACGGCACGCTCGAGGACCGTTACGGCGACCTTCCCGGGCGCGGCTGGGTGCGGGCGAAGACGGGCACGCTTGACGGCACGGCGTCGCTCGCCGGCACGGTGACCAGCGTGAACGGGGACATCTACACGTTCGCGCTGATCTGCAACGACGCCGACGTGCTCGAAGCGCGCCGAGCGATGGACGAGTTCACCTCCGCGCTGCGGCAGTTCTGATGCAACCGTTCTGGCCGCGCCGCTCGCCGCACTTCCTCGCTTGCCGACGCGCCGTCCGGCCCTTCGACGGCCCGGCGGTGATCGGCCTGTCCGGTGGGCCCGACTCTCTCGTGTTGGCCGCCGCGGCCGCCGCGGAAGACAAGGACGTTTGCTGTGTGGTTGTGGACCACGGGCTGCAGGACGGCTCGGCGGACGCGGCCGAGCGGGCGGCGGGTACGGCACGGGGGTTCGGATTGGCGGCGGAAGTGGTCCGCGTCGAGGTCGGGGAGGGCAACGTGGAGGCCGCAGCGCGCAGCGCCAGGTACGAGGCGCTGCTCGCGTACGGGCGCGACGTGTGGGTCGCCCACACCGCCGACGACCAGGCGGAGACGCTCATCCTCGGCGCGTTGCGCGGCAACCCGTCCGGCATGGCGCCGCGCAACGGCCGCGTGGTCCGGCCGTTCTTGGGCGTTCGGCGCGCTGACACGGTGGGCGCGTGCGAGGAGCTGGGATTAGCGCCCTGGCACGATCCGATGAACGCCGACCCCGCCTTCCGTCGCGTGGCGGTGCGCACGCAGGTTGTGCCCCTGCTCAGCGAGCTCCTCGGCGGCGACGCGGTGCCCGCCTTGGCCGCCACCGCCGACCGAATCGCGGCGGATCACGCGCTGATTGCGTCGCTTGCAGATCTCTCGCCGACCACCTCCTGCGAGGAGCTTGCGCGGGATGCGGGGCCGGTCCGGAGGCGTCGATTAGCGGCATGGCTCTTGGGCGAGGGCGTGCCGGTACAGGGCGACCAGCTCGACGCGGTGGAGGCCTTGGTCGTGGATTGGCATGGGCAGGGACCCGTCGCCGTTGCAGGCGGGCGCGTGGTGGCGCGTGAGGACGGTCGATTGACCCTTGTGGGGCGATAGCTCACCGTATATATTCCGCGTATATACCCATGAGGAGGTGCGCGGTGGAGAAAGCAACGACACGGGTGTTCAAATCTGGCAACAGTCAGGCGGTGCGCATCCCAGCGGACTACCGGCTGGATACCGACGAGGTGACTGTGGAGCGGGTTCCGGAAGGCCTGCTTCTGCGTCCTGTCGAGGAATCGATGGGCGAAGTCGTTCGCCGTTTCCGGGCGTTTCAGACCGCCCAGGGGATTGAAGGGGGCATTCTGGCGGATCCCGACCGCATCTCCGACGATGCCTCGCTGAGCGACGACGAACTGGGGCTTCGCTGATGTATCTCCTGGACACCAACGTCTGGATCGACATCGAGCGGGGTGAACAGGTGCACGTGATCGAGCGCTTTCTTTCGGTGGCCCCGGGCGATGTCCCCATCTCCACGGTGGTGCTCGGCGAGCTGTATGTCGGTGCCGAGCGGTCTCGGAACCCCGGCTTGGCCCGCCGCACGGTAGATCGACTAGTACACGGCTTCGACCGGTGCGGGATCGATAGTGACACCGCGCGGCGCTACGCGGAAGTCACGGCAGACCTGGCTCAGCGCGGCGAACTGATCGGCGTCAACCACCGCTGGATTGCCGCCCAGGCGCTCGCCCAGGATTGCGTGCTGGTGACCGCGAACACGGGTGAGTTTTCGCGCGTGAGAGGTTTACGCCTGGAGAACTGGCGGGTCCCCTAACCCCGCAGGTGGTTGTACCTTCTCGCGGGCAGGTGGCAAGATGAGGAAGTTACGCGCACGTGAACGCCAATAGGCGCGGAGAGACCGCGAGAGGGAAGGGCCAGCCCATGACCGAGTTGCACGACACCAAGGACTTCAACGTCCCGCCTCACCGCTACGGAGATGACGTGGAAGCCATCCTCATCTCGGAGGATGAGCTGCAAAACCGCATCCAGGAGCTGGCGGACATGGTCTCGGAGAAGTACCGCGACGCTGACGACGACCTCATCCTGGTGTGCGTGCTCAAGGGGGCGGTGTTCTTCCTCACCGACTTCGCGCGCAAGCTGTCCATTCCGTCGGAGATGGAGTTCATGGCCGTGTCCTCCTACGGCAACTCCACCACCAGCTCCGGCGTGGTGCGCATCCTCAAGGACTTGGACAAGGAAATCGCCGGCCGCGACGTGCTCGTGGTCGAGGACATCATCGACTCGGGCCTGACCCTGTCCTGGCTGCTGCGCAACCTGCGCAACCGGAACCCGAAGAGCCTCGAAGTCGTTACTCTTCTGCGCAAGCCGGATGTGCAGACCGCGCAGATCGACCTGCTGGACATCGGCTTCGACATTCCAAACGAGTTTGTCATCGGCTACGGCTTGGACTACGCGGAGCGTTACCGGGACCTGCCGTACGTGGGCACGCTGCACCCGCGCGTGTACTCCGAGGCGGACTAGACGCTAACTAGAACAAGGGTTTATGAGCAAAAATACAAAGGTCTTGCGGTGGGGTGTCATCGGCGCCATCGCGCTCATCGTCCTCTACCTGCTAACGCTGATCGGGGACGATTCCCGCGCCTACCAGCGCGTGGACACCTCTGTGGCGATTGAGCAGCTGCAGAACCAAAACGCGGAAGAAGTGCAGATCGACGACCGCGAGCAGCGCGTGCGCATCGACCTGCGCGAGCCGATCACCGTGGACGAGCGCGAGGGCGTGGAGGCCATCTCCGCCCAGTACCCCGCCCGCACCACCCCGGACATCTTCGCCGCTGTGCGCGATTCGGGCGCGGACAAGTACCAGACGAATGTGACGCAGGAGTCCTTCCTGATGTCCATGCTGGGCTTCGTGCTGCCGATGGTCCTGGTCTTCGGCCTGATCTTCTTCTTCATGTACCGCCTGCAGGCCGGCGGCGGCGGGCCGTTCGGCATCGGCGGCTCCAAGGCCAAGCAGCTGACCAAGGACAACCCCACTAACACGTTCGCGGACGTGGCTGGCGCGGACGAGGCCGTGGACGAGCTGCACGAGGTGGTGGACTTCCTCACCGACCCGACCGTGTACGAGAAGCTTGGGGCGAAGATCCCGCGCGGCGTGCTGCTGTACGGCCCGCCCGGCACCGGTAAGACCCTGCTCGCCCGCGCCGTGGCGGGTGAGGCCGGCGTGCCGTTCTACACCATCTCCGGCTCGGACTTTGTGGAAATGTTCGTCGGCGTCGGCGCCTCGCGCGTGCGCGACCTGTTCAAGCAGGCGCGCGAGAACAGCCCGTGCATCATCTTCGTCGACGAGATCGATGCGGTGGGCCGCCAGCGCGGCTCCGGCATGGGCGGCGGTCACGACGAGCGCGAGCAGACCCTGAACCAGCTGCTGGTGGAGATGGACGGCTTCTCCGGCCGCGAGGGCGTCATCCTCATCGCGGCGACCAACCGCCCGGACATCCTGGACCCGGCGCTGTTGCGCCCGGGCCGCTTCGACCGCCAGATCCCGGTGACCAACCCGGATCTGGCCGGCCGCGCGCAGATTCTCAAGGTCCACGCCAAGGACAAGCCGTTGGCGGAGGATGTCTCCCTCGACGCCCTGGCTAAGCGCACCGCCGGCATGTCGGGCGCGGACCTGGCCAACGTGCTCAACGAGGCCGCGCTGCTCACCGCACGCATCGGCGGCAACGTCATCACCGCCGACGCGCTTGAGGAGGCGACCGACCGCGTCATCGGCGGCCCGCGCCGCTCCAGCAAGGTCATCTCGGAGCACGAGAAGAAGGTCACCGCGTACCACGAGGGCGGCCACACGCTCGCCGCGTGGGCGCTCAAGGACATCGAGCGCGTGTACAAGGTGACCATCCTCGCTCGCGGGCGCACCGGCGGCTTCGCCATGACCGCGGACGAGGACGACAAGGGCATGTACACCCGCGACGAGCTGTTCGCCCGCATGGTCTTCGCCATGGGCGGGCGCTCGGCGGAGGAGCTGGTCTTCGGCGCGCCGACCACCGGCGCCTCGAACGACATCGAGCAGGCCACCAAGATCGCCCGCGCGATGGTCACGGAGTACGGCATGACCTCGGCCCTCGGCGCCGTGAAGTACGGCCAGGAGCAGGGCGATCCGTTCTCCGGCCGCGGTGCCGGCGGCTCGCTGGAGTACTCGCCGGCGGTCGCGGCCAAGATCGACGAGGAGATGCAACTGCTTCTCGACGAAGCCCACAAGGTCGCCTACGCCACCCTCGAGCGCTACCGCGACGAGCTGGACACGCTCGCGTCGAAGCTGCTGGAGAAAGAGACGCTGCGCCGCGGTGACTTGGAGGCCATCTTCGACACCGTCGAGCCGACCCGCCCGGCGCTGCCCGCCCACGACGTCCGCTTCGGGCGCCAGGCGGACCGCGACCCGGTGAAGACGCCGGTGGAGATTGCCAAGGAGCGCGGCGAGGAGCCGCCGAAGCGCTTCTCCATCCTGGAGGCATCCAAGGCCACCCGCGAGCGCCGCCGCAAGGAGCGCGAGGCCCAGCAGGGCACCCCTGCGAAGAAGGGTTCCACCCGCTGGGAGCAGCCCAAGGGCAACGCCCCGCAGTACGGCGGTCCGACGCCGCCGGAGGGCTGGACGTACAAGGGCGCGCCGAAACACGAGCACCCGGGGGCGCAGAACTACCCGGCGGGCGAGACCGAAGAGATCGGCTTCCGCCTGCCGGAAAACGAGCGGCCGGACCACGCGCCGCGCGGGCCTGAGCCGGAAACCACGCCCGATGCGGAAACCACCCAGCTGCCGCGCCAAGAGCGCGAGCCAAGGCACAGGAGGGACGATGACTAACCCGAACGCTGGCAGTTTTGACAGGGAGCGCGCCGAGGCCGCGGTGCGCGAGCTGCTCATCGCGGTGGGGGAGGACCCGGACCGCGAAGGGCTCGCCGAAACCCCGGCGCGTGTCGCGCGCGCCTACGAGGAGGTCTTCGCCGGCCTGCGCGAGGACCCGAAGATCCACCTGGAAAAGTCCTTCTCCGAAAACCACCGCGAGCTCGTGCTCGTGCGCGACATCCCCATCTATTCCACCTGCGAGCACCACCTGGTGCCGTTCTACGGGGTGGCCCACATCGGCTACATCCCGGGTGCGGACGGCAAAGTCACGGGGCTGTCTAAGCTGGCGCGCCTCGCCGACATGTACGCCAAGCGCCCGCAGGTGCAGGAGCGGCTGACCGCGCAGATCGCGGACGCCATCGTCGAGAAGCTCGACGCGTCCGCGGTGATCGTCGTCATCGAGTGCGAGCACCTGTGCATGGCCATGCGCGGCATCCGTAAGCCGGGCGCGACCACGACCACCTCGGCGGTGCGCGGCGGCTTCCAGAACAACGCCGCCTCCCGCGCGGAAGTGCTCAGCCTGATCAGGGGGTAACGCCATGACCACCGTCGCCGACCTGACCGTGCCCGGGCGCGCCAGCGTGATGGGCATTGTCAACGTCACCGAGGACTCGTTTTCAGACGGCGGCAAGTGGCTCGCCGCAGACGACGCCATCGCGCACGCCCACGAGCTCGTGCGCCTCGGCGCGGACATCATCGACGTCGGCGCGGAATCCACCCGCCCGGGCGCCACGCGCGTCTCGGCGGAGGTGGAGGCGCAGCGCATCCGGCCCGTCATCCGGGCGCTGCACGCCGACGGCATCCGCACCTCCGTGGACACCATGCGCGCCTCCACAGCCCTGGCCGCGACGGAAGAGGGCGTGGACATGATCAACGACGTCTCCGGCGGCCTGGCCGACCCGGACATGTACCGCGTGATGGCGCAGACCGGGCTGCCGGTGTGCCTCATGCACTGGCGCGCCAACGCCTTCGTCAACGCGTCCGGTTCGGCGGACCACGGCGGCGACGTGGTGAAGGATGTGCGCGAGGTGCTGGCGGAGCTCGTCGAGAAGGCGACTGCCGCAGGGGTGGACCCAGGGCAGATCACGCTCGACCCCGGCCTCGGCTTTGCCAAAACCCCTGAGGACAACTGGGCGCTGCTTCACGCCCTGCCGGAGTTCGTCGCGGGGGAGTTTCCCGTCCTGGTCGGCGCGTCGCGCAAGCGTTTCCTCATGGAAATTCGGGCGGATCGGGGACTGGAGCACTCGCCCATCGACGCCGACCCCGCCACCGCGGCAGTGACCGCGCTGGCGGCCCACGCTGGCGCGTGGTGCGTGCGGGTGCACGAAGTGGCCGTGTCGCGCGACGCGGTAGATGTTGCACGGAGGTGGACCAATGGCTGACCGTATTGAGCTCGAAGGATTACAGTTTCACGCCAACCACGGGGTGCTCGCGCACGAAACGCAGTACGGGCAGGCGTTCTCCCTGGACATCACCTGCTGGCTGGACTTCGCGGGCGCGGCGCGCGAGGACGACCTCACGCAGACCGTCAACTACGCCGAGTTGGCGGACACCGCGCTGCGCATCGCTCGCGGCACGCCCCGGCAGCTCATAGAGACGGTGGTGGTGGAGATCGCCGAGACCGCTATGCGCGAGTACGACCTGCTGCACGCCATCGAGGTCACCCTGCACAAGCCGCACGCGCCGATCCCGGCCGTGTTCGACGACGTCGCGGTGGTGGCCCGCCGCTCCAGAAAGCGGATGTAGCCGTGCGCGCCGTGCTGTCGTCGGGCTCGAACATGGGGGACGCGCGCGCCCACCTGCGCACTGTCGCAGACGAGTTCGCCGGCGAGCTCGTCGCTGCCAGTTCAATCTACGCCACCGCGCCGTGGGGCAAGACCGACCAGCCGGACTTTCTCAACCAGAGCCTACTGGTGGACGTGGACGACACCCCGCGCGTGCTCCTCGCGCGGTGCCAGGACCTGGAGCAGCGGGCCAACCGCGTGCGCGAGGAGCGCTGGGGCCCGCGCACCCTGGACGTGGACATCGTCTGGATCGACGGCTACACCTCCAACGACCCGGACCTGACCGTGCCGCACCCGCGAGCGCACCTGCGCCAGTTCGTGCTCCAGCCCTGGTTGGAGATGGACCCGGACGCGGAGCTGAACGGGGTACGGGTGGCGGCGCTGCTTGCGGACTTGGACGACCAAGGGGTGCGCAAACTGTGAAGCGCACGCCGTACGAGGGGTTGATCGCCGTCGCCGGGTTCTGCGCGGCCGCCGCGGTGATTCTGGTGCGCCGGTTCTACGGGCTACTGGAATCCGTGGACATGGTCGTGCCGCTGTCGCTGTGGGTGATGGCCGTGATCGCGGGCTGGCTCGCGCTTGTGGTACGCAAGCACCGCAAGGAGGGCAGGGTCGGCCAGGACCGCAGCCAGCTCCACCCGGTGCAGGCTGCGCATTTCATGGTCTTTGGCAAGGCGTGCGCCTGGGCGGGTGCGGTGTTCGGCGGCGTGTATGCGGGCGCGTTGAGCTACGTCGTGCCCAAGCTCGGCGTGCTTGCCGCCGCGCCCGGAGACGTCCCGCCACTTGTTGCCGGCACCCTCGGCGGCATCGCGCTGTGCGCCGCCGGGATCTGGCTGGAGAAAATGTGCGAGGTGTCGCCGCCCAACGAGGGGCAAGGCGTTGGCTAGAGTGGTGGGCATGAGTGCCCAGAATGCGTCCCCAGACCGCGCGAACCTATGGGTCATCGTGCCGTTTGCGGTCGCCGTCATCGGCACCGTGGTCATGTTGTTCACCAACTCCGCCAATGCGCTCAAGGTCGCGCTGATCTTTGCGCTGTGGGCTGGCGCGGCCGGCATCCTGGTCAGCGCGAAGGCGCGCCGGGACCGCGACGCGGCGGCGAATGAGGCGGCCGCCGCCGAGCAGCGCATCCAAGACCAGGAGGAGCGCCACCGCGAGGAGCTGGCGGCCAAACCCGCCGCCCAGCCGGTGGACGTGGAGGCGCTGCGCGAGCTGCAGGACCAGATCCAGGCGCTGCGCGAGCAGCTGGAGGAGCTCAACGGCCGCGTCTTCGAGTACGAGCCGGCCGCCGTACGCGCCTCCGCCCGGCGCATCACCGAGCTGGCGCCGACGCCGGAGCCGAAACCGGAGCCGAAACCGGAGCCCAAGCCAGAACCAGAACCGAAGCCGCAAGTGAGCCCTAGCCCGTCCACGGACGAGACTGCGGTGATCTCCCGCGTCCGCCCGTCCGGCGCGCCGAGTTCGGACGCCATCGCTGGCCGCATTGGCGCGCAGCCGTCGTCGCGTCCGGCCCGCAACCCGCTGTCCGACCTGATCAGCGAGCGTGAGGCAGAGAAGGCGGAGAAGATAAAGGCCGAGCCGGAGCCGGCAGCCGAGGCGCGCCCCGAGCAGCGCTCGGGCCGCCGCCGCCGCGACGAGCGCGGGGACCAGGCCCTGTCCGTGGCGGAACTCCTCGCGCGCCAGGGGAAGTAGATGCCGCCTCGCCTGCTGGTGGGCGCGGTGTTCGGCGCGACGCCGTTTGCAGAGCGCTTCGAGCGCGCCGGTCACACCGTTCGGCCGCTGGACATCCACGATGACCCTGGTGCGGTTGCGCATGTGGACCTCGTGCTTCTCGACGGACCTTCGGCCGATATCCGCGCCGCCTGCGAGCGGGTGGCAGACCACGCCCGTCCGCGCCAGATGTTCCTGCACACCGCGCTGGAGGAAGGCCAGCAGCTCCTCGATGATGTGGAGACCTCGCACGCCATCACCATGTGCGCCCACAACATCTTCGAAAACGTGTGGGTGACCTCCGCTGCCGACGAGCTGGGCGAGACGGTTGTCGGCCTGCTCGTCGCGGAGATTGGCGGGGTGAGCTTGCGTATCGACGATGCTTCGCGCCCGCTCATCGCCGCAGCGCAAGAGCTGCGCGCGATGGAGTCTGTCGTGCGCGACGACGTCTTGGAGCTGCTCACCCAGGCGGTGCCGGGGTTTGAGTCGGTTGCGCAACAGTTTCTCGCCGCCCCGCCGGCGCAGCGGGGCGCGCATACCCCGGCGGAGTTGGAAAGGCTCGTGCGAGCCCTGCCCGACGCGGGTACTCGGCGCTTGTTCGTGGAGTTGGCGCGCAGGCGCGGCGAGCTGGAGCAGGACACGGACACCGAGCTTTGGGTGATGCAGAAGTACGAAGGAGGATAAATGGCGTTTGAACCGGGCAAGGCAGTGGTGGTCACTGATGAAAAGCTCTTGGCCACCTACGGCAGGGCGTTCCGCAAGATCGGCAAGTCGGTCGTGGTGGTGCCGCTCGGCACCGACATCCACGGCGGGCACGTGGAGCTCATCCGCGCGGCGAAGTCGCTGCTCGGCTCGTACGTGGTGGTGACGTACTCGGGAGACGAGGTGCCGGAGGTGTTCGCCAAGGAGCGTGTGGACGTCGTGTTCCACGGCGCGCTTGCCACCAAAGTGCGCGTGGATTCCGGCGTGGAGCCGCTGGAAGACCCGGAGACCACCCAGCGGGAGGTCGCCCGCATCCTCGCGGCCATCAACGCCACGCACGCCACGGACGTCGTGCTGGGGGAGAAGGACTTCGAGGTGCTGGTTGCCACCCAGTTTGCGGTGTCCGGCCTGCGCATGGAGTGCAAGCTCCACAGCGTGCCCACGGTGCGCACCCCAGACGGGTTGGCGCTGTCGAACAGGAACGCACGCGTAGCCGTCGATAAGCGCGACGCCGCGCTCGCCCTCTCCGCGGCCCTGACCGCAGGCGCGCACGCCGCTGAGCACGGCAAGGCCAAGGTCCTGGAGACCGCGCGCGGTGTGCTCGACGCCGCCGGGGTCGAGCCTGCGTACCTGGAGCTGCGTGATCTGGCCATGCGCGAGGCGCCCGTGGAGGGCGACGCGCGCCTGCTCGCCGCAGTGGACCTCGGGGGAGTGCGGCTGACGGACAATGTGGGCCTGCCCCTGGGCGTCGGCTTCAAGCACGTGGAGGCCTGATAGCCGGTAAAGTTTCGCTTATGTCCACCGCCACCATCGCCGGGCTGCTTGCAGACCGCTTCGGGTTCAGGAGGCGTACCCTGAGTACCTCATTCATCGTCAACGGCGCTGACTCAGAGAACCAGCGACTCGACCTGCCTGTCTGCGAATAAGCTACGATTATTCGCCGTGACTACGCAGGACTTTTCAGAGCAGCAGCAGATCCGCCGGGAGAAGAGGCAGAGGCTTATCGACGAAGGGCGGGACGCCTACCCCGTCGAGGTCGACCGCACGACGTCTCTGAAAGACCTGCGCGCGAAGTACGACGGCACGCTTGAGCCCGGCGATGAGACGCAGGACGTCGTCGCCGTGGCCGGGCGCATCATGTTCCAGCGCAACACCGGCAAGCTCTGCTTTGCCACCCTGCAGGAGGGCGACGGCACGCAGCTGCAGGTCATGCTCTCGCTCGCCGAAGTCGGCGAAGAACCCTTGGCCCAGTGGAAGGCGGACACGGACCTCGGGGACATCGTCTCCGTGCGCGGCCGCGTCATCGCGTCCAAGCGCGGCGAGCTGTCCGTCATGGCGCAGTCCTGGCACATGGCGTCCAAGGCGCTGAACCCGCTGCCGGTGGCGTTCGCGGGCATGAACGAAGAGCAGCGTGTGCGCCGCCGTTACACCGACCTGATCATGCGCGAGGACGCCCGCAAGAACGCCATGACCCGCATCAAGGTCATCGCCGCCGTGCGCAAGTACCTCACCGGCCTGGACTTCGTGGAGATCGAGACGCCGATGCTGCAGACGCTGCACGGCGGCGCCGCGGCCCGCCCGTTTGTCACCCGCTCCAACGCCCTGGACATCGACCTGTACCTGCGTATCGCGCCCGAGCTGTACCTCAAGCGCGCCGTGGTCGGCGGCATCGAGCGCGTGTTTGAGATCAACAGGAACTTCCGCAACGAGGGCGTGGATTCCTCCCACTCCCCGGAGTTCACCATGCTGGAGACCTACCAGGCGTGGGGCACGTACAAAGACGGTGCGGAGACGATTAAGGGCCTCGTGCAGTTCTGCGCGCAGGAGGTCTTCGGCTCCCAGACGGTGACGCTGCCGGACGGCACCGAGTACGACTTCGGTGGCGAGTGGAAGGTCCTGGAGATGTACCCCTCGCTCAACGAGGCGCTGCAGCGCAAGTTCCCGGGCCAGCCGGAAGTCACCATCGAGTCCTCCGTTGAGGAACTGAAGGGCATCGCCGAGGCGATCGGGCTGAAGGTGCCGGAGAACGCCGGCTGGCTGCACGGCAAGTTGGTGGAGGAGATCTGGGAGGAGCTGTGCTCCGACCAGCTCTACGAGCCGACCTTCGTGGTCAACTTCCCTGTGGAGACCTCGCCGCTCACCCGCGACCACCGCGACAAGCCCGGTGTGACCGAGAAGTGGGACTTGTACGTACGCGGCTTCGAGCTGGCTACCGGCTACTCCGAGCTGGTGGACCCGGTAATCCAGCGCGAGCGCTTTGAGGACCAGGCCCGCCTGGCTGCCCACGGCGACGACGAGGCGATGGTGCTCGACGAGGACTTCCTGGCAGCCATGGAGCAGGGCATGCCGCCGACAGCCGGCACCGGCATGGGCGTGGACCGCCTGCTCATGGCCCTGACCGGCCTGGGCATCCGCGAGACCGTGCTGTTCCCGATGGTCAAGCCAGAGGTGTAACAAACCATGCGTCGCCGTGTCGCCCTTGCTGTCGTGTCGTTGCTCGCCCTCGCTGGGTGCGCGGACGAGCCGGGCGTCGTGGAGGTGACGGTGACCGAAACGGCCTCAAGTGCGACCCCGACCACGTCGACCGCTTCGAGTACGGCGTCGTCGAGCACCAGCTCCACCACACCCACCGGCACGCCGCCGGACTGCTCCGACGAGGCGCTGCAGGCGTCGCCGGGGCTCCAAGAGTTCCAGCTGAACGGGTGTATCGGTGACTTCGCGCGCCCGGGCGTGCCACAGACTGACCACGTAGTGCTAGTGCAGTGGACCGGCAAACACTGGGAGATCGTTGAGTCTGATGGCATGTGGGACGGGCTGGGCATGTCGCGGCCGTGCCACAATCGCACGAAGCTCGAGTCCCTTGGCGTGCCCGAGGAGTACATCAAGGCGGAGGCGATCTGCGGGGAGTACGCGCCCGGCGAAGAGCCGCCGTCATCCCAGCCGAACTGGGAGGACGCAAGCAAGGAACGCTACATCCCGTACGTGGGGATGGGGGAGACGACGCCGGAATACGCCGCTGAGCCCGCGTGCGACGGGCGCGGCATCCTCATCGTCGATTCTGTCATCGACTACGGCGACCGCGCCGACACCGTCCACCGTCTCGCGGTCGAGGTGCTTACCGCGGATCCGACCGGGAAATCACGCCAGTACACCTTCCCGGGCCAGTGCCCGTCGCTGCGCGCGCAGGTGAACGGCAACGACATCTATCCCGTTTACCTCGACTTCGGCCAAGACACCGAAGCGCTGTGCCGGGCGAGGGCAAATTACGGCGGCGACGCGCGCGTGCTTTCTAACCGCGCGGAATTTACAAGTCCCTGCTAGTTGTTTGTGGTGGTTATGACCAACTAACGTTTGATGCAACCAACCATTGGGGTTGAAAGGAGCATCAGCATGGCAACCACCAAGGCGAGCCTGCAGGACCAGGCCGCCGACATCCTCGCCGGCATCGGCGGCGCGGACAACATCGCGTCCATGACGCACTGCGCGACGCGATTGCGCTTCGAACTTAACGACGCATCCCTGGCGGACAAAGACCGCCTCGAGGCCAACCCGAAGGTGATGGGTGCGGTCCCGCAGGGCGGCAGCCACTACCAGGTGATCGTGGGCGGCGACGTGGCCACGGTGTACAACGCGATGAACTCGCTGCCGGAGATGGCCAACCGCAACGTCTCCGACGACGAGCTGAAGAACCGGCAGCGCGACAAGGCCAAGGGCAAGGTGCCCTGGCTGGACGCGTTTTTCGAGTACCTCTCCGACTCTTTCCGCCCGATCCTGGGCGTGCTGCTCGGTGCCTCGCTGATCATCGCCGTCGCCGCGTTCCTCGACGCGATCGGCCTGGTGGACTTCCGCGCGGAGGTGAAGACGCCGGGCTGGCAGTTCGTGGACGCCATGTGGGGCTCCGTGTTCTTCTTCCTGCCGGTGGCGGTGGCGTACAACGCGGGCAAGAAGCTGGGCATCGATCCGTGGGTGCCGGCTGCAGTCATGCTGGCGCTGTTCACCCCGGACTTCACCACGTTGAATGAACACCCAGACGCTCGCGTGGTGGACATTTTCGGTGAACCGACCGATGTGGTCGACGTCTTCGGCCTGCCGATGATCCATAACGGCTACAACGGCAACGTCTTCGTGCCCCTGATCATGGCCGCCGTTGCAGCGCTGCTGTACAAGGCGCTGCAGAAGGTCATCCCGTCCGCGGTGCACATGGTGTTTGTGCCGTTCCTGACGCTGCTGGTGATGATCCCGGTCACCGCCTTCATCATCGGCCCGTTCGGCTACCTGCTCGGTGCCTGGATCGGCACCGGTCTGGCGTGGATGAACGGCAACGCACCGTTCGTCTTCGCGCTCCTCATCCCGATGCTCTACCCGTTCCTGGTGCCGCTTGGCCTGCACTGGCCGCTCAACGCGCTGATGCTGGTGAACATCGACACCCTCGGCTACGACTTCATCCAGGGCCCCATGGGCGCCTGGAACTTCGCCTGCTTCGGCGCGACCGCCGCGGTCCTGGCGATTTCTCTGCGCGACCACGACCCGCTGATGCGCCAGACCTCCGGCTCGGCCCTCGCAGCCGGCCTGCTGGGCGGCATCTCCGAGCCGTCGCTCTACGGCATTCACTTGCGCTACAAGAAGATCTACCCGCGCATGCTGGTGGGCTGCTTCGCCGGCGGCCTAACCATCGCCATTCTGGGCACCCCGTTCGGCGGCGTGAAGACGGACGCGTTCGTGTTCACCTCCATCCCGACCATGTTCGTCTTCGATCCGATGTGGGTGTACATGCTCGCCATCGCCGTGGCGTTTGTCACTTCCTTCTTGGTCATCTTCATCACCGACTACCGCACGCCGGAAGAGAAGGCGGAGGCGCTGGCTCGCGCCGCTGCCGCGCGCGATGAGGACGAGGATGAGGTCACGGACGCGGATGGCTCGGCGAAACTGGCGTCGGCAAGCAACGCGGATGCGACGGTGCTCGCGCCCATCGCGGGCCAGGCGGTAGCCATGGAAGCGCTGTCGGACGCCGCTTTTGCGTCCGGCGCGCTGGGCCAGGCGGTCGGCGTCACGCCGGCAAACGGCACGCTCACCGTGGTCGCACCTGCGGCCGGCAAGGTGATTTCCGTAGCTAAGACCGGACACGCGTACGGCATCAAGACCGACGATGGCGTCGAGCTCCTCGTCCACATCGGCGTGGACACGGTCAAGCTCGGCGGCGAAGGGTTTACCCCGCTGGTGGAGAAGAAACAGACAGTGGCTGCGGGCGACCCGCTGGCGGAGGTGGACTTCGCCGCCATCGCTGACCACGGCGTGGACACCACTGTGATCACTACAGTGGTGAACTCAAAGAAGCTCGGCGGCGTCAACGACATCGCGGATGGCACCCTCGCCGCCGGGGATCCGATTCTTGAAGTGCACTCTGAGGTGAACACACATGTCTAACCGCACCGTCCTGCACGGCATCGGCGTCTCTGCAGGCACCGCCTCCGGCCCTGTCGCCGTGGTCACGCCGGCCGTCGGCATCGACGAGCATGAGGCCGCCTCCGTCGACCCCCAGGCTGACGGCGAGCGCATCCGCGCCGTGCTTGACGACGTCGCAGCTTCGCTCACTGCCCGCGCCGAGCACGCGAACTCGGACGCGTCGAAGGCCGTGCTGGAGGCAACCGCGGCGTTGGCCACCGATAAGGGGCTCATCCGCGGCATTGACAAGGAGCTGAAGAAGGGCGCGGGCGCCACCAAGGCGATTCACGACGCGGTGGAGGTGTACGCGGAAAAGCTGCGCAAGCTCGGCGGCTACATGGCTGAGCGCGTGACCGACCTCTACGACATCCGCAACCGCGCCACCGCCCGCCTGCGCGGCCTGCCGGAGCCGGGGGTGCCCGACATGGAAACCCCGTCCATTCTGGTCGCGCACGACCTCGCGCCGGCGGAAACCGCGACGCTGGATCAAAACCTGGTGCTGGGCATTGTCACCGAGGCCGGCGGCGCGACCTCGCACACCGCGATCCTTGCCGCGCAGCTGGGCATCCCGTGCGCGGTGCAGGTCAAGGGCATCGCCGACGCGGTTGTGGACGCCCCGCAGGTGGCCCTCGACGGCGGCGTGGGCGAAGTCATCGTCGCCCCGAACACCTCGGACGTGGAAGAGCTTGAAGAGCGCTCCCGTCGCCGCGCCGCTGCGCTGGCCGGATCGTCCGGCGAGGGTGCGACCCGGGACGGCACGAAGATCAAGCTTCTGGCCAACATCGGCACCGCAGAAGATGCGGAGAAGGCGGCCACGCAGGACCTCGAGGGTTCCGGCCTGTTCCGCTCCGAGTTCCTCTTCCTGGACCGCGAGTCCGCGCCGACGGTGGAGGAGCAGGCGGAGACGTACACGAAGGTGCTGCAGGCGTTTGGCACCCGCCGTGTGGTGGTGCGCACCCTCGACGCAGGCGCCGACAAGCCGCTGTCCTTCGCGGACCTTGGGGAGGAGGAAAACCCCGCGCTGGGTCGCCGCGGCCTGCGCCTCTCCCAGGCCCGCGAGGACCTGCTCACCGACCAGCTCACGGCCCTCGCAACGGCAGCGGCAAATGTGCCGGACGCCGAGCTGTGGGTGATGGCTCCCATGGTCGCTACCGTGGACGAAGCCAAGTGGTTCGCGGAGCGCGCTCGAGCGGCTGGCCTGGCCAAAGTCGGCGTGATGGTCGAGACCCCCGCCGCGGCCATCCGCGCCTGGCAGGTGCTGGAAGAGGTCGACTTCGCCTCCATCGGCACCAACGACCTGTCGCAGTACACGATGGCCGCAGACCGTATGCAGGGCGAGCTTGCGGACCTGCTTTCCCCCTGGCAGCCGGCCGTGTTGTCCATGATCCGCGAGACGTGCCGCGGCGGCGAAGCCACCGGCAAGCCCATCGGCGTGTGCGGCGAGGCTGGCGGCGACCCGCTCGTGGCGCTCGTCCTTGTCGGCCTGGGCGTGAAGTCCCTGTCCATGGCGCCGGGCAAGGTCAACGCGGTGCGCGCCGCGCTGCGCCTCCACGACTTTGACACCTGCCGCCAGATGGCCAACTTCGCCGTGGACGCGCGCACCGCTCGCGACGCACGCGAAGCAGTGCTGGCCCTCGCGGATCCGGTGCTCAAAGATCTGCTGTGAGTAGCACTTCCGGAAATGAACTGTGCTGTCTATCGTTATTGGACAGCACAGTTCATTTAGTTGAGGAGACTTTCATGAAGCGTTTCGCAGTAGCCGTGGCGGCCACCGTCCTTGGTTTTGGTGCCGTTGCGTGCTCGTCTGAGTCAGCCGGCGAGGAGCCGATCACGGTGCTTGCAGCCGCTACCCCGCACGCAGAGATTCTGCGGTATGTCGACGACGCAAACCCCGACTATGAGTTGGACGTCAAGGTCGTGCCTGGTGGTCCGGACCCGAACATGGCGGTAGCTAACGGCTCTGCAGACGCCAACTTCTACCAGCACCCGCCTTACCTCAACGACTGGGAGGATCAAACGGGCGAGTCACTTGTCAACGTCATCGGGGTGCACATTGAGCCAATGGGAATGTACTCGAACACCGTCGATTCCATTGACCAGCTTGAGCAGGGAGCCAAGATCGCAACCCCTAATTCTCCGTCGGATCTTGCGCGCGCATTAATCTTGCTCGAGGCCAATGGTGTTATCGGCCTGGATCAAGAGATTGATCCGTCTAACGTCTCGAAGATCAATTTGCAATCCATTACGGAGAACCCAAAGAACGTCCAGATCGTGCCGGTGGATGACACGATCGTCATTCAGTCCTTGTCCGACAACTCGGTCGATGGCGTAATCGCCTCGTCCAACTTCGCGCTTGAAGCTGGGCTCAATCCGGTTGAGGATTCGGTAATTGCGGAAAGTCCTGAAAACAACCCGTACGTCAACATTCTTGTTGCTAACGCTGACGCGGCCGAGGACCCGCGAATGGACAAGTTGGCTGCGGACCTTTCGTCTTCGGAAACTGCCGAGTGGATCCGGCAGAAGTACGACGGGGCGGTTATTCCAACGAACTGATGGTTATCCACGGAATCGACGTCGATAGCCAGGGGCGCTGTGCCCACTGGCACTCCGAGCGCGACGTCGTGGCCAACACGTGCGGCGCGTGCGGGAAGCTGTGGGCGTGCTCGCTGTGCCACGACGAGTGCGAGAACCACAGCTTCGCACCCGTGGGCCGGAGGGAGCGCTCCGTGATGTGCGGGGCGTGCGGGCACATGATGACCCACGCCGAGTACGGCGCCTCCTGCCCTTCGTGCGGCCACCCCTTCAACCTCGGTTGCAAGACCCACGAAGACGTGTACTTTTTGCCTGTTCGCTAAGGGTGAACACCCCCTCTCACCTGCGCTAATCGACGCCCATCCGGTGCAGAACCGCAAAAGCAGGGAAGTGATGTCGGACCCCGGCGTTATGGTTGGGGACAACTGATTGAGGAAAGAAGGGGTCAGCCACATGTTCGAGCGGTTTACCGACCGGGCCCGTCGCGTCATCGTCCTTGCACAGGAGGAGGCGCGCGAGCTCAACCACAATTACATGGGCACTGAGCACATTCTGCTCGGCCTGATCAAGGAGGGCGAGGGCGTCGCAGCGAAGGCGCTTGAGTCCATGGGCATTAACCTCGACGACGTCCGCCGCGAGGTCATTGACATTATCGGCCACGGCTCCCAGCCCGTGACCGGCCACATCCCGTTTACCCCGCGCGCGAAGAAGGTGCTGGAGCTTTCTCTGCGCGAGGGTCTGCAGATGGGCCACAAGTACATCGGCACCGAGTTCCTGCTGCTCGGCCTGATCCGTGAAGGTGACGGTGTTGCGGCGCAGGTGTTGATCAAGCTCGGCGCGGATCTCCCGCGCGTGCGCCAGCAGGTTATCCAGCTGCTCTCCGGCTACGAGGGCGGCGAGGGCCAGAACCCGGAGGCTCCCCAGCAGGGTGCGCCGGGCTTCGCGGGGGCGGGTGCCGGCGCGTCACGCGGTGGCAGCGGCCCGCAGGGCGGCGAGCGCTCCAACTCCCTGGTGCTGGACCAGTTCGGCCGTAACCTCACCGCCGCGGCCAAGGAAGGCAAGCTCGACCCGGTTGTCGGCCGCGACAAGGAAGTCGAGCGCGTCATGCAGGTGCTGTCGCGCCGCACGAAGAACAACCCGGTGCTCATCGGTGAGCCCGGCGTGGGCAAGACCGCCGTGGTGGAGGGCCTGGCCCTCGACATCGCCAACGGCAAGGTCCCCGAAACGCTGAAAGACAAGCAGCTCTACTCGCTGGACCTGGGTTCCCTGGTTGCAGGCTCGCGCTACCGCGGCGACTTCGAGGAACGCCTGAAGAAGGTGCTCAAAGAGATTAACCAGCGCGGCGACATCATCCTGTTCATCGACGAGATCCACTCTCTCGTCGGCGCAGGTGCCGCCGAGGGCGCTATCGACGCTGCCTCGCTGCTCAAGCCGAAGCTGGCCCGCGGCGAGCTGCAGACCATCGGCGCTACCACGCTGGACGAGTACCGCAAGCACATTGAGAAGGACGCTGCGCTCGAGCGCCGCTTCCAACCGGTGCAGGTGGACGAGCCGTCCGTGGAGGACACCGTCCAGATCCTGAAAGGCCTGCGCGACCGCTACGAGGCGCACCACCGAGTCTCCTACACCGACGACGCGCTGAAGGCAGCCGCAACCTTGTCGGACCGCTACATCAACGACCGGTTCCTGCCGGATAAGGCCGTCGACCTGCTCGACGAGGCTGGCGCACGCATGCGTATCAAGCGCATGACCGCCCCGGAGGGCCTGCGCGAGGTGGATGACCGCATCGCGGAGGTGCGCAAGGAGAAGGAAGCGGCGATCGACGCCCAGGACTTCGAAAAGGCCGCCGGCCTGCGCGACACCGAGCGCAAGCTGGGGGAGGAGCGCTCCGCCAAGGAGCAGAAGTGGCGCTCCGACGACCTGGAGGACATCGCCGAGGTCGGCGAGGAGCAGATCGCGGATGTGCTGGCCAACTGGACCGGCATCCCGGTGTTCAAGCTCACCGAGTCCGAGTCGAACCGCCTGCTCAGCATGGAAGAGGAGCTGCACAAGCGCATCATCGGCCAGGACGAGGCCGTCAAGGCCGTGTCCCGCTCCATCCGCCGCACCCGCGCTGGCCTGAAGGACCCGAACCGTCCGTCCGGTTCCTTCATCTTTGCCGGCCCGTCCGGTGTGGGTAAGACGGAGCTGTCCAAGGCTCTGGCAGAGTTCCTGTTCGGCGACGACGACTCCCTGATCCAGGTGGACATGGGCGAGTTCCACGACCGCTTCACCGCCTCCCGTCTTTTCGGTGCCCCTCCGGGATACGTCGGCTACGAGGAGGGCGGCCAGCTCACCGAGAAGGTGCGCCGCAAGCCGTTTAGCGTCGTGCTCTTCGACGAGATTGAGAAGGCTCACAAGGAGATCTACAACACGCTGCTCCAGGTGCTCGAGGAGGGCCACGTCACCGACGGCCAGGGCCGCAACGTGGACTTCAAGAACACGGTGCTGATCTTCACCTCCAACCTGGGCACCTCGGACATTTCCAAGCCGGTGGGCCTTGGCTTCACGGGCGACGGTGCGGTTGATTCCGATGCGCAGTACGAGCGCATGAAGGGCAAGGTGCACGACGAGCTGAAGAAGCACTTCCGCCCGGAGTTCCTGAACCGCATCGACGAGATCGTCGTGTTCAAGCAGCTCAGCCAGGACGAGATTGTCCAGATGGTGGACCTGCTCACCTCTCGCGTGGACAAGAACCTGGCCGCGCAGGACATGGGCATCGAGCTGACCGAGAACGCGAAGAACCTCCTCGCGGTCCGCGGTTTCGACCCGGTGCTGGGCGCCCGCCCGCTGCGCCGCACGATCCAGCGCGAGATCGAGGACATTTTGTCCGAGAAGATCCTCTACGGCGAGATTGGTGCTGGCGAGATCATCACGGTGGACGTCGAGGGCTGGGACGGCGATGTCGAGGCTGCCCGCAAGGAGCGCGGCAAGGCTGCGCCGGACGCGACCTTCACCTTCACGCCGCGTCCGCGCCCGCTGCCCGCCGAGACCTTCGATGTGGAGCCGGAGGACGAGGTCCGCGACATCGAGCCGGAGCACGCCGAGCCGGAGACCGAGGCCTCCGAGTTCCCGGACGAGCGCGACGGGGATGACACCGATCAGAACGGCAACCAGCCCAACGAGGGCAACGGCCCGGAGCCGGTGTAACACCGCCCGGGAGTACGCCCCTCCGCCACCCTTGATGCAGGGTGGCGGAGGGGCTCTCGCTGTTTGTACACTGCCCCGCATGGGAATTCAGTACCGCAAGCGCCAAAAAATCAGCGACGACAGCTGGTTGAACTACTCCAAGTCAGGCGTCTCTGCGTCAAAGAAGATCGGCCCCGTCACGTTTAACTCCCGCGGCGGCGTGTACGTGAAACTGCCGGGCGGCCTGCACTACCGCGGCAGGTGGAAGTAGCCGTTCTCGTCCTGCTCGGCTAGCCCGTCTTCAAGCAGAGAAAACAGCGCGCGGGAACGCTGTGCGGCGTCAGGCCAGACGGTGTGGATGCGCTCTTGCTCCACCGGCCCCTCCGCTTCGCGCAGCACCCGCATGATCTTCCCGCGCACTTGGCGGTCTGTCCCCGCAAACTTCTGGGAACGCTTCGGGGCCTCCGCTGCTGGCTGGCCAGCGGCGAGCCACGCGCACTCCGCACGCACCGGGCACGTTCCGCACTGCGGTGACCGGGAGGTGCACACCAGGGCGCCAAGCTCCATTACCCCTACCGAGAACTCCGGGCCGTTCTGGGCGGGGAGCAGCTGCGCGACCTCGTCGATTTCTTTCTTCCCCGGCTTCCCCAGTGCCTCGCCGCGCTCAACGCGCGCGACCACGCGCCGCACATTCGTATCCACCACCGGCACGTTCTTGCCGTACGCGAAGCACGCCACCGCCCGTGCCGTGTAGTCCCCGATGCCCGGAAGCGCCAGTAGCGTATCGACGTCCTCCGGCACCCTCCCACCATGGTCCCGCACGATCGTCTGCGCGCATTCCTTCAACCGGAGCGCCCGGCGGGGGTAGCCGAGGCTGCCCCAGGCGCGAAGTATTTCGTCGGTACCAGCCTGGGCGAAGGCGGCCGGGGTGGGCCAGCGCTCGATCCATTCCTGCCAGATGGGTGCCACCCGCTCAACCTGGGTTTGGTGGCTCATCACTTCACTGAGCAGCACACCCCACGGAGAGGTTCCCGGTGCACGCCAGGGGAGGTCCCGGGCGTTACCCCGGTACCAATTGATGATCTTGTCTGGGCGCAGATTGGTCACAATGCGTGCAAGAATAGTGCCCATGACTACACCAACTGACCTTCAGTCCGCTTCCTCTCCCCGCGAGGTGTGGGAGCTCCTCCGCGCCGGCAACGAGCGTTTCTCCACCGGCAACACCGCCGAGCCGCACCGCGACCCGGAAACCCGCCAGCAGCTCACCTCCGGGCAGAACCCCGCTGTGTGCGTGATCGGCTGCTCCGACTCGCGCGTCCCGGTGGAGCTGCTGTTCGATGCGGGCTTCGGCGACATCTTTGTCATCCGCACCGCTGGTGGCTGCGTGGATTCGGCAGTGGCCGCGTCCGTGGAGTTCGCTGTCGAGGGCCTCGGCGTGGACCTCGTGCTGTTCCTCGCCCACGAAAACTGCGGCGCTGTTGGTGCCGCGGTGAGCGCGCTGGACTCGGGCGAGATCCCTTCGGGGCTGACCCGCGTGTTCGTGGAGAAGATCGCGCCTTCCGTCGTGGAGGCAAGGGCACGTGGCGAGCATGTGGAACTCGCGCACGCCCGCAACGGTGCCGAGCACATTGCGGCACGCATCCCGTCTGTGATGGCGGGGCTGGAGAACAAGACGGTCGGCGTGGTCGGCGCCCGCTACCGCCTGTCGGACGGCCGTGTCGACACCACCTACGAAAACTTCGGTGATTAAGTTATAGGCATGTCGAACCAGCGCCCACTGCCTCCAGAGATTTACATGCGCCGTCGTGTGGCGGCACTCGTCATCCTCCTGGTTGTTGTGGCGCTGTTGGTGTGGGGGCTTACCGCGTTTGCGCGCAGCGGCAATTCGGACGAATCCGGAGACGCCACGCAAGCCCCCGAAACGCCGTCTACCACGTTGGCCACCGAACCGACGGTGGAATTGTCCGCCACCACCGAAACAACGCGGACTACCGAGCCCACCGCGGCTAAGACCACCGAGCCAACTGCGACTACGGAGGCGGCACCCGCGAAGAAGGGCTCGTGCGAGCTCGGCGATCTACGGGTCCAGACCTCGAGCAACCAGCCCTCGTACGCCGAAGGCGCTCAGCCGGTGTTCTACATGGAAGTGGAAAACCCAACCGACACGGACTGCGTGATCAATTTGGACGACAACCCCCTGCGCTTCGAGGTCTACGACATGGCGTCCAACGAGCGCATTTGGTCCGACATCGACTGCTACCCGCCAGTGGTCGGCGGGACGGTTGACTTCGCACCGGGGGAGAAGCGGCGCTGGGAGGCCCGCTGGTCTGGCACCGCGTCCCAGCCGGGGCAGTGCGACGACCGCGCCGAGGTCAAGGCAGGCTCGTACTTCCTCCACGGTGTGATCGGGGAAAACGCCTCCGAGGCCAGCCCCTTCAACATCACCTAGTTTCTGCTCACTGCAGCGCGGCGAGCGCCTCGCCGAGGGTGGAGACGTGGCGCACCGCCATGCCATCTACGTCGATTTGCTCGCCCGCTGGCACGATGGCGTTGGTGTAACCCATGCGCGCGGCCTCCTGGAGGCGACGGCCGAGGTTGGGCACGCGGCGAATCTCTCCCGCGAGGCCGACCTCGCCCACAACCACTGTCTTGGCGGGCAACGGGGTGTCGTGCAGGCTGGACCACGTGGCTAACGCGACAGCGAGGTCCGTGGCAGTTTCCGTAATCTTCACGCCGCCCACCGTGGCCACGTAGGCGTCCTTGTCGTTCGTCCTCTCGCCGCAGCGGGCCTGCAGCACCGCCAGCACCATCGGCACCCGGTTGAAGTCCAGGCCCGTCACCACGCGCCGGGGGCTCTTATTTACCGGGTCCACCGTCAGCGCCTGCACTTCCGCCAGGATGGGTCGCACGCCGTCCATCGCCACGGTCACCGCGGATCCGTCCGGCGTCCGACCCCGGTGGGAGAGAAACAGCCCGGAGGGGTCTGGCACCTCGCGGATCCCGCCGGAAGTCTGCTCGAAGCAGCCGACCTCGTCGGTCGCGCCGAAACGATTCTTGATGCCGCGCAGCATTCTCAGCGACGACTGCCGGTCCCCCTCAAAGTTCAGCACCACGTCCACCAGGTGCTCGAGCACGCGGGGACCGGCCACGTTGCCGTCCTTGGTCACGTGGCCTACCAGAAGGACCGGGATGTTGGTCGTCTTCGCCAGCGTGGTCAGCGCCGCCGTCACCGCACGGGATTGTGCAACTCCGCCTGCGACGCCCTCCACGCCGGCCGCGTGCATGGTCTGCACGGAATCCACGATGAGGAGCGAGGGTTTGAGCTGCTCCACGTGCCCGAACACCACGTCGAGGTTGGACTCGGCGGCGAGGTAGAGCGTGTCGTGCAATGCGTCGGTACGCTCGGCGCGGGCGCGCACCTGCCCGGCCGATTCCTCGGCGGTGACGTACAGCGCCTTGCGCCCCTGCGCCGCCCAGCGCGACGCCACCTCCAGCAGCAACGTGGACTTTCCTACGCCGGGCTCACCCGCCATCAGCACCACCGAGCCAGGGACGACACCCGAACCGAGCACCCGGTCGAGCTCCCCGATGCCCGATTTCACGGTGGCCGTCGCGGCGGCCTCGATCTTGGTGATGGGGTGAGCAGGCGCGGACGGGGTCAGAGCTGCCGTTTTCACCGGGCCCGTGGCGACCGGCGCCTCCTCCTGGAGCGTGCCCCACGACCCGCACTCCGGGCAGCGACCCAGCCACTTGGGGGAGGAGTAGCCGCACTCAGTGCACGTGTGGATGACGCGTGGTTTTTTAGCCATGCGCGACACCGTATAACACGGACCCGACATGGCGTTCGAACATGAAAAAACCGCTGGCCAGGCCAGCGGTGAGCGGTGATGAGGACGTTAGTTCTCGCGGTCCTCCTGACCGGATGCGAGGATCGGGGCCGACACCGTGGCCGCGACCTCGACGGAGCCCGTGTCGAAGTTGAATTTCACCGGGATGTTGCCGCCGTAGGCGAAGTCGTCGTTGGCCAGGGAGGTGGTGGTGTACTGGATGCAGTTGCCGTTGCGGTCCTGCGGCATGCGCTCCAGGCCGTCCTTGGAATCCGCAACGAGCGCGCAGTTGTAGGCGATGGTGGCGTTGTCCCCGAGCGCCGCCTTTTGCCCGTCTACTTCCACGGACTGCAGCGTGTGGTCCCGCATCGAGGTGTCCTGGTTGGTCGCGGTGAACTTCACGGCGGCCTGGCCGTCCTCCGCGAGCACCACGGTGACGTCGCGCACGGAAAGCGCGCCGTCTTCGGTGGAGCCGCTCGCGCCGTCGACGGCCGCGACCTGGCTGGAGGTCTGGGTGATCTGGCCGGCGGAGCAGCCGACGAGGGCCAGGGATGCACAGCCTGCGACTGCGACGGCAGCGACGCGCTTCAGGGACTTCACGGGGTGTCCTCCATCAATCAACTCATTCGAGGGTTTTCTCCGCATTACTCTAGCGTCTGCACAGCAAGTTTTCCCACCGGCTCCCCCTATACGGAGCGGGGACCTTTGGTCGTCGATAGGCGAAATGCTCGGTGGTAGAGTGTTGGGGTCTGAACTTCGCCTATCGACGCAAGGAGCCGCAATGGAATTCAAGGTCGGAGAAGTGGTTGTGTACCCGCACCACGGAGCGGCCCGCATCGCCGACATCGAGCAGCGCGAGATGCGCGGGGAAACGCTCGATTACCTGGTGCTGCAGATCCTCCACTCGGACCTTGAAGTGCGCGTGCCGGTGAAGAACTCCGAGCTCGTCGGCGTGCGCGACGTGGTCAACGAGGAGGGCCTGCAAAAGGTGTTCTCCGTGTTGCGCGAGACGGACGTGGAGGAGGCTGGCAACTGGTCCCGCCGCTACAAGGCCAACCAGGAGCGCCTCGCGTCCGGCGACATCAATAAGGTCGCTGAGGTTGTGCGCGACCTTTGGCGCCGCGACCAGGGCAAGGGCCTATCCGCAGGCGAGAAGCGGATGCTGGGCAAGGCGCGCCAGATCCTGGTGGGTGAGTTGGCGCTGGCCGAGCCCGTGGATGAGGCGAAGGTCGAAGAGATCGGCAAGCAGATCCAGGCCATCATCGACGAGCAGGTCAAGGCCGGTATTTCCGAGGACCCGGGCCAGATCGACGACGATGACGAGGTGGATCTGGACGACCTCTCCTTCGACGACGAGGACGACGACAACTAAGTTGCGCCGCAAAGTCGTAGCAGTCGTCGCCGCTGCGGGCCGAGGCACCCGCTTGGGGGCGGAGGTGCCCAAGGCGTACGTCGAGCTCGGCGGCCGCACGCTGTTGGAGCGCTCGGTCGCGACGATGTCACAGGTTGCGGACCATGTTGTTGTGGTGGTCAGCCCCGACATGGAGGCTCGCGCGAGGACCGCGCTCGCAGCCCGCGACGTGCAGCTGGTACACGGCGGCGCCGAACGCGCCGACTCGATTTACGCCGCGCTCAACGCAATTTCGCTTGACGACGCCTGCGTCCTGGTCCATGACGCCGCCCGGGCACTGACCCCGGTGTCGATGGTCTCCCGCGTGGCCGGCGCCGTGGTCGGGGGTGCCCCAGCTGTCGTGCCCGTCGTGCCGGTGTCAGATACCGTGAAGCGGGTCGCGGGGGACGTGGTCGAGGAGACGTTGGATCGATCCGTGTTGCGCGCCGCTCAAACGCCGCAGGGGTTTGACCTGCGCCTACTGCGCGAAGCGAACGAGAAATACCTGGCGCAAAAGCCGTCGTTCGTGGCTACCGACGACGCTTCGCTCATGGAGTGGTTCGGAGCGCCAGCGACCACCGTGGAGGGGGATGCTCTGGCGTTCAAGATCACCACCCCGCTGGATCTGCAGTTGGCGGAGAGCGTTGTCGGCGCGCTCTAACTGTCGAACATAATGGTGAAAATTTTCTGACAAACCCTTGACTTGCTATCTCATCGAATCTATATTCGAACATAGTTACGAGGGAGGGTGGAAATGAGCGCGTATTTCGTAACCGAGCGGGAAGGGTGTCCGGTCGCTGCTGCTGGGCAAGCGCGGCGCGATGCGGAATTCCAAATGTTCCAGCGTTACGCCCGGCCGCTGGCCGAAGTGGAGGACTTCGAGCTAGAGGCCTGCTCCATCGCGCTCGCCGCGGGGGAGAGCCAGGCGTGGGCTGAGGCGGGGATACTCGGGTACTCCGTCCTCGCCGATCTGCCTAGGCTCCGGGAGCTTCAGGTGGAAACTCGCCGGCTGGATGTCCGCAGGCTCTCGGCTATCGAGTCCACGTTGAACCGCCTCAACGACCTTGCCACACCGGACATTCTCGAAGATATGGATGCCTACCTGGTCAAGGTGTTCACTCCGCGTGTGGCCGGGGCGGAGCTGCCGCCGCCAAGTTCGCTGAAACGCCGCCTGCGGGAACGGATTCAGCGCATCGATGCCAAGTTGGCGCCTAACCAGAAGAAGATCAAGGACCGGAAGAAAGAAAAGGATGCCCCCTTCGGCACGTGCCGGGGCACGTTCTACGGCCAGGATGACGGGGATGCGGGGCTGAACGTGTCTGGCGACGCCGCCACCATCGGCCTGATGGAGCGCTACACCGAGCAGATGGCACGCGAGCACAAGCTCTCACGGGACGATGCGCTCAAGGCCATCCTCACCGGCGAGGTGAAGGCCACGCCGAAGGTTGTGCTCTACATGTTCACCTCGAAAACTCCGGGCAGCTCTTATTACATACCGAACTTCGGCTGGACCGACGCCGACGGGACTGCCGCGGTGGAAGCAATGCTGGAAGATAACCCTCCCCACGTCATCGACCTGGACACCGCTGAGGGTGCGGAAACTGAAGCGTACGTCCCCTCCGCGGCCATGCGGGCGCTGGTGCAAGCCAGAGACGGAACCTGCCTCTGGCCCGGTTGCGGCGTTAAAGCCGAAAACTGCCAGCTAGACCACCGCGTCCCCTATGACGAGGGAGGCAAGACCACCCCCTCCAACCTGTTCTGCTTGTGCGCACACCACCACAACATCAAGACCGATCGCCGCGTGTACTACGTGCCGGACCCCATCACCGGAGACATCGTGTGGTTGCACGCTGACGGCACGTTCCAGGTGACAGAAGCCGGCGGGTTCCTTACGGACTATCTCCAGCCGGAGAACCCCCGGTGGCGAACAACCCTTGAACAGCGCCGTCAGCAGCGGCGCGACCGGGCTGAGTTTTACCACCGCTGCCACTCCGCGGTGGAGCAGTACGAGCAGGATCGGGACTATGAAACGTGCATGGCCACCATCCACGAGCTGGAGGAAAAGTTCGGCAGGCGCTTCGAGTACCCGCCCGAGAAGGAGCCGGAACTCACACCGCAGCTCCTCGCCGCGTTGGAGGAGTACCTCCGGGACATGGCGCACGAAACAAGCCGGGAGTTCTACCTCATTCGCGACTACCCGCCCGACCACGACTTTCGGGATCCTGAAGTACCGTCGTACGCATGACAGATCTTCGAGTAGGCACGGCGTTTGACGCCCACCAGATCCAAGCCGGGAAAGCATGCTGGATCGCGGGCATCCTGCACGAAGGCCAGGACGGCTGCGAGGGGCATTCCGACGGTGACGTGGTCAGCCACGCCATCGTGGACGCCGTCTTATCCGCATCGGGCCTGGGTGACCTCGGCTCATTCGTCGGCGTGGGGCGCCCGGAATACGACGGGGTGCGCGGGGTCGAGCTTCTGCAGGAGCTCAAGGAACTGATTGAAAACCAAGGCCACCGAGTGGTGAACGTCTCGGCCCAACTCATCGGGCAGACCCCAAAGATGGGGCCGGTGCGGGAAGAAGCCGAGCGGGTCCTGTCGGAGGCGCTCGGTGCCCCGGTGTCCGTTTCAGCGACAACCACAGACCGCATGGGGTTCACCGGCAGCGGTGAGGGTCGGGCGGCCATTGCAACGGCGCTGGTGGAACGAAAGTTCCCCACCTCGTAACGAAAGATCCCACTTCGCTTTCTCGGGTTCCGCCGAGGAAATTGTGGGGTTACCGTGACCCCATGCGAAAGATCAGGACAGCACTCGTTGCGGTGCTTGGAACGGTCGCGATGGCGCACGCCCCGATCGCGGCGGCGATTCCGGCTATGCCGCAGGGATACCCGATCGAGGGGCTCGACACCGCCTGCCAGGCCGGAGTCACCCCGGAGTGGCGCTACGGCGAGACAGCCCGCCGCTACCTGGCGGACGGCACCCTCCAGTTCACCAACAACACCGATCAGACCGTGCCGTACACGGCGACGGTGGAAACGGGCACCAACCGCAAGATCGAGGCGAACTCGAAGGCCACGCTGCCGAGCGGGTGGGACACCACCGCCAAGAGCGACATCGGCTTGAAAGAGTCCAACGGCTGGATCGAGGGCGAAACCTTCGGGCCCATCGAGCTTGGACCGGGCGAATCCTTCCGCGTGGACTATGGCGTGCTGGAGAAGGACTTCATCTCCATGTTCATGACCTGCGACAACGGCGTGCTGCGCAACGCCCCGGGCGCGAACGTCATCCGCGGCACGGGCCCGGCAGAGCGCTACGCCTTCGCCTACATCATCAAGGCGGACGGCTCCGTGTCCAACCTCGCCATGGAGATCCCGTCGCGCAGCGAGGGCGCCAATTCCCGGCCGTCGGGCGACACCTACACCGCCACCTCGGGTCCGAGCCTGGAGAAGGTGGCGGACGAGCGCGACACCGTGGTCAAGCCCGATGCCCAGTTCCGCCGCGACAAGGAATGGCCCGAGCTGAACCAGCCGGCACGCCAGGGCGACAAGTCCTACTACCCGTACGATATCGAGGCCGTGGCACCGACGTTCCGCAAGCCGGGCTACTCCCAGGACTTCCTCAACTGGTCTAAGGGCGACTACACCTTCAGGCCCGTCACGGACTACGTCGTCGGTGCAGAGAACAACCAGTACGTCAACTGGATGGGCAACGGCGGCCGGCTGCCGCAAGGCTGGCTGTCCTCGGTCGGCGCCGTCAAGCGGGCGTACATGCCCGTGAATACTGCGCTCAAGCCCATCGACCTGAAGCCGGGCGACCGTGTCCACATCGAGTACGGCACGACCATGACGCGGATTAACTACCGCGAAATCTCCGCTGGCCGGGACGGCAAGTACTCCCGCGTGACGGCCCACCCGCAGTCTGCGGCCCCGTCCGGTTTCTGGGCCGAGGCCACAGTGACCAGCAAGGACGGATCCAAGCGGACCATCGACGTCACCCCCGACGAGTACCGCAACCTCCCTGTTCCCACCCAGACCTACCTCTAAGGAATCACCATGAAACGCACCATTGCTTTGCTCACCGCCGCCGCATTCGCCCTCGCGCCCGCCGCGAACGCCCTGCCGCAGCGCGACTACGACGCGACCAACCCGACCACCATCGGCGCGAAGTGCGCCAACCCGGGCGACCGCGGCCAGACGGTGGAGATCGTCCGCAGCTACTTCGACGGCTCCGCCGGCACCTGGACCGTGTCCAACTACAACGATGAGCCGCTGTCTATCACCCGCTCCGTCACGGAGACGAAGACCAAGACCTGGAACGTCACCGCCGGCCTGAGCTTTGACGTGGCCAAGCTGATCCAGTTCACGTTCTCCACCAGCTACACGGACCAGCAGTCCTACGAGGTGGGCGAGAAGATCGGCCCGTACAACATCGCGCCGGGCAAGACCGCTGTGCTGCAGGCCGGCTGGATCGTGTCCGACTTCCGCGGCCAGGAGACCGTCTGCGGCGCCGACCACACCTGGCAGGGCGCGGGCAACACCTTCACCGCGACCATGCCGAAGGAGCGCCACGTCCGCGTCAGCACCCGCGACAACACCGATTGGGCGGCGTAAATGAAGAAGGTCGTGCCTGCGCTGCTGGCGTGTCTGGCGCTCGCCGCCCCTGCACATGCAGAGTCCTACGATTTCGAGCTCCCGCAGCGGTGGAACGAGGACCTCACGCCAGGGACCCACTGCGCCACCCCGGGCAGGACGGACACCTACGTCGAGGCCACCCGCCGCTGGTTCAAGCAGACGGACGCGGCGAGCGTGAGCAACGACACCGAAACACCGGTGCCGGTGGAGCAGACTGTGAAGGAAAAGCGGGTGCAGACGCTGGAGGTCTCCGGCACCTTCACACCCAAGGGGGATTTGGTCAAGAACGTCTCCCGCGCGTACGGCTGGAAGTACGTCCACGAGGTGTACTGGTCGCTGAACCAGGTGGTCGGCCCGTACACGCTTGACTCGGGCAAGCAGGGCCGGCTCGTGTGGGGCTTCACCATGCTTGATGGGGACGCCCAGGACGTCGAGTGCAGCCCGGACCAGGTGTGGCAGCCGATTGGCCAGCCGTACTCCTTCAGCGTCCCCGAGGCCCGCTACTCGGAGCTGAGGGTGGAGTCCACCCAGCTGTAGACTGCTGTGTTGTGAATCAACGCATCTTCGACACCAAGACCCGCACACTGCGCGACTTCGAGCCGATCACACCCGGCCGCGTCTCCATGTACGTGTGCGGCGCCACTCCGCAGGCCAAGCCCCACATTGGGCACCTGCGCTCCGGTGTCGCGTTCGACATCGTGCGCCGCTGGTTCCTTGCCAACGGCTACGACGTCGCGTTCGTGCGCAACGTCACGGACATCGACGACAAGATCCTGACTAAGGCGAGCGAGCACGGCCGCCCCTGGTGGGAATGGGTGTCCACCCACGAGCGCGAATTCACCCGCGCCTACGACACCCTCGGAGTGCTCCCGCCGTCCGTGGAGCCGCGGGCAACCGGCCACGTGACCCAGATGGTCGAATACATGCAGCGGCTTATCGACGCTGGCTTCGCCTACACCCGCGACGGGTCCGTCTACTTCGATGTCAACGCGTGGGTGAACGGGGGCGGGGACTACGGCTCGATCTCCGGCAACCGGCTGGAGGACATGACGGGCGACGACCCCGACTTCGCACTCTGGAAGGCCGCGAAACCGGGCGAGCCGAGCTGGCCCACCCCGTGGGGCCCGGGCAGGCCCGGCTGGCACCTGGAGTGCTCTGCGATGTCCACGTGGTACCTGGGCCCCGAGTTCGACATCCACGGCGGCGGGCTCGACCTGCAGTTCCCGCACCACGAGAACGAGCAGGCGCAGTCCCACGCCGCTGGGGACGGCTTCGCCCATTTCTGGATGCACAACCACTGGGTCACGATGGCGGGCGAAAAGATGTCGAAGTCCCTCGGCAACGTGCTTTCCATCGACGCGATGCTGGAACAGGTGCGCCCGGTGGAGCTGCGCTACTACCTGGGTTCCGCGCACTACCGCAGCGTGCTGGAGTACTCGCCGGAGGCGCTGCAGGAAGCGGCAGCCGGGTACCGGCGCATCGAAGAATTCGTCAAGCGCGCCGGCACGCCCGAGCCGACCACGTGGACGGAAGGGTTTGCGCAGGCGCTTGACGACGACTTCGCCGTGCCCAAGGCGCTGGCGGAGATCCACAACGTTGTGCGCGAGGGTAACAAGGCTGCGGATCCGGCGCCGCTCGCGGCACAGGTGCGTGCGATGGCGGCCGTGCTGGGTGTTGATCCGGGGGCGTGGCCGTCGTCGTCAAGCAATAGCGCCGCGCTTGACGTGCTGGTGCGCGCTGAGCTGGAGCGCAGGGCGACCGCCCGGGCGGAGAAGGACTGGGCGACCGCGGACGAGGTGCGCGACCGCCTGGCCGCGGCCGGCATCGAGGTGACCGATACGGCCGAGGGGCCGCAGTGGCAGGTGAAGGAGTAGACCATGGCAAAACCGTACGAGCGGCCTGACAAGCAGAAGAAGAACAAGAAGGGCCCCACCAAGGGCTCAGGCGGGCAGCGCCGCCGCGGCCTGCGCGGCAAGGGAGCGACCCCGAAGGCCGAAGACCGCGTTTACCACGCGGCGCACAAGCGCAAGCTGGAGCAGCAGCGCCGCGCCCAGGGGCGCCACGACCGCGAGGTGGCGGACATGGTGGTCGGCCGCAACCCGGTGGTGGAGTGCCTGAAGGCGAAGGTGCCGGCGGAGGCAATGTACGTGGCGGCCGGCACCGGCCACGACGAGCGCCTGAGCGAGGCCGTGGGCCTGGCCAACTCCAAGAACATCCCGGTGCACGAGGTGCCGCGCCAGCAGCTCGACGCCATGACCGGCAACGGCATGCACCAGGGCATTGGGCTGAAGATCCAGCCGTACAAGTATGCCGACTTGGACGATCTGCTGGAGTCTGTGGACGGGCCAGGCATGTTCGTCGTGTTGGACAACATCACGGACCCCCGCAACCTGGGTGCGGTCATCCGCTCCACCGCGGCGTTCGGCGGCAACGGCGTGATCATCCCGGAGCGCCGTTCCGCGCAGGTCACGGGCGTGGCGTGGCGCACCTCGGCGGGCACAGCCGCCCGGCTGCCGGTGGCGCGCGTGACCAACGTGACGCGCACCGTGAAGCAGTTCCAGGACAACGGCTACACGGTGGTCGGCCTCGACGCGGGCGGGGAGCACACCCTCGACACCTTTGACCAGGCCACCGAGCCGGTCGTCATCGTTGTCGGTTCCGAGGGCAAGGGCATCTCGCGCCTCGTGCGCGAAAACTGCGACGTGATCATGTCCGTGCCCATGGAGGACTGGGTTGAATCCCTCAACGCCTCCGTGGCGGCTGGCGTGGTGCTCAGCGAGTTTGCCCGGCAAAGAAGAACTGCCGGATAAGCTCCCCGCCGGTCGGTGTCTTGGGGTTGGGGCCCAGCCGGGGGTCCAGGTCTTTGTTCACCGGCACGAGGTGCCCAGCGCCGCGGAGGGTGACAAGTCTGACCGGGTGGGGCCCGCCCCAGTCGTCGATGTGAAGCGTGTCGCCTGCGGACACCTCGTGGCGGGTGCACCCGTTCAACTCGGCGAAGAACGCGGCCGAGTCGGTGGCGGAGCGGGTTGTTCCCCGGTTGTTGCCGCCGATGCCGGCCATGCCGCCGTTGTAGGGCACGAGCGGGTCCTCGGTGCCGTGGACGGACAGCAGCGGCGTGGGTTGGTAGCGCTCGGTGGAGGTCAGGGTGTTGTCGGGGGTCGGCATCGAGGCGCCGAAGGTGGCCGCGCCGGTGAGCAGGCCGGGGGCGTCGAAAAGTAGGCGCATGACCATCTGGCCGCCGTTGGAGAACCCGCAGCCGATCACGGTGTCGGCGCGGTAGTGCTCCACCACCGTGGTCAGGAAGCCGGCGTCGTCGATGCGCAGGCGGCGCGCGTCCTCGTTGAAGCCGGTGCGCAGGTCGTTGAAATGGTGCTTCACGCCGTCCGGGTAGACCACGGTGGGGCCGAGGCTCTCAAAGGTGCGGTCGGTGAAATTGCGCATCACGTTGCTGGATTGCAAGGATCCGTGCAGGACCAGCAAGAGGGCATCGGGATCGCCGGGGATTTCCACCCAGCGGCGCTCGCGGCCTTGGTGGGTCAGCGTGTGGCGCTTCATGCCTGCCTTTCGTCTGCGAGCTGGGTGAGGTACTCGGCCATGGCGTCGACGTCGTCGAGGCGCACGGTGGCTATCGACGGCTTCGCGCCCACCTTGATGCCAATGTCGCGCGGCCCCAGCACCGCGATGGCGTGCTCGTCCGTGTCGTCGTCGCCGGCGAACACGGTGACGTCGAAGGCCCGCTTGTACTCGGCCAGGAAGCTGCCCTTGGTAATGCTCACGGCAGAGAACTCCACCACGTTGTGGCCCTGCGTTTTCGGCCGGCCACCCGTGTCGATGGCGTTTGCCGCAGCGAGGATCGCCTGGGCGACAGCTGGGTCGCGGACCTGCGCCACGTGCAGCACTCGCTGGAAGGGTTTGACCTCTACGTAGGCGCCGTCGGTGGCGAGTGGAGCCAGCTGTGCCTCGATGTTGTCCAGGTACGCACGGTCGGCGGCGGAAAGCGTCGGCCCCGGCTCCGCGCCGTGGGATCCGACAACCGTGACGGGGAGGTCCGCGGGCAGAATCTGCCGGATGCCCGCGATGTGGCGGCCGGTGAGGATGACCACCTCGGTGTCGGGGGCCGCCGCCAGCCTGCGAATGGCGCGCTCGGCGCCGGGGTGGATGCGCACCGCGTACGGGTCCGGGTGCAGTTCCGCGAGGGTGCCGTCGAAATCCAGGCACACAAGCATGCTGCTCATCGCATCAGCCTCACGGCCCGCCCGTCGGCGTCCACCAGCACGAGCTCGTAGTCGGCGGGGCGCGTCACGTGCAGCGTCGCGCCGTCCACGATGAACTCTGTGAGCTGGTCGTGCGTGTGGCGCGCCCAGCCGGCGCAGTCCCCCGGGTCACCCACCTGGACCTGCGAAAGGGTGACGTCGGTGTCGCCGTCGTACACGCCGGAGATATCCGCGCAGCCGGTGGTGCCGGCGAAGCTGTGGTCGTCGATACGCACCCGCGCAGGCGACGTCTCCGTGGCTGGCAGGTCCTCATCCGCGCGTACGGAAACAACCTGCCAGCTCGGCGCCGGCGCACAGGCTGTGAGGACGAGCAGGGAAGCGGCGGGGAGGGTGCGCTTCACAGCTGCTCCAGGAACGACTGCGCCCACGCGGTGACGTCGTGTTCCATCACCCAATCGTGCATGTGACGCATGCGGGCCGGCTCCGGCTCGGTGGCCGCCATGATCGCGTCCTTGACGGATTCGAGGTCGAACGGGTTACACAGGTACGCCTCGTGCAGCTCCACGGCCGCGCCGGCAAACTCCGAGAGCACCAGCGCGCCGGACGCGTCCGGGTGGGCGGCGACGTACTCCTTGGCCACCAGGTTCATCCCGTCCTTGAACGGGGTGACCAGCATGATGTCCGCCGCCGCGTAGTAGATGCCGAGCTGTTCCTTGGGAATGCTGCGGTGCACGTAATGCACCACCGGCCGGCCTACTTCCCCGAAGCTGCCGTTGATGCGGCCGATCGCCTCCTCCACCTCGCGCCGGGTGGTGCGGTAGTCCTCGATGCGCTCGCGCGACGGCGTCGCCAGCTGGATAAAGGCGGCGTCTTCAAGCGTTCCCTCCTCCAGCAGCGACTCAAGCGCCAGCAGGCGCTGCAGAATGCCCTTTGTGTAATCCAGGCGGTCCACACCCAGCAGCAGATGCTTCGGGTCGCCTACGGACGCGCGAAGCTCGCGTATCGACGCCTCCGGTGCCGCCGCAATCTCCGCGGAGTCGATGGAGATGGGGAACGTCCCGGTCCGGATCTCCTCGGTAAGCAGGCGGAAGTTCTCCTCGTCGGCGCCGCGCTGGAAGCCGATGAGGTCGCAGCCCTTCAGGCCCTCCAAGATCTCCTCGCGCCAGGGCAGCTGGTGGAAGAGCGCAGGTGCCGGGAACGGAATGTGCAGGAAGAACCCGATGGTGACGTCGGGGCGAATCTCCTTGAGCATCCCCGGGACCAGCTGCAGCTGGTAGTCCTGCACCCACACGGTGGCATTCTCCGCGGCGGCTTGGGCGGCTGCCTCGGCGAACCTGCGGTTAACCGCGACGTAACGCTCCCACCACTGCTGGTTGTACTCCGGTTGGACGATCAGGTCGTGGTAGAGCGGCCACAACGTGGAGTTAGAAAAGCCCTCGTAGAACCCCTCGAAGTCCTCCTGGTCCAGGGCTACCGGCAGCAGAGAGATGCCGCCGAACGCAAAGGGCTCGAGCGCTTCACCGATGGTGCCGGGCCACCCCACCCAGCACCCTTCCCGCGCCCGGAGCACGGGAGCGAGCGCGGCGACGAGGCCGCCGGGGGAGACTTCGTACTGGTCCCCAGCCTTGTCCACCGGCAGGCGGTTCGCCACGACGACGAAGTCGTTGTCCCCCATTTAGGCCTTCTTTGCAGCCTTCTTGGTCGACTTCTTTGTGGCCTTCTTGGTGGCCTTTTTCTTCGCCGCCTTCTTCGCCGACTTTTTCTTGGTGGCCTTCTTCTTCGTCGCCTTCTTCTTGGTGGCCTTCTTCGGCGCTTCCTCCTCGGCCGCCTTTTCCAAGTCCTCCACGTAGCGCTTGTACACAAAACCCTTGGGCGCGACCCCCAGCATGGACATCAGCGTCACGCCGTCGAGGAAGTCCTCGGCGTAGGTTGCCACGATCCGACGGGCACCCGAAGCCGTCTGCTCCTCCACGGCGTGCATCGCCTCGGCGGTGGGGCGAGAATCGGTGATCTTGGGTGGCACTACGGTCTCCTCCTTGCATCAGGCGTCAAGGGCACTCATTTTACGCGATGAGCTTATCTCCGGCGACGTACCCTGCGCAGCTGCTCAAAGGTGACGCGGCCAGCGCGCTTGAACGCCTGATACGGCACGTAGAGCTGCGGGGCGCGGATGCGGCGGGCGATCCACTCGCCGAAGATCACGCCCGCGGCCAACGCCATGCACGTGCCGATGGCGGTGAAGATGTTCGCCATGCCCAGGATCATCTGCTCGTTCATCAGCGCGTACATGCCGCGGTAGATCCAGGAGCCGGGGAGGAAGGGTGTCACGCCCGCCACGGCGGTAATCACCGGGTTGATCAAGAACCGGCGCGAGATCAGGCCGCCGACGAGGCCGACCACGATGGAGCAGGCCGCCGTGGCGGAGAGCCTGCCCAGGCCCAGCGGGGCCAGCAGGAGGTAGTAGCAGGCGGAGCCGAAAGCGGCGGTGACGAACGAAAGGATGATCGCAGGGCGCTCCGCGAAGCAGGACACCGCGAATGCTGCCGCGGCCATGCCGCCGCCGATGATGGTGAGCGTCGCGCTGGAGTAGGCCGCGCTGCCTGGCAGCAGCTCCACCGGAGGCAGCGGCATACCCACCATCTCCGACACCGCCACGCCGGTAGCCACACCGGCGACGATGCCGCCCGTGTTCAGCATGGCGGAAAAGAAGCGGGCGGAGGCGTTGAGGGGGGAGCCGGTCACGCCGTCGAGAAGCGATTGCACCAGGGTCAGACCCGCGAGCAGGACGATGATGCCGGTGGCGATGAGCTGGCTGGGCACGATGGTGCGCCCGATGGAGGCGGAGAAATCGTAGGCGATAGCCGCGGGCACGGTGGCGAGGAAACCGCCGACGACGTTGTGGAAGAACGCCGGCAGCCCGCCGCGGGAGAGGAGTTTGTTAAAGCCCATGATGAGGAAGGCGGTCAGGCCGCCCACCGTCATCATGAGCAGGTCCCCGCCGAGAAGCATGGCGACGAAGAACCCCATCACCGTCGAGCCCGCGAGGTTGCGGGCGTTGCGGTGGGGAATGGGGGAGGTGTCGATGTCGTTGAGGATCCGCTCCGCCATCTCCGGCGGTGTCGCGCCGGAGCGGATGGAGCGGATGAGGCGGTCCACTTCCTGCAGCTTGTGGTAGTTCTCGCTGATCATGGTGACCACGCGGAACACGTTCACGGGCGTGCGCTGGTCAACGCCGATGATGGTGTTCAAGGTGATGGTGTTCACCGTGATGGACACGTGGACGTAGTGCAGGCCGTAGGAGGAGCACACGGTGTGTATCTGCTTGGCCGCGTCTGCAGACGTGGTCGCGTTGGCGATGAGGATCTCGCCGATGCGCGCGGCGATGTTCATTACCGCGGCCACCTCGGCCGGATCCGTCAGGTTGATGGGCGCGAGGACGGACGGCGGCGGCGACGTGCGGGCTTCGTCGATTGTTGCTAAGCGCTGCCGGGAGCCCGAAATCCGCTCCCACAAAGAGTTGCCTTCTGCCACACGCTCACACTAACGGTTGGCCTGTTGTGACGCACCGTTGTGACTCGGGTGCGGGGCAAGTGTAAGATTCTGCAGCACTGCTGGAGTGGCGCAATTGGTAGCGCAACGGTCTTGTAAACCGTAGGTTGCGGGTTCAAGTCCCGTCTCCAGCTCCATTTCTTTTCGGGGGAAGTCTGCGTGGGCCGTTCAGTGGACGTACAGGAAACGTGCAGAGTTGTCGGGTTTAATCGCTTTCAATCGTTGTGACGTGTGAGTGAACGTCTGAAAAACGTGGAAACGGAGTGGATGACATGGCAGAGAGCGCTCAGAACCTGAAGGTGCTGGTTGTAGACGACGAGCCGAACATTGTGGAGCTGTTGACCGTCTCCCTGAAGTTCCAGGGTTTCGACGTGGAGACAGCGAACTCGGGGGCGGACGCGCTGGAGCTCGCCCGCTCGTGGCGGCCGGACGCGTACATCCTCGACGTCATGATGCCGGAAATGGACGGCTTTGAGCTGCTGAGCAAGCTGCGGGGCGAGGGCCTCGACGCCCCGGTGCTGTTCCTCACCGCGAAGGACGCGGTGGAAGACCGCATCCACGGCCTAACCATCGGCGCGGACGACTACGTGACCAAGCCGTTCTCGCTTGAAGAGGTGATCACCCGCCTGCGCGTGATCCTGCGCCGCGGCAACGTGACGGACGATTCCAACGAGGATTCGACCCTGCGCTACGCGGACCTCACCCTCAACGACGACACCCACGAGGTGACCAAGGCCGGCGAGATCGTGGAGCTGTCGCCCACCGAATTCAACCTCCTGCGCTACCTCATGCTCAACGCCGAGGTGGTGGTGTCCAAGGCGAAAATCCTGGACAACGTGTGGCACTACGATTTCGGCGGCGACGGCAACGTGGTCGAGTCCTACATCTCCTACCTGCGCCGTAAGGTCGACACCGGCGACGTGCAGCTCATCCACACGGTCCGCGGCGTGGGCTACGTGCTGCGCACCCCGCGCCAGTAGTGTCCATGGCCTTTTCGGTGTTCAGTGCGCCGTCGAAGAAGCCGCTCAAGCGCCAGCTGGTGGCGGCGGTGATGGTGGCGTCCACGCTCGGGATCGCGCTCAGCTCCATGCTGATTTTCGCCGTGATGCGCAACTTCCTCTTCGACCGCGCGGACAACCAGCTCCGGGAAGGACTGGACACGTGGGCCCAGCAAACACCAGCGTGGCAGTTCAACTACTTCAGCCTGCCCAGCGAGTTCAACCAGGCGACGCTGTACCCCGGCATCGACCAGCTCGTGCCGCGGCGGGGCGCAACCGACCCGCCCGACTATTCCCAGGTGAAGCGCCTGGACACGCCCACGACCATCACCTCGGCGGGTGGCGTGGGCACCGGCACGAAATGGCGGGCGATTGCGCACCAGCAGCCGGATGGCACGGTGCAGTACGTAGCGAAGTCGCTGGAGACCGAGGGCAAGATGCTACGTGCGCTCGCGTGGGTGGAAGCCGGCGTGGGCGTGCTTGCGCTGCTCGGCATCGCGGTGGCCGCGAACTACATGGTTGCCCGCGCGCTCGCGCCGCTGAAGATCGTGGAAAACACGGCACTGGCCATCGCCAACGGCGATACGGATCGCCGCGTGCCCGCGTGGTCGCGCGAGACCGAGGTGGGCAGTTTGTCCTACGCCATGAACACGATGGTGTCCAAGCTGCAGGACTCCCTGGTCAACGCGCAGGTGCAGGAGGAGCAGATGCGCCGGTTTGTCGGCGACGCCTCCCACGAGCTGCGCACCCCGCTGACCAGCGTGCGTGGCTACACGGAGCTCTACCGCAAGGGCATGGCCAACGACCCGGACATGGTGCTGGCCAAGATCGACGAGGAATCGGCCCGCATGCAGCTGCTTGTCGAGGACCTGCTGGCGCTGACCCGCGCGGAGGGGGCGCGCCTGAACACCAAACCCACGGACGTACTCGAGCTGGTGCTCTCCGCCAAGAGCACGGTGGACGCGGCGTTCCCGGACCGCCGCGTGGACGTCATCGCGGACACCCCGGACGTGGTGGAAGTCAACGGCGACCCGGACCGGCTGCACCAAGTGCTGGTCAACCTGATCACCAACGCCTACAAGCACGCCGGCCCGGACGCGGAGGTGACGGTGACTATCCGGCGCAACCTGGACCGGGCGGTGGTGGACGTCGCAGACAACGGCTGCGGCATGGAGGCCAAGGACGCGGAGCACATCTTCGAGCGCTTCTACCGCGCCGACAGCTCCCGCAACCGCGCCACGGGCGGCTCGGGCTTGGGCCTGGCCATCACGAAATCCCTCATCGAGGCCCACGGCGGCACGGTGACGGTGGACACCGCGCCGGGCAAGGGCTCGACGTTTACGCTGTCGCTTCCTGCTTTGTAAGGCCCCGGCGGATGGTCTCCGCGGCGGCATCCATCTTGGCCGGGTCGGTCTCGTCGTTGCGTATCGCGGTGGACAGCGTGTAGCCGGACATGTCGTTGGCGGGGAAGACATGGATGTGCGCGTGGGGCACCTCAAAGCCGGCGATGAGGTAGCCGGCGCGCTCGGCGTCGAACTCCTCCACGATCACGGCGCCGATGCGTTGCGCCACCTCGTTCATGTGCGCCCACAGCTCGGCCGGGATGTCGGTCCACTTGTCAATTTCCTCCACCGGCACGATGAGCGTGTGGCCGTACGCCACCGGCTCGATGGTGAGAAACGCGGCGACGGTGTCGTCCTGGTAGACGATTCGGCCCGGAATGTCGCCGGAGATGATTTTGCTGAATACGGTGCTCATGGTTTCAAACGCTACCGGTAAATTAGGGCCCATGCGCATCCTTGTCATCGGCTCGGGCGGCCGCGAACACGCCCTTCTCCACGCAATGCACGGCCACGAGCTCACGGTTGCTCCGGGCAACGCGGGCATGTCCGGCTTAGCGACGGTGCGTTCCGTCGACGTCGCCTCCCCGGAGGCCATCGTCGCGTTGGCGCGCGACGTCGAGGCGGAGCTTGTGGTGATCGGCCCGGAGGTGCCGTTGGTGGCGGGCGCCGCGGACGCCCTGATTGAGGCGGGTATTCCGGTGTTCGGGCCGACGCAGGCTGCAGCGCAGCTCGAGGGCTCGAAGGCGTTTGCCAAGGACGTGATGGCGGCAGCGGGGGTGCTGACTGCCTCGGCGTCGCGCGTCGAGGCCGCGGAGGACATCGAGGCGGCGCTGGACGAGTTCGGCCCCCGCTACGTGGTCAAAGACGACGGGCTCGCCGGCGGCAAGGGCGTGGTGGTCACCGAGGACCGCGCCGAGGCGAAGGCGCACGCGGAGGCGGTCATCGCGTCCGGCAACCCGGTGCTGTTTGAGTCCTTCCTGGAGGGCCCGGAGGTCTCGCTGTTTTGCCTGGTGGACGGCGAGACTGTGGTGCCGCTACTGCCGGCGCAGGACCACAAGCGTGCCTACGACAACGACGAGGGCCCCAACACCGGCGGCATGGGCGCGTACGCGCCGCTGCCGTGGCTGCCGGAGGACGGCGTGGAGACCATTGTGGATACCATCGCCCGGCCGGTCGCCGCCGAGATGGTGCGCCGCGGCATCCCGTACCAGGGCCTGTTGTACGTCGGCGCGGCGTGGGGCCCCGAGGGCCCGGCTGTTGTGGAGTTCAACGCCCGTTTCGGCGACCCGGAGACCCAGGCAGTGCTATCGCTGCTGGAAACGCCGCTGACGGACGTGCTGCTCGCAGTGGCACAGGGCCGGTTGGCGGAGGTGGAGCCGCTGCGATGGCGCGACGGCTTTGCGGCCATGGTGGTGCTGGCCGCGGAGGATTACCCGCAGGCGGCGAAGACCGGAGGTGCGGTCACGGGCGAGGCACTCGACGACCCGGCGAGGGTGCTACACGCGGGCACCGCGTTGGAAGACGGGCAGCTGGTGGCGTCCGGCGGCCGCGTGCTCGGCACCGTCGGGCGCGGCGCCACCCTGGAGGAGGCGGTGGCTGAGGCGTACCGGGTCATCGAGGGCATCGAGCTTCCCGGTTCCTTCTACCGCACAGACATTGCCCGCCCCGCGATCGAGGGAGCCATCTCCTTATGATGAATGCCGTGAAGCCGAATAACGCGAATGTTTTGAGCAACCGCTACGCCTCCCCGGAGATGGCCACACTGTGGGCCCCGGAGCACAAGATCGTCCTGGAGCGCCAGCTCTGGATCGCAGTGCTGAAGGCGCAGCAGGAACTCGGGGTTGCGGTCGCACCCGGCGCGATCGAGGACTACGAGCGGGTCGTGGACCAGGTTGACCTGGATTCCATCGCGGCCCGCGAGCGCGTCACCCGCCACGACGTGAAGGCGCGTATCGAGGAGTTCAACGCGCTGGCGGGCCACGAGGAGATCCACAAGGGCATGACGTCCCGGGACCTCACCGAAAACGTGGAGCAGCTGCAGGTGCGCCGGGCGCTAGAGCTCACCCGCGACAAGGCCATCGCGCTGCTGAAAGCGGTGGGCAACCGCGCGGGCGAGTACAAGTCCCTCGTCATGGCGGGCCGCTCCCACAACGTCGCGGCGCAGGCGACCACCTTGGGCAAGCGCTTCGCGTCCGCGGCGGACGAGATCCTGGTGGCGGTGGAGCGCATTGAGGAGCTGCTGTCCCGCTACCCGTTGCGCGGCATCAAGGGCCCGATGGGTACAGCCCAGGACATGCTCGATTTGCTGGGGGGCGACGAGGAGAAGCTGTCCCGCCTTGAGCAGGGGATTGCGGAAGGCCTGGACTTCGACCGCGTCTTCGATTCGGTGGGTCAGGTGTACCCGCGCTCCCTCGACTTCGACGTCGTTTCCGCCTTGGTGCAGCTGGGGGCGGGCCCGTCGTCGCTGGCCACCACCATCCGCCTGATGGCCGGCAACGAAACGGTCACCGAGGGCTTCAAAGAGGGGCAGGTCGGCTCCTCGGCCATGCCGCACAAGATGAACGCGCGCTCGTGCGAGCGAGTCGGCGGGTTCCAGGTGATCCTGCGTGGCTACCTCACCATGGTGGCGGACCTTGCCGGCCAGCAGTGGAACGAGGGCGACGTGTTCTGCTCCGTGGTGCGCCGCGTGGCCCTGCCGGACGCGTTCTTTGCCATCGACGGCCAGCTGGAGACGATGCTGACCGTGCTCGACGAGTTCGGCGCCTTCCCGGCGATGATCAACCGAGAGCTGGACCGCTACTTGCCGTTCTTGGCCACCACCCGCATCCTCATGGCGTCTGTCCGCGCGGGCGTGGGCCGCGAGACCGCGCACGAAGTGATCAAGGAAAACGCGGTCGCCATGGCGCTGGACATGCGCGAGCACGGTGCGGAGCAGAATCTGGTGGAGCGGCTGGCCGACGACGAGCGCCTGCCGCTGGACGCAGAAGCCCTCACCCAGGCGCTGGCGGACCGGCACGCGTTCATCGGCGCCGCTGAGGCGCAGGTGGACCGTGTGCTCGCGCGCGTGCAGGCGCTGGTCGACGCGCACCCGGAGGCGGCCGCCTACACCCCGGGCGACATCCTGTAGCTACTTCCAGAGCTATTTCCAGGTCACGGTGGCGTCGCGGCTGCGCAGCTCGACGCCCGTGGCCACAATCCCCGGGTCGGCGCTGCCGGCCCAGGAGGCGACAAAGCCCTCGTAGGTCTCGTTTTCCCGCAGGTCCCTGATGTAGCCGGTGACGGTGGTGTCGCCGCAGTAGGCGGGGTCGGCCCGGTTGGCGGCCAGGGAGCCGTCGATAGGCGAAAGCTCAGGCATTGCGACAGTGACGTCGCGGGGGAACTCGCCGATAGCCACCGGGGTGTAGGTGACCGGGAAGCACACGATGCTCGCTGCCTCTGTCGTACTGCGGGGCGCGCGGGAGGTGGTGGGCTCATCTACCGTGATCTCCCACTGCACGGGCACGTGGAAGCGCACGTCCTCGGTGACAATGCTCGCGGTTTGGCCGAAGCGGAATGTCGCGCCGTCGCGGGAGGGGGTAAACGGTGGCATGTCGCCGTCAAACGGCGCCGGCGCGGCGCAGGCAACCAACGCGAGGGGGAGGAGGACTGCGGTCGCACGGATTTTCACGGCGCATATACTAGCGCGCATGCGTCCAGAGCTTTCAGATTACTCACACATCTCCGGCGGCAAGGTTCGCGAAATCTACGAGGTGGATGAGCAGACCCTGCTCATGGTCGCGACCGACCGTATCTCCGCGTTCGATTTCTCCCTCGAGCCGGCAATCCCGGACAAGGGGCGAATCCTCACCGCGACCTCGATGTTCTTCTTCGACCTGCTGTCCGACGTGCCGAACCACCTGGCCGGTCCGATCGACGACGAGCGCATCCCCGCCGACGTCCTCGGTCGCGCGATGGTGGTGAAGAAGCTGGACATGGTGCCGTTCGAGTGCGTTGCCCGCGGTTACCTCACCGGCTCCGGCAAGAAGGAGTACGACGCCACCGGGCGGGTGTGCGGCGTGAAGCTGCCCGAGGGGCTCACGGAGGCATCCAAGCTGGAGGAGCCAATCTTCACCCCCGCCACTAAGGCTGAGCAGGGCGACCACGACGTCAACGTCACGTTCGAACACATGGCGGGCAAGCTCGGCGGTGAGCTTGCCGAGCGCCTGCGCGACGCGACCCTGGATGTGTACCGCCGCGCCGCCGACTACGCGGAGCGCAAGGGCATCATCCTCGCCGACACCAAGCTCGAGTTCGGGCTGGATGAACACGGTGAGCTCGTGCTTGCCGACGAAGTGCTGACGCCGGACTCCTCCCGCTACTGGCCCGCGGACAGCTACGAGGCGGGGCGCAGCCAGCCCAGCTTTGACAAGCAATACGTGCGCGACTGGCTCACAGGACCCAAGGCCGGCTGGGACCAGGAAGACGGCACCCCGCCGCCGGAGTTGCCCGGCTCCGTGGTCGAGGCCACCCGCGAACGCTACATCGAGGCGTACGAGCGACTCAGCGGCCGCCGCTTTTCCGAGTGGCCGGGTGAGCACGCATGATCCCTCCGGTAGCTGCCAAGCGCCCGAGCACCCGCGCGTTCCACGACCGCGAGTTCGTGGACAACTACGAGTGGCTGCGAGACAAGGAAAACCCCGAGGTCATCGCCCACCTGGAGGCGGAAAACGCCTATACGGACGCGCAGACGTCCGCGTGGTCCGGGCTGGTGGACGACGTCTACAACGAGATCAAGTCCCGGATTAAAGAAACGGACATGTCCGTGCCGGTACGCCAGGGCGACTGGTGGTACTACGGGCGCACCATCGAGGGCAAGGACTACGCCATCTCGTGCCGCGTGCCCACCGCCGGCGAGCCGTGGACGCCGCCCGAGGTCACGGACGAGATGCCGGGGGAGCAGGTGCTTCTCGACGTCAACGAGCTGGCCGCCGGACACGAGTTCTTTTCCCTCGGGGCGTCGTCGGTGTCCACCTCCGGCCGGCTGCTCGCGTACTCCTACGACACCGCGGGCGACGAGCGCTTCACCCTGCGAGTGAAGGACCTGCAGACCGGCGAGTTACTCGACGACGTCCTGGAGGGCATCTTCTACGGCGCGACCTGGGCGGGGGAGGACTACCTGTTCTACGTCCGCGTGGACGACGCGTGGCGCCCCTACCAGGTGTGGCGGCACGCGCTCGGCACCGATGCGTCCGAGGACGTGCTGGTCTACGAGGAGCCGGACGAGAAATTCGGCGTTGGCGTCGGCGTGGACCGCGCCGAGCGCTACCTGTTCATTGCGGCGTCGTCATCGCTGACCTCCGAGTACCGCGTGGTGCCGCTTGCGGATCCCGCTGCGTCCTTCGAGGTCATGTGGCCGCGCGAAGCCGGCATCGAGTACGGCGTGAACCTCGCCGTCGTGGGCGGGGAGGAACAGTGGGTGGTCACCCACAACGCCCACGGGCCGAACTTTTGCGTCTCGACGGTTCCTGTCGGCGCCCTGCCGTCCCTGCGGGAGCTGGACGTTTTGGTGGAGCACTCCGACACCGTGCGCGTCGAAGGCGTGGACACGTACCGCGACTTCATGTTCATGGAGTACCGACGCGGAGGCATCTCGCGCCTGGCGGTGGCCCCGCTGGGTGAGCGCTTCGGCGAGTTCACGGAGCTTGCGTTCTCCGAGGAGCTCTACACCGTGGGGCTGGGAGGCAACCCCGAATGGGAAGCCCCGGTAGTCCGCGTCATCTACTCCTCCTACACCCAGCCGACGCAGGTGCTGGACTACGTCGTGGCCACCGGCGAGTTGACGCTGCTGAAGGAGCAGGAGGTCGAGGGCGGCTACGACCCGAGCGAGTACGAGGCGTTCCGCGTGTGGGCGACCGCCCCGGACGGGGAGCAGGTGCCGGTCTCGGTGGTGCGCCGGAGGGGCGTCGAGAAGCAGGCGCCCGCGCTGCTGTACGGGTACGGCTCGTACGAGGCCTCCATGGACCCTGGGTTTTCGGTGTCGCGGCTGAGCTTGCTCGACCGCGGCATGGTGTGGGCCTGCGCGCACGTGCGCGGCGGCGGCGAGATGGGCCGCGGCTGGTACGACAACGGCAAGATGCTGCACAAGACCAACACGTTCACGGACTTCATCGCGTGCGCGGACCGTCTCGTGGAGCTGGGCCTGACCACCCCCGAGCGGCTGGTGGCAGAAGGCGGCTCCGCGGGAGGGTTGCTCATGGGCGCGGTGGCCAACATGGCGCCGGAGAAGTTCGCCGGCATACTGGCCGTCGTGCCGTTCGTGGACCCGCTGACCTCCATTCTGAAGCCCGAGCTGCCGCTGACGGTGGGCGAGTGGGAGGAGTGGGGCGACCCCTACCACGACCCGGAGGTGTACGACTACATGGCCACGTACGCCCCGTACGAGAACGTCGCCGACCAGGAGTACCCGGCGATTCTGGCCGTGACCTCCCTCAACGACACGCGGGTGCTTTACGTCGAGCCCGCGAAGTGGGTAGCCAAGCTGCGGGAAGTCGGCCGCGGCGGGCCGTTCTTGCTCAAGACGGAAATGTCCGCGGGGCACGGCGGCGTGTCCGGCCGCTACGCCAGGTGGAAGCAGACGGCGTTCGAGTACGCGTGGACGCTGGTCACCGCCGGGGCGGAGAAGGCGCCGGATTAGGGTGCGCGGTGACGGGCCGGGTGTGCGATAATTTCCGGTATGCCAGGCCGTCTCCTCGTCTCCGTTTCCTCTATTTTCGACGAGACCCTGGACGGGGTACATAACCTGGTGGACGAGCTGGACCGCCGGGAGATTCCGGTGTCGCTCTTGGTGGCGCCGCACATCGATAAGCGGTGGCACCTGGCAAAAGACAAACAGACCCGCTCATGGCTGTGCGCGCAGCTTGGTCAGCGGGCTGTGCTGCTCAACGGCTTTGACCAGCCGGTGCAGGGCCGCCGCGCCGAATTTGCCACGCTCCAGGAACACGAGGCTCGGCTGCGCCTCAAGGGGGCTACACGCCAGATGGAGTCCCTCGGGTTCGACCTGCGCATGTTCGCACCGCCGCGCTGGCAGCTTTCCCGGGGCACGCTGGATGTCTTGCCTGACTTCGCGTTCGACATCGCTGTGTCCAGCAAGGGCATCCACAACCTGCGCACCGGCGGGTTCACGCAATCCCGCAACCTTTCGGTGGGCGAAGGCTACGGCGCGGCGAAGTGGTGGCGCCGCAACGTGATCAAGGCGGCGGCGCGTGGCGCGGAGCGGGGTAACACGATCAGGCTCTCGGTCTCCGGCCGCGAGCTCGACCAGAAGAAGGTGCGCCGGGACTTCCTCAACGCGGCCGAAGCGGCGGTAGACGCCGGCGCGCGGCCCGACGACTACCGCGCGTTCCTGTAACGTCCCACGCCCCGGCACACCAGGTAGATGCCGAAGGACACGAACGCCACGAACACCGAGACGGGTACCCCGGGGGCGAGCGAGAGCAACATCCCGCCCACCGCAGAAAGCTCAGCGAACACCACCGAATAGACGACCGCCCTGCGCGGGCTGGCCGTGATTTGCGCGGCGGCGGCGCCCGGGGTGATCAACAGCGACATCACCAGCAGCGCGCCGACGATCTGGACGCTTTGCGCCGAGGCCACGCCCACCAGGACTGCGAACAGGAAGGCCATGGCGCGCACCGGCACGCCGCTGGCCGCGGCCATCTCCGGGTCTGCGGAGGCGAAGAGCAGCGGCCGCCAGCACACGGCCACGGCGGCGACCACAACCGCGGTGGTCAGCCCCAGCAACCACAGGTCTTGGCTGTTCACGCCCACAATTTGGCCGGTGAGTAGCGACAGCGCGCGGCCGGAATTGCCCGGGTAGAGGTGGATGAACAGCACGGACAGGCCCATGCCGAAGCTCATCACCACGCCCACGGCCGAATCCTGCTGGCCTTTCAGCCCTAGCGCGGCCAGCACCAGCGCGGCCACCACGGCGCCGGCAATCGCGCCCGCGCCGACGTTGAGGCCGAACAGCAGGGCCGCGGAGGCACCCATCAACGCCAGTTCGCTCGTGGCGTGGACGGAAAACGACATCTGCCGCAGCACCACCAGCGGCGCCATCACCCCCGACAAGACACCGAGCAGGGCGCACGCCGCCAAGGTCGCTCGTACGAAGTCCAGGTTGAGCAGCTCAAGCGTCGTCACAGGACCACCATCCTTCCGTCCACCTCGACCACGTCCACGCGCGTGCCGTACAACTCGCTGAGCACCTCAGAGCGCATGACCTCGCCCACTGTGCCCACCACGTGGCCCTCTGGCCCGATGTAGAGCACGCGGTCGACCACGCCGAGCAGCGGGTTGATGGAGTGGGTCACGCACACCACCGCCGCCGGGTGCTCGTGCAGTCTGCGGACGGTGTCGCGTTGGCGGGCCGGGTCGAGGGAGAGCAGTGGCTCGTCGGCAAGCACAAGCTCCGGGTCCTTGGCAAAGGCCTGCGCTTGGCGGATAAGCTGCTGCTGTCCTCCGGAGAGCAGCCCCACGCGCTCGTTGGCGAACCCGAGCGCCCCCACGGCGTCGAGCTGCTTGTCGACGTCCGCTTCGCCCACCCGCCGCCGATGCGAAATTGCAAGCGAGACCAGGTCCCGCCCCCGCATGGGGAGATCGCGGGGGAACATGCGCTGCTGCGGAATCAACCCGATGCGGCCGTCGACCTCGACGCTGCCGGCGGTGAGCTCGCGCACGCCCAGGATGGTGCCGAGGAGCGTCGATTTGCCCACCCCGTTCGGCCCGAGCACTGCGAGGAACTCGCCGCGCTCGAGCGTGAGGTCAAGGTCGCGCCACAGGGGCGCGACGGCGGCGCCACGAATCTGAAGGATCACTTGCGGGGATTCTAGTGGTGCGCGGCTGCTTGGGCGATCTGGTCCACCACGGAGTCCATGTAGTCCAGGAAGTTCGTGCCAGCCGGCGGGATCTCGCTGATCTCCACCACGTCCACCCCGTGCTCCTTCGCGGCCTCGACGATGCGGTCGGCGGCGCCAGTGGTGGACTGCGGGTTATACACCAGCAGATCCAGCTCGCCTGCCTCGATGGTCTCCAGGAACGCGGCGATGTCCTGCGCGGACGGCTCCGACTCGTTGAGCGCGGCGTGAAGGTAGCCATCCGGGGTGACATCGTGCAGCTCAGTGCCGTAGATCAGGCCCGCCGCGATCGGCTCCGTCGCCGCGAGGCGGACGCTGCCGATTTCCGCGAGCTTGGCCTCCACGGCATCCATTCGCGCCTCCACGTCTGCCGTCGAGCCGCCTGCCCGCTGCGCCACCTCCCGGGCAACCTCCTTGACCTTGCCCGGGTTGAACCAAATGTGCTCGATGCTGTCCAGGTCCTCGGTGCCGTGGCTGTGGTCGTGTTCTGCGCCATCTTCGGCGGGCGGGATGGCGAAGACGACCTTGTCTTGCTCGGCAACCGAGTACAGGCTGTGGTCGTACCCGCCGCCGTTCGCCACGAGCGTGTCGGCGGCCTTGACCTTGGCTAGGTCCTGCGCCGTCGGCTCGAAGTGGTGCGGATCTACGTCTGCGCCGGTGATGATCGCGTCCACGTCGGTGCCGGTGACCGCGGCCGCTACGTCCGCCCACACGCCGGTTGTCGCGAGCAAGCCCGGCTGCGCGTTGCCGTCGCCTTCCTCGGCTGCGGTGCAGGCGGTGAGCAAGGTTGCGGCGGCGACGACGGCCGCGATCCCGGGGTTTCGCATGGAGTGCATCTAACCATTATTGAAAAAGGTTTTCAATTTGAATGGTGCGAATGGTAAGACCCCGGCTCACGAGGGAGCGCGCTAGCGCAGGCCCCACTGCTTCAGCTGCGCGTTCAACGCATCAGGCATGAGGACGTGGAGCAGGCCGACACTTGCCGCAATCCCTGCGAGCACGCCCAAGAGAATGCCCAGGACGGTGCGCATCGGGTGCTGCTTGGCAGCCTGCACTTTGCCCAGGTTCTCGGTCTGGCCGTCGGTGTAGGTGACGACGAGCTCGCCCTTGTCGTTGATCTCGGTCTTTTCGATGCCGCGGCCGTTGTTACCTGCGGCGCCGTCCGCGCCCTGCACCTGGCCCAGGTTCTCGGTCTGGCCGTCGGTGTAGGTGACGACGAGCTCGCCCTTGTCGTTGATCTCGGTTTTGACGATGTAGCGCGGCTTCGACTCCTCGGCTTTCGCTTGGATGGTGACGTCAACCGAGACTTCGTCGGTGGTGTTGTCCGGGTAGGTGACCGTCACGGTGCGGGTGGTGGTCCCCTCCGCGTCGGTCGCCTCGCTGGACCAGGCGAACGTGGTGTCCTCGGGGAGCTGGTCCGCGTCCTTCACCGCAGTTTTCGCCTCGGGCAGCGCCTCGCCCTGCTTCACTGTGATCGCGTCGCCGGCCTGCGGGTCGTGCCTCTCCGCGTCGGTTTTGTCGGCCTCAGCCTTTGTTGCGGTGGAAAAGCCCACCTTCACCGGGTCGTGGTCGGAGGAACGGAACGGGTTGCCGTAGCCGTAGAGCTTGTCATCGCCCTCGCCGAAGAAGTCCTGCGCGTTGTAATTACGACGGGAGTACTCGAACGCGACCGGCTCATCGCCGTTGATGTTCCACACTGCGGAATCCTGGATGAGCTCCTTTGCTGCCGCGTTGGCTAAGACGTGATCCAGGGTGCCCAGCTGGCCGGCGAACTGGTAGGAGGCCTGGTCGTAGTTCTTCTCGGACTCGACAATGTCGTAACCGCCCTCGACCAGCTTCGTGATCGCGTCTTCTTTGGTGTAGGCGTTGAAGTCGCCCACGAGGAAGGTCGGAAGCTCCGCCCACTGGTTCTGTTCGGTGAGGTGCTTCAGCAGGGCCTCGGACTGGCGGGTGCGCACGTTTGCGTTGTTGCCCTGGCCGTCGCCTTTATCTCCGTCGCCCTGCACGACGGAGCCCTTGGACTTGAAGTGGTTGACTACCGCCACGAAGTTTGTGTCCTTGTCATTGCCGACGGTGTCGAACTCTTGAGCCAGCGGCTGGCGCGCAGTGCGGGTGAACGCCTCGTCATCGAAAATGATGGACTCGCCGACCGGCGTCACCTTCGCAGGCTGGTAGATGAACGCGACGCGGATGAAGTCTTCGTCGGTACCCAGCTTCTGCGGGGACTTCACCAGCGCCCACTTGTTGGGCTCCTTGGCATTGAGCGCGTCTACGAGGTTTTGCAGCGCTTCGTCGCGCTTCGCCACGTCGCCCGTTACCGTTGCAGTGTTCTCGATTTCAGACAGGCCGAGCACTGCGGTGTCCAGCTTGTTGATGGCGGTGACGATCTTCGCCTGCTGGTCTTGGAAGGCATCCTGGGAGAAGGCGCCGCGAACCTTGCAGTTGTTCGCGCTAACGGGTTGGCCGTTGATGTCGTTGTACGCCTTGCACCCTTGCTCGTCCTTGCCCAGCGAGCTGAAGTAGTTCAGCACGTTGAAGAAGCCGATAGAGTATTCGCCCTCCACGGTGTCCGGCACGTCGTACGCAGCACCGCGGGAATCCTCCCAGGCAATGGGCAGTTCCTCCGCCGCGTTCTTGCCGGTGATCGGCTCGAGCGGCTGGAAACGCCACTGGTCGAAGGAGTAGTCCACCACCACGTCGGTCTGGAAGTCCACCTGGTCGCCGGTGCGGATGGACTTCACGCCGCCCTCGGAGGTGACGATGTACGGCAGCGGTGTGTTCTTGTCGGTGCGGAAATAGTCCTTGGTGCGGCCGTCGTCGAGGTACACCACTTCCGCATCCTGCTTCGCCTGGAGCTCGGCCGCGGGAGCACCCGGGGCGACGACGTCCGTCGGTGTGCGGTGCGCGCGCTCGCCGGGCGCCAGGCCAAGCTCACCGTATGTGTTGAGCGTGTAGTTGTTGGTCACCGTGTACGGCCCCTTCGGGCGCACCAGCATGCCCTCGTACGGTTCGCGGGCCTCGTCGCCAGCGGGAAGGGTCTCGATCTCCACCGCCTTCGGCGCCTCGAGAGCATTGTCGAGCGTATCCATCGACGCCATCGTGATCTGCGTCTGTGTGAAGTGCTCGCCCACCTGGCCGGACACACGGACGGATTCTCCGCGCTGCGGGTAGTCGGTGTTCGTGTTCATGTACACGAAGATGCCGTCGGACGCGTCGTCCGGATGCTTCTCGGAGCCGGAGCCGCCAGCCTGCAGGAAGAAGCCGTTCTTCCCTCCCTCCTCGTAGACGGCGGTGACGACGCCTTCGGTGGTGACCGTCTTGCCTACCAGCGGAGAAGCTGCGCCGGTGCCCTGGATGTCGGCGATCGGGGTGACCTCACCCGGCTGCGGCGTCGGGTTCTCCGGAGCAGGGTCGACGGGTGTCTCACCCGCGTTGCCCGAATTCTGCGGTGTCGGCTCCGCGACTAGGAAGTCGTCCGCGTTGTTGTCGGTGTCTTTGCCCACTTCCTTGCGCTGGACGGACTGGTAATTTTCGGTCGTCCTAGCTGGGCTGCCCTCGGATACGCCAGCTGCGCCCCACCCAACAAGATCCACAACGTTGCCGTTGTCGTTGATAAGGCGGGCGATCGCCTGGCTACCGCTGAACGTGAGCCCGTCGCCGCGGCTGTCCGGAGCCGGGAGGCTTTCGGTGCCGCCATTTCCCTGCGCGCCTTGGACAAGGAAGTACCCCTTCGCCGGGATGACGCCGGAGAGGCGCGCGGATCCGTTGCCGGTGTCTTTCGCGGAGCGCTGCGTAATGGTCCAACCGGCCAGATCGATGTTTTGGTCGGTCGGGTTGTACAGCTCGACGAAGTCGTGGGTGTACTTCGCGCCCGAGTTGCCTCCGCCGCCGTAGACCTCGTTGATGACGACGTTGGAGCCGTCCGGTGCCGCCGATGCGGTCGGTGCGACGACGGACACGGTGCCGGCTGCAAGCGCAACGATGAACGATGCGCTGAGAACCTTGTTACTCATGAAAAACCTCTTGGGGAAGCGGTGGGAAAGCTGAAGCCACGTTAAATTAACGCTGGTTTACGCACTCCGCTCAGCGATGCGGCGCACTTTGCAAAGAATTCACCGCCCGTTCACTTTGGGCAGTTCACCAAGGGTTTCGGGGCGTGTCGGGCCGTCCGATATACTGACGCGCGTACCGCAACGGTCGATCAACCTCCCGAAACGTGAAGGATTCTCATGGCACGAGTCGTTGTCAATGTCATGCCCAAGGCTGAAATTCTTGACCCGCAGGGTCAGGCGGTGCTCCGTGCACTGGGCCGCATCGGGGTCGAGGGGGTGACCGACGTTCGCCAGGGCAAGCGCTTTGAAATTGAGGTGGACGACTCGGTCTCTGACGCCGAGCTGCAGCGCATGGCCGAGACGCTGTTGACCAACACTGTGATCGAGGACTTCGAGGTTGTGCGATGAGCGCAACCATCGGAGTCATTACTTTTCCAGGCACGCTGGACGACGTTGACGCGCTGCGCGCCGTCCGCCTCGCCGGTGCGCAGCCTCGCCAGCTGTGGCACGCGGACGACGACCTCACCGGCGTCGACGCTGTTGTTGTTCCGGGTGGGTTTTCCTACGGCGACTACCTGCGCTCCGGGGCAATTGCAGCGCAGGCGCCGATGATGGGCGCCGTCGTGGAGGCCGCGAAGAAGGGCATGCCGGTGCTGGGTATCTGCAACGGTTTCCAGATTCTTACCGAGGCAGGACTGCTGCCGGGCGCACTCACGCGCAACCAGGGGCTGAACTTCCACTGCGTGGACACCTACCTCGAGGTAGCAAACAACGCCACTGCGTGGACGGGCCAACTGGGCGAGCGCATTTACGTGCCGGCCAAGCACGGCGAAGGGCGTTTCCAGGCCGCTCCGGAGACGATCGAGGCGCTGGAAAAAGAGGGGCGCGTGGTGTTCCGCTACACGGACAACTTCAACGGCTCCATCAACGGCATCGCCGGCGTGACCAACGAGACCGGCCGTGTCGTCGGCCTCATGCCGCACCCCGAGCACGCCATTGAGACCCTCACCGGCCCGTCCACGGACGGCCTCGGCTTGTTCACTTCCGTTATCGACGCGATTTCGAAGATCGGAGCGTAAAGAAATGACCGTGCACAACGACACTGTCCAACACGCCTTCGACACCCCGGAGCTGGCGCAGCCGTACGCCGAGCTGGGCCTGAAGGATGACGAGTACGCCAAGATCAAGGCCATCCTCGGCCGCCGGCCTACCGACGCGGAGCTGACGCTGTACTCCGTCATGTGGTCCGAGCACTGCTCCTACAAGTCCTCCAAGACGCACCTGCGCTACTTCGGCCAGACCATGACCGAGGAGATGGCGTCCAAGATCCTCGCCGGCATCGGCGAGAACGCCGGCGTGGTGGACATCGGCGGCGGCGACGCGGTGACGTTCCGCGTGGAAAGCCACAACCACCCGTCCTTTGTGGAGCCCTACCAGGGGGCAGCCACCGGCGTGGGCGGCATCGTCCGCGACATCATGGCCATGGGCGCCCGCCCGATCGCCGTGATGGACCAGCTGCGCTTCGGACCGATCGATGCCGACGACACCAAGCGCGTCCTGCCGGGCGTCGTCCACGGCATTGGGGGCTACGGCAACTGCCTCGGTCTGCCCAACATCGGCGGGGAGACCGTGTTCGACCCGGCGTATGCCGGCAACCCGCTGGTCAACGCCCTGTGCGTGGGCACGCTGAAGGTGGAAGACCTCCACCTCGCGTTCGCGTCGGGCACCGGCAACAAGGTCATCCTGTTCGGCTCCCGCACTGGCCTGGACGGCATCGGCGGCGTGTCCGTGCTGGGCTCCGCCACCTTCGAGGAAGGCGCGGAGCGCAAGCTCCCGGCCGTGCAGGTCGGCGACCCGTTCGCGGAAAAGGTGCTCATCGAGTGCTGCCTCGAGCTCTACGCCGCGGGCGTGGTCGAGGGCATCCAGGACCTCGGCGGCGGCGGGCTGTCCTGCGCCACCTCTGAGCTGGCGGCCTCGGGCGACGGCGGCATGACCGTCAACCTCGACAACGTGCCGCTGCGCGCCGAGAACATGTCGGCCGCAGAGATCCTCGCCTCCGAATCCCAGGAACGCATGTGCGCGGTCGTGGCACCGGAGGACGTGGACAAGTTCATGGAGATCTGCGCGAAGTGGGACGTGCTCGCTTCAGTCATCGGCGAGGTCACCTCCGACGCGGATCGCCTCCAGGTGTTCCACAACGGTGAGCTCGTCGTCGACGCGCCGCCGTCAACCATCGACGAGGGCCCGGTGTACGAGCGCCCCTACGCCCGCCCGGATTGGCAGGACGCGGTGCAGGCCGAAGGTGACGTCGAGAAGCAGGGCGACATCAAGGACGCATGGTTGAAGATGGTCGCATCGCCGGCGCTGTGCTCGCGCGACTTCATCACCGAGCAGTACGACCGCTACGTGCGCGGCAACACCGTGCAGGCCAAGTACGCCAACTCCGGCGTGCTGCGCATCAACGAGGAGACCAACCGCGGCGTGGCCGTGTCCGCGGACGCGTCCGGCCGCTACACCTACCTCGACCCGAACATGGGTGCCCGCCTCGCGCTGGCGGAGGCGTACCGCAACGTCGCCGTCACCGGCGCCACCCCGGTTGCCGTGACCAACTGCCTGAACTTCGGTTCCCCCGAGAACCCGGACGTGATGTGGCAGTTCCGCGAAGCGGTGCACGGGCTTGCCGACGGCTCCGCCGAGCTTGCCATCCCGGTCTCCGGCGGCAACGTGTCCTTCTACAACCAGACTGGCGAGACGCCGATTCTGCCCACTCCGGTTGTCGGCGTCCTGGGCGTGATCGACGTCGTTGAGAAGGCCATTCCGCACGCGTTGCCGTCCGCGGACGAGCAGTACACCCTCATCGTGCTGGGCGAGACGAAGGACGAGTTCGGCGGCTCCGTGTGGCAGGACATCTCCGGTGCGGGCCTGTCCGGCCTGCCGCCGCAGGTGGACCTGGCCAACGAGGCGCGCCTGGCCGCGTTCTTCGCCGACAACGCCGCCGGCATTGCAGCCGCGCACGACCTGTCCGAGGGTGGCCTGTCCCAGGCGGTGTTCGAGCTGCTGCTCGGCTCGGACAAGGGCGCGCAGTTGCGCCTGAACGGCGTGCACGAGGACGCCTTCACCGCACTGTTCTCCGAGTCTGCTTCCCGCGTCTTGGTCGCCGTGACCTCTGACCGGGCGGAGGCCGCCGTGGAACAGGCGACCGCAGCCGGCATCCCGGTGGCGGTGCTGGGCGAGACCACCAACGACGGCGTGCTTCGCGTGGCAGGCCAGGAGATCGCGATGCTCGAGCTCGCTGGCGCGTGGGCCGCGACGATGCCGTCGCACTTCGCAGCGGCGACCGCGCCAAACGCGGCGGTGTAACGCAGCACAAGGAAAGCGATTGGGGAATGTGGCATATATTTGCCACATTCCCCAACGCGTATGTGGGTGGGAATCCCCCGCGGGAATCCCTAGAACGTCCGCTGCGTCGCGGGAAGCGGCTTGACCAGCGGCTCCGGCTCGTACTGCCCGCGCAGGTCTTTCAGCGTTTGGGTGTGCTCCCACAGGCGCTTGTCTTCCTCCGTCACCGGCGTAAACGTGCGGGCGGGAAGGGGGTTGCCGTCGATGTCGATACCGATGTAGGTAAACGTCGCGTGGATCGCGTCCACGAGGTTCTCGCGCCCGCCGCGTGGGTCGCCGGCGCGCAGATGCACGGAGGTGTGGATGGAGCGCGAATCCGTGCGGGTGATGCGGGCGTCCACCTCGATCAGGTCGCCGATATGTACCGGGTGGTAGAAGCGGATGCCGCCGGCGTAAACCGCCACGGTGCGCTCCCCGGACCACTCCATGGTGCAGGACATGCCGGCCTCGTCGATCCACTCCATAGCCGTGCCGCCGTGGACGTTGCCGCCCCAGTTCACGTCCGTCGGCTTGGCCATGAAGCGGTGCACGATGCGCGGGGCGGTGGAGTCGTCGGTGTAGGTCTGCGCCTCCATCTCAGCTTCGATGGCCTTTCGCAGCTCGATGCGCGACTTCGCGGCCTCGGCCACCCGCTTTTCTTCCTCGTCGGTGGGCACAAACGTCGGCACGGCCATGGATTTGCCGGTTTCCGGGTCCTTTGCCACGAACACCACGAGGCAGTCACAGGCGCGTGTGAATACGCCCTCGCGCGGGTCCGCAGAGAGCACCTCGTTGACAATGTGCATGGAGGATCGGCCCGTCATAGCGATGCGCGAGCGCACCTCCACGATGTGGCCGGAGGGGATCGGGCGCGTGAAGTGGATGTGGCCCACGTACGCGGTCACGCAGTACGTGGCGGACCACTGGGCGGCGCAGGCGTAGGCGGCCTTGTCAATCCATTCCAGTACGCGGCCGCCGGAGACGCCCTGGGCGCCGTGGTGCAGCACGTCGGTGGGCGAGGCCATGAAACGCAGGGTCACGGAGGGGGAGCGCTCTGCGGCGACGGGGGTATTCGGCATGCCGCCACCTTAATATGGTTGACCATGGTGCAGAAGCAGGACCCGGCGCTGACGCGCCAAGCAATTCAGCAGGTGGCGGGGTGGCTTGAGGGGGGCGGCGCGGAGCCGTCGAGAAGCGAGCTGGCAAACGCGTGCCGCCGCACCGCCCGCACCCTCGCCGAGGAGCTGCCAGGCCACTCCGTGGAGCTGCGCGTGCCGCCGTTTGTGGCGGTGCAGTGCGTCGAGGGGCCCCGCCACACCCGCGGCACTCCGCCGAATGTGGTGGAGATGGCGCCTGAGACGTGGCTGCGGCTCGCCACCGGCCTGACCACTTTCGAGGCTGAGGTGGGGCGGGGGACTATCGACGCCTCCGGTTCCCGCGCGGCTGAGATCGCCGCCGGGCTTCCAGTGATTGCGCTGCACTGACCCCGCTCGGATACAGTGTTGGGCGTGCTTACGCAGAGCTCTCAACCAAATCAGGATGCCGGCTTCGACAACGACAGCCCGCGCGACGAGTGCGGCGTGTTCGGCGTGTGGGCGCCGGGTGAGGACGTAGCCAAGCTGAGCTACTTCGGCCTGTTCGCCCTGCAGCACCGCGGCCAGGAGGGTGCCGGCATTGCGGTGGGGGACCAGGACAAAGTGGTGGTGTTCAAGGACACCGGCTTGGTCAGCCAGGTCTTCGACGAATCGGTGCTGGAGGCGCTCCAGGGCGAGGTGGCTATCGGCCACACCCGCTACTCCACGGCGGGCGGCAACTCCTGGGAAAACGTGCAGCCGATGTTCCGCACCTCCCCGAACGGCACCGACATCGCGCTTGCCCATAACGGCAACCTGGTCAACTACAAGGAGCTGCAGAAGGAGGCGATTGCAAAGAAGCTGATCCCGGCCTCCGGCGTGGAGGGCCAGGGTTCCTCCTCCGACACCGCGGTGGTCTCCGCGCTGCTGGCGGATCTGGTCACCGAGGACAAGACGCTCATCGACGCCGCGCGTGAACTCCTGCCCCGCATCAAGGGCGCGTTCTGCTTCATGGTCACGGACGGGCGCACGCTTTACGCCGCGCGCGATTCGCACGGCGTGCGCCCGCTGTCTCTGGGGCGCCTCGACGGCGGGTGGGTCGTGGCCTCCGAGACGTGCGCCCTAGACATCGTGGGTGCGTCGTTCGTGCGCGACATCGAGCCGGGCGAGTTGGTGGCTATCGACGAAACCGGAGTGCACTCCGAGCGGTTTGCGGAGACGCCGAAGGCGCACTGCGTCTTCGAGTACGTCTACGTCGCGCGCCCCGACTCCGTCATCGACGGCCAGACGGTGAATAGCTCGCGCATTGAGATCGGCCGCCGGCTCTCGCGCGTTAACCCGGTGGAGGCGGATTTGGTCATGCCCGTGCCGGAGTCGGGCACGCCCGCGGCCATCGGCTACGCCGAAGCCTCCGGCATCCCGTTCAAGCAGGGCATGATGAAAAACGCGTACGTGGGCCGCACCTTCATCCAACCCTCAGACTCGCTGCGCCAGCTGGGCCTGCGGTTGAAGCTCAACCCGGTGCGCGAGGTGATCGAGGGCAAAAAGCTCGTGGTGGTGGACGATTCCATCGTGCGCGGCAACACCCAGCGCAAGCTCATCCGCATGCTGCGCGAGGCCGGCGCGGCCGAGGTGCACGTGCGCATCGCCTCCCCGCCGGTGAAGTGGCCCTGCTTCTACGGCATCGACTTTGCCAGCCCCGGCGAGCTCATTGCCAACCACGGGCACACGGACAGCGACGAGGAAATCGCGGAGTCTATCCGTACGATGATCGGGGCAGATTCGCTCGCGTTCGTGCCGATCGACGACATGATCGCCGCCTCGAACCAGCCCAAGGACAAACTCTGCGCGGCCTGCTTCACCGGCGATTACCCGCTCGGCCTGCCGGACGGCAACCCCAACGCAGACCTGGTTCGACGCATGCAGAAAGGTGCAGAAGCCTAATGAGTACTGAACACGATCCCGTTTCCTACGAGGCCGCCGGCGTCTCCATCGAGGCCGGCGACATGGCCGTGGAGCTTTTCGCCCCGCACGCCAAGCGGGCCACCCGCTCGGAGGTCCGCGGCGGCCTAGGCGGGTTCGCCGGCCTGTTCGCGCTGGGCAAGTACAAGGAGCCGCTGTTGGCGGCGGGCTCCGACGGCGTGGGCACGAAGCTCGCCGTGGCACAGGCCATGGATAAGCACGACACCATCGGCATCGACTTGGTGGCCATGTGCGTGGACGACCTGGTTGTCTGCGGTGCCGAGCCGCTGTTCCTGCAGGATTACATCGCCATCGGCAAGGTCGTACCGGAGAAGGTCGCCGAGATCGTGTCGGGCATCGCCGAGGGTTGCGTCCAGGCCGGCTGCGCGCTGCTGGGCGGCGAGACCGCTGAGCACCCGGGCGTGATGGACCCCGAGGAGTACGACGTTTCCGCCACCGCCGTCGGCGTCGTCGAAGCTGCCGAGCTACTCGGCCCGGACAAGGTGCGCGAAGGCGATGCCATCATCGCCATGGCATCCTCCGGCCTGCACTCCAACGGCTACTCCCTGGCCCGCCACGTGCTGCTCGAGCGCGCAGGGCTGCCGCTGGAAGCGGAGATGGAAGAGCTCGGCCGCACCCTGGGCGAGGAGCTGCTGGAGCCGACCCGCATCTACGCCCTGGATTGCCTCGCGCTGGCGGCCGAGTGCGACGTGCGCACCTTCTGCCACGTCACCGGCGGCGGGCTCGCCGGCAACATGGAGCGCATCATCCCCGAGGGCCTCGTGGCGGAGATGCGACGCACCACCTGGACCCCGGGCCCGATCTTCCGCACCATCAAGTCCGTGGGCCAGGTGCCGGACGAGGAGATGGAAAAGACGTTCAACATGGGCGTGGGCATGGTCGCAGTGGTCAGCCCGGAGGACCGGGACCGCGCCCTGGCTATCCTCGCCGCGCGCCACATCGACGCCTGGGATCTCGGCGAGGTCCGTGCCGCCGGCGAAGGAGATGACAAACGCGCCGTGCTGACCGGATCCCACCCGCAGTACTAGCAACGTCAAAAGGGCACCCCGACTGGGGTGCCCTTTTCGTCGTAGGTGGAGGCTTAGCGGTTGTCGTCCTCGTCGTCCCACTTGGCGTAGTCCGCGTACTGGTCGTCCACCTCGGTCTCATCGTTGTCCCAGCTGCGTCGCGGTGCTTGGCCTGCGAGTTCCCGCTGCAGGGAATCCAGATCCATTTCAGGAGTGTTGTACTTCAGCTGGCGAGCAACCTTGGTCTGCTTGGCTTTTGCGCGTCCGCGGCCCATGGCGTGACCCCCTTGAGGTGGTTCTTGGGCGGCCTTCGAATCGAGGCGGCCTCATACTTATTTACGATATTTTCCTGTAGGACACTATAGCCTGCGCCCGGAAAAAATGCGCTTTAGGGGTCTGAGCTGGCGTTATGCCTCGTGGTCCGGGCCGCGGCGCAGCTTATCGACGGCTCTGCGTCCCGCGTGCTCGCCTTCATCCGCCGGCAACGACGACGGGTCGACGGACGCCGCCGTGCCCCCGATGTCCAACGGCGCGCCCAACGCGGAGCGCTTCACCAAGGCCAGCGCCACCGGGCCCTCGTCCGCGTCGTGGACGACGGTGCCCAGGCGGCCGACCTTGCGCCCGCCCGCAGTGATCTCCGCGCCGCTTTCCGGCTCCGTCGGGGCGGAGCCGTCGAGCTGCAGCTTGACCAGCAGCCTGGGGGAGCGGCCCAGGTTTTCCACACGCGCGACCGTTTCCTGGCCGCGGTAGCAGCCCTTCTCTAGGTGCACGGCGCGGATCGCCTCGCCGCGGTTGATCAGGTTCGGCGCCTCGTGGGGGATGGACTTCTCATCCAGATCCGCGCGCATCTCCGGCTCCCCGGCGGCGACGCGGAAGGCGGTAAACGCCATCAGGCCCGCCAGCGGGAACTGCTGGGCGATCTCGCCCACGTGCGCTCGAGGCACCGCGATGTCGGTGCGGCCCACCCCGCCCCAGTCCTCCAGGCGGCGGGTGAACACCTGGCCGAGGTCCACCGGCCCCACAGGCCCGAGGATGCTCAGCACCGCAAGATCGGTCGCTTCCACAGTCACGTCGGACCAGAAGACCATCTTGCGCAGGAACGCCGCGAAGGATTCGCCCTGGTAGGAGGGGACGTCGAGGTAGTACACGCCGTCCGCCAGCGCCACGTCTGCGTGGTGGAGGATGCGCCCCTGCGCGTCGAGGTCGAGGGCCGAGGCGGCGAAGCCGTCGGCGACGGTGTCGAGCTTCTGCGACAGCAGGTTGTTGAGGAACCCCGGCGCGTCGGGGCCGGAAACCGCGATGACGACGCGGTTGGAGCGGTCCACCAGCGTCGGCTCGGTGATGCGCTGTTCGCCGAGCGGGTTGCCGTAGTGCCAGGGCACCCCTTCGGCGTCGAGAAGCGATGGCCCCGGCAGCTCTTGGGCGCCGGGGAGTGCAAGTAGCTCCGATGCGTAAGCCATGGGGGCCTATCATAGGGGAACTATGGCTTCTTCCCAGCTCCCGGCCGAACCCGTGATCTACCTCGTGGAGCCGTTCGGCGGTTCCGTGCGGAGGCAGAACCCGAACATGCCGCACGTGTTTTGGGACGATGCGGCCGTTACCCGCGGCGACGGAGTCTTCGAGTCCATCCTGGTGCGCGCAGGCGCGCCCGTAAACCTGGACAAGCACCTCGCGCGCTTTGCCCGCTCTGCCGCGCTGATGGGCCTGCCCGAGCCCGGCCGCGAGCACTGGACCCGTGCGACGGAGGAGGCGGTTGCAGACTTCTGCCGTGAGCGCGGGGGTGAGGCGGGCGAGGCGGTCGAGGCAAAGTGCACTTGGACCTTAACGCGCGGGCGCGAAACCACCGGCGGGCCCACCGCGTGGATCACCGTCCGCCCCCTGCCGAAAGAGGTGCTGCGCCAGCGCGAGCGGGGCGTGAGCGTGGTGACTACCCCGCGGGGGTACACGGTGGACGCGGACGTGCCGTGGATGCGCGAGGGCGCGAAGACCCTCAACTACGCGTTGACCATGGCCGCGCTGCGCTGGGCGGGGGAGCAGGGCGCGGACGACATCATCTACGTCGACTCGGACACCGGGCGCGTGCTCGAGGGCGCGACGTCGAGCGTGCTGATGGTGAAGAAGGGCGGCCGCATGCGCACGCCTGCGCCGGGTGCGGGCGTGATGGCCGGCACCACGCAGGCCGCGATTTTCGAGCGCGCAGAGCGGGCCGGGTGGAAGTGCAAGGCGAAAGACATCTACCTCAGCGAGCTGTTCAAGGCCGAATCCGTGTGGCTGGTCAGCTCCACCCGCATCGCCGCGCGCGTCAAGCGCGTCGACGGCACAAAGCTGCCCGCCCCCGGCAACGAGCCGGAGATCAGGCAGCTGATCGAAAGCGCGCTGGCTTAGCCCGCGACGCGCTTCAGCTCGGCGGACATGTAGGGCACCATTTCGCCGTCGACGACGCGCTCGTCCACCCAGCCCAGGTTGTTGTTGGGCATCAGGCCGTACAGCCGCTTGCCGGGGCCGTGGGCGGCGGGGCCGGTCTCCGTGGCGATGGTGGACGCGCTGGTGATCTGCCATGCGCGCTCGTTGACGGGTTCGCCGTAGAGGACCTCCACCAGGCCGCGGGAGTTTGTCAGCGTCACCTCGATCTCGTCCTTGAGTGAGATGCGCCAGAAACCCACCTCGCGCTGGTCTGCGCCGGCGGCGTTGCCCTCGCTGTCCAGACGCCAGGTGCGTGACTCGAAGCGCAGGTAGTTCTCGCCGTCGTGGGAGATGACCAGCTGCTGGCCAAAGGCGTACTCGCCGCCTTCCGGGTCGGAGGGGTCGTTGGCCTGGCCGGAGCCGGACCACACGCCGACGAGGGGGAGCAGCGCCAGCAGACCGTCGTGAAGCGACGGCCCGAAGCGCAAGTTGGCGGTGTCCGCCTCAAGCGGCATGTCGTCGAAGCCGAGCTCCGGAATGTTGCGGTGCGCAGTTGCTTTCGACTGCTCCGCCGCGAGGTTCACGGCCTCGTTGCCGTCCAGCTTCTGCTCGTTGGTGTTTGCGTTTTCAGCCATGGTTCTCAAGCGTAGACGCTCGCGCCAGCGGCTCGAGATCTGCGGGTTCCACCACGGTGTTCACGCGGTCGTGGGAAAACTCGAGCGAGCCACCGGTCAGCTGCACAAGGCCGGCAGGCCCGCCGAGCGGCAGCGTGCGGGTGTCCAGGTCGAAGGTGAAGCCGTCGAGGACAGCTTGCTCGTCGCCGTCGGAGATCTCGAGCAGCTGGCTCGGCCGCATGTGAAACACCCCATCGGCCAGGCGCAGGGTCACGATCACGGTGGCGGGCTGATCCGCGCCGGGCACGGTGCCGGTCAGGCGCGCCTCGCTGGCTACGCCGCCGGCGGGGGAGATGTCGTACGGGTTGGCTATGTCTAAATCCGTGATGCCCAGCAGCTCGCCGAAACCCACCCCGTCCAGCCGGATCCGGCGGCGCACGAGGCGGGCGTTGGCACCCACAATCTCCCCGCGCAGCGCGTCTTTCGGCGTGTCCAGCTCGAGGTTGAACATCTCCACGCTCGCTGTTCCCACACCGGGCCCGGGGATGTCGGCGTCGGTGCGCCGCACGGTCACCCGCGGGATGCGCCCGCTCACGCCCGACAGCGCAAACGGGGTGGCTGTGACCTGCGCTTCGGCGCCGGCCGGGGCGAGCGTGCGCTCCACCTGGGAGGCGACGGCGGTGTCCGCAAACCCAAGGGCGGCAACGAGCGCGAGCACGACCATGACCGTTCTCCGCACCGCGACCTCTTTCCCGCACGTAGCCTTGGAAGCTATGACTGCAGACATCCTAAGCGCCCACCTGCCCGGCGACCGCGTACGACCCCTGCTCGAAGCCGCTGAGGCGGCGGACGGCATCGCGGCTTTCTCCGAAGCCTTCGTGCAGGGGCTTGACGACGAGCGCGTGCGCCACACCCACCTCATTGTGGAGGACAGCGGGGAGGTGATCGCCTGCGCGGGCATCGCCGAGGACGGCTCGGCGGAGCTCGTCGTGCACCCGCAGCGCCGCCGCGAAGGCGTCGGCGAGGCGCTGGCGAAGGCGGTGCGCGAACAGCGGCCGGACGCTGGCCTGTGGGCGCGCGGCAACCTTGCCGGAGCGCAGGCGCTGGCTGGGAAGCTCGGGTTAACGGTTGACCGTGAGCTCCTGGTCATGGGCATCGCCGCCGAGGAGATTCCGGCGGGCGGCGCCGAACTGCCGGAAGGGTTCGAGGCGCTGGATTATGCCGGGGCGGTCGAGCGGTGGGGGCGCGACGCCGTCGATAGGCAATGGCTCGAGGTGAACAACGATGCGTTTTCGTGGCACCCGGAGCAGGGGGGCTGGGATCTAGAGCGCCTGCGGCGGGCGATGGAGGCGGAGTGGTTCGACCCGGCGGGTGTGCAGCTGCTGTACGACGGGAAGGAGCTCGCCGGGTTCCACTGGACTAAGCGGCATCCGGATGCGACTGGTGAGGTGTATGTGGTTGGCCTTGCCTCACGGTACCGGGGGGAGGGGCTGGGGGGACCGCTGATGCAATTGGGGCTGAATTACCTTACCGGGGAGGGATCTGCGCAGGTCATCCTCTATGTCGAGGCGGATAACCAGCCTGCCGTAAGGCTGTACCGCCACCTCGGTTTCGCTGTGTGTGAAAGTCATGTGGTCTACCGGTAACCTGGCTACCACCTGCAGAAACTGAGTGGGTCGAAGAAATTCACCAGTTGTTCACTTAACTGGCTACCGGCCATTAACCAGGTTTCCGTAGGTTTGCTCTCGTGAGTACTTGGATAGTTGTATCCGATACTCGAAACTGACCTGTTTGTACCGGAAAGGTATCCCGTGATCCGTAACTTCAAGCGCACCGCCGCAATCGCCGGCGTCGTTGCAGTATCTTCCGCCTCCCTCGTCGCTTGTGGCGACTCCGACGACAACGCAGAGTCCACCACTGCCGAGTCTGCGACCGAGGCTGCCTCCTCCGACGAGAACAACGACAACAACGACGACCAGAACTCTGGCGAGTACGAGCTGACCGGCCAGGAAGGCACCCTGGTTGCTGAGGGCGCATCGTCCCAGCAGAACGCGATGGACTACTTCGCGTCCGTCTACGCATCCGAGGTTCCGGGTGCGCAGCTCGCGTACACCCCGTCCGGCTCCGGTGCTGGCCAGAAGAACTTCATCGCTAACCAGGCTGTGTTCGCTGGCTCCGACTCCCCGCTGAAGGACGACCAGATCCAGGCTGCTGCTGACCGCTGCGGCGGCAACGAGGCTTGGCACCTGCCGTTCGTCATCGGCCCGGTTGCCATCGCCTACAACCTGGACGGCGTGGACGAGCTGAACCTGACCGTCGACAACATCGTCGAGATCTTCCAGGGTGTCATCACCACCTGGAACGACCCGAAGATCGCTGAGAACAACGAGGGCGTCGAGCTCCCGGACACCCCGATCAACGTCTTCTACCGCTCCGACGAGTCCGGCACCTCCGACAACTTCCAGAAGTTCCTGGCTGCCGCCTCCGACGGCAAGTGGGAGTCCACCGGCAAGGCGTTCCCGAACGCTGTGGGCACCGGCGCGAACGGCTCCTCCGGTGTGGCACAGGAGGTCAACGCAACCGACGGTGCGATCACCTACGTGGAGGCTGGCTTCGCTGACAAGACGGCCAACATCGACTTCGGCAACGGCCCGGTCGAGCTGACCGAAGAGGCCGTGGAAAAGACTCTGGATAACCTGGAGTTCACCACCGAGGGCCACGACATGGTCGTCGACTCCGAGAAGCTGTTCACCACCGACACCGAGGGTGCGTACCCGCTGGTGCTGACCACCTACGAGATCGTCTGCTCCGCCGGCTACGACGAGGAGACCTCCAACATGGTCAAGGACTTCCTCAACGTCGCACTGGACAGCCAGGACGAGGAGCTCGCCGACGAGGGCTTCATCCCGGTCAAGGGCGCACACGCTGATCGCCTGCGCGAGGCGATCAACGCCATCCAGTAAGACACTCTGGACCCGGTCTCTGCGGTCTAGGGCCGTCGGAGGCAGATAGACCCCCCACTGATTCCGATCGCGGGGGGTCTCTCTATGCGGTGAAGCGGTGGGAACCCGCTTGCGCCGCCGACCACAACGTTTCATCTTCGAAGGATTCGAGCACATGGCTGACAACGAACTGCCGGCTTCCGAGCACGACGACCGCGGCGCAGGGCCCGCGACCAAGACCGATCCTGTAATTCAAGACTCCACGGGCACCCCGGTGCGCAAAGGCCAAGATCCCGCGACCGAGAACACGCCGATCGCGGGGGATGCCAGCAACGGCGCTGGCGTGAAGCGCCCGGGCGACCGCGTCTTCGAGTTCCTCTCCACTGCCTCCGCAACCCTGATTACTGTGCTTGTCGCGGCTATCGGCATCTTCCTGCTCATCCAGGCGCTACCGCCCTTGATGCGCAACGACGGTGGCCTGGCGGGCTTCTTCACCTACGGCGGTCAGTGGCAGACGTCGAATCTGGATGCGATGCAGTTCGGTATCCCGAACCTGTTCTTCTCCACGGTGACCATTTCGGTGATCGCGCTCGTGATCGCAATGCCGATCGCACTCGGTGTGGCGCTGTTCTTGTCCAACTACTGCCCGCCAAACCTGGTGCGTCCGCTCGGCACGCTGGTGGACATGCTGGCCGCCGTGCCGTCCATCGTGTACGGCCTGTGGGGCGCGCAGGTGCTCGGCCCGCTGTTGGGCGACTTTTACAGCTGGGTTAACAGCTGGGGCGGCGACTTCTTCCTGTTCGCCTCCTACCAGAACTCCCCGCCGTTCTCCACGGCCCGCAACATGATGACTGGCGGCATCGTGCTGGCCATCATGATTCTGCCGATCATCGCCGCGACCGCGCGAGAGATCTTCGTGCAGACCCCTCCCGGCCAGATCGAGTCCGCACTCGCCCTGGGCGCGACCCGCTGGGAAGTTATCCGCATGACCGTAATCCCGTTCGGTTTGTCGGGCTTCATCGCGGGCTCCATGCTGGGCCTGGGCCGCGCACTGGGCGAAACCATGGCGCTGTACATGGCCGTCGCACCGGCGAACGAGTTCCGCGGCTCCCTGTTCGACGGCGGCACCACCTTCGCAACCGCGATCGCCAACGCCGCGGCGGAGTTCAACAACCCGGTCTCCGCGGGTGCCTACATCGCCGCCGGCCTGGTGCTGTTCTTGCTCACCTTCATCGTCAACTCGATCGCCCGCGCGATCGTCAACAAGTAAGGAGCGGAAGGTAGAAATGTCTACTGCAGTACCGAACAACGGCTCCTCCCAGGTAGCCACCCAGCAGCCCGCTCCGTCCACCCGCTCCTCGCGCGGCGGCGACAACCCGTTCACGGACATCGCCTCCGGCCGCAAGACCACCAACTCCATCATGGGCGGCCTCATGTGGCTGTGCATGATCATCGCCCTGATTCCGCTTGTGTGGCTGCTGGTCACGGTGGTCTCGCGCGGCATGGGCGCCGTGCTCGACCCGGCCTGGTGGACCGAAGACATGGTTGGCGTGCGCTCCTCCAAGCCGGGCGGCGGCGCACTGCACGCCATTGCCGGCACCATCATGCAGACGCTCATCGCGTCGCTGATCTCCATCCCGATCGGCATCTTCACCGCGATCTACCTGGTGGAGTACTCCAACGGCAACAAGCTGGGCAAGCTGACCACCTTCATGGTGGACATCCTCTCCGGCGTGCCCTCCATCGTCGCGGCGCTGTTCGTCTACGCCCTGTGGATCACCATCCTGGGCCAGCAGCGCTCCGGGTTCGCGGTGTCCCTGTCGCTGATCCTGCTCATGATCCCGGTCGTGGTGCGCAACACCGAGGAGATGCTGCGCGTGGTGCCCATGGACCTGCGCGAGGCGTCCTACGCGCTGGGCGTGCCGAAGTGGAAGACCATCGTGCGCATCGTGCTGCCGACGGCGCTGTCCGGCATCATCACCGGTGTCATGCTCGCCATCGCCCGCGTGATGGGCGAGTCCGCCCCGGTGCTCATCCTCGTCGGCTCCACGCCGACCACTAACTGGTTCAACATGTTTGACAAGCCGCAGTCCTCGCTGCCGCTGTTCATGCTGGATATGTGGAAGTCCGGTGCTACCGGCCCGGCAAACGACCGACTCTGGGGCGCGGCGCTGACGCTCGTGATCCTCGTTGTCACTCTGAACCTGCTCGCACGCTTTGTGGCGAAGCGCTACTCGGTCAAGAAGTAACCCACCCGCGTACCCACCCCACCCAGGAGAATCCCAGATGTCTACCAAGCTCGAACTCAACGACGTCAACATCTACTACGGCGACTTCCACGCCGTGCAGAACGTCAACATGCAGATCCCGGCGAAGTCCGTCACGGCCTTCATCGGCCCGTCGGGCTGCGGCAAGTCCACCGTGCTGCGCACCCTCAACCGCATGCACGAGGTCATCCCGAACGCGTCCGTGAAGGGCGAGATCCTGCTCGACGGCCACGACATTTACGGCAAGGACGTCGACCCGGTCGCCGTGCGCAACACCATCGGCATGGTGTTCCAGAAGGCCAACCCGTTCCCGACCATGTCCATCGAGGACAACGTGGTCGCGGGCCTGCGCCTCTCCGGTGAAAAGGACAAGAAGAAGCTCAAGGAGGTCGCGGAGCAGTCCCTGCGCGGCGCGAACCTGTGGGACGAGGTCAAGGACCGCCTGGACAAGCCGGGCGGCGGCCTCTCCGGCGGTCAGCAGCAGCGCCTGTGCATCGCCCGCGCCATCGCGGTGCGCCCCGAGGTGCTCCTGATGGACGAGCCGTGCTCCGCCCTGGACCCGATCTCCACCCTCGCAGTGGAGGACCTCATCCACGAGCTGAAGAACGACTTCACCATCGTCATCGTGACGCACAACATGCAGCAGGCAGCCCGTGTGTCCGACAAGACCGCGTTCTTCTCCCTCGAGGCCACCGGCAAGCCGGGCCACCTAGTGGAGTTCAACGACACCACCACCATTTTCGAAAACCCGGAGCAGAAAGAGACCGAAGACTACATCTCCGGCCGCTTCGGCTAGATCATCCGGTCAGCCGCGCGTGCGGAATTTCCGCTCGATGGCGGCGAACTTCTGCTCCGGGTCGTGATCCACCTCGTCGCGCTGGCGGAGGTACGCCTCGGGCTTGAGCCCCGTGATCAGGAAAACCATGCGGCTGGCAACGCTGACGCAGCGGTCCGCGTAGCGCTCGTAGTAGCGCGTCAGCATGGATAGGTCCACGGCCTCGCGGGTGGAGTACTCCCACTCCCGGTCCGAGACCAGGCTGAACAGGTAAGCCTTCATGTCGTCGACGCCCTCGTCGATGGTGTGCAGTTCCACGGCAACGTCGGCGTCGGGCTCGATGAGGAGCTGGCGGGTCGTCGCACCCATCTCGTAGACGAGGCGGGCAAGTTCCTCGACGTAGCCGTGCAGGGCCTCCGGGTACACGGGGTGGGGGTGGCGCTGCCGGGACAGCAGCGCGATGTTTCGCGCGAGCGACCCCATGCGCTCGAAGCTTTCCACGATGTAGATCGCGGACACGACCTGGCGGAGGTCCGAGGCGACGGGGTTCTGCAGCGCCAACAGACGCATGCTGCGGTCCTCGCAGCGCTCACTGATGTCTTTCAGCGAGTCCGCCTCCGTGAGCGCGGCCTCGGCGTCTTCCAAGGACCGCTCCAGCAGCGCGGCGGTGGCGTGGCCCATGATCTCGCGCACGGTGTCGCACATCTCAAGAACGTCCTGGTTAAACGCCTCGAGGTGCTCCCTGTACTCAGTGCGCAGCATGCGTTTGATGCTCCGCGGGGACCCGGACCTATCCACCGCTATTCTCAATCTCCGCGCCCTCCGGCACGGTGTCGTCTTCCGGGTCCTCCAGCCAGCCCTCGGGCAGTGCGATCTTGCCGGCGGAGCCTTGGCGTCCGCGAGCGTCGTCGGCGTGCTCCGCCATCTCGTTGGAGCCGGCAATCGGGGCTAGGCGCTCGCGCAGCTCGGCCAGACTGGTCACCTGCGCCAGGGACTTGCGGAACTCGCCGCCGACCGGGAAGCCGCGCAAGTACCACCCGGTGTGCTTGCGGATGTCGCGGCACGCGTGCTCCTCGCCGTCGTGCTGCGCCAAAAGCTCCGCGTGGCGGTAGATGATTCGTGCGACCTCGCCGAGCGTCGGCTCCGGCGGGATGTCCTCGCCACGCAGCTGAGCGCCCAGCTGGGCGAACAGCCACGGGCGGCCCAGGCACCCGCGCCCCACCTCAACGCCGTGGCAGCCGGTGAGCTCCATCATCTTCGCGGCGTCGTCGGCGGCGAAAATGTCGCCGTTGCCGATGACAGGCACGCCTGTGCCGTCCATGTGCTCAACCAACCGGGCGATTTCATCCCAGTGGGCCTCCCCGGAGTAGCGCTCCGCGCCCGTGCGTGCGTGCAGGGCGACGGCGGCCGCGCCGGATTCGGCGGCGATCCGCCCCGCGTCCAAGTGCGTCTGGTGCTCGTCGTCGATGCCGATGCGGAACTTCACCGTGATCGGGATGCCGGAGCCCTCCGCGGCGCGCACCGCAGCGTCCACGATGTTGCCGTAGAGGCGGCGCTTGTATGGGATGGCGCAGCCGCCGCCCTTACGCGTCACCTTGGGCACCGGGCAGCCGAAGTTCATGTCCACGTGGTCGGCGATGTCTTCCTCCACGATCATGCGCACCGCCTCGTAGGTGAACTTTGGGTCCACGGTGTACAACTGCATCGAGCGCGGCGTCTCCACCTCGGCAAAGCTGGTCATGTGCAGCGTCTTCGGGTTGCGGGCCACCATCGCCCGCGCGGTGATCATCTCGCAGACGTACAGGCCTGAGGAGGTGCCGGTGAGTTCCTCTTCAATCTCCCGGCACAGCACGCGAAACGGCATGTTGGTCACCCCGGCCATCGGTGCGAGGATGACGGGGGAGCTCAGGTCAATGCCGCCGATGGTTAGGGCGGGGGCAACTGCAGTCATAGTGACGTCCATTCTTCCCGCGCAGCACGCCTCCCGTCCAATCGGCGGTGCTACGCCCGTTCGGGGGTACAGGGCCGTCGTTAAGCTGTTGCTTTGCGACGAGCTCCGCCCTCCTCGTGGCCATGGGGCGTAGGTCACAATATGGTGGTCGCTGTTATCAATTCACGCGAACGATTTGAGGGAGCATCATGAGCGATCGCATCGCAAGCGCCAAGCTGCGCGACAAGGTTATGACCGCCGAGGAAGCAGTCCAGTTTGTCAACCACGGCGACAAGGTCGGCACTTCCGGCTTCACGGGCGCCGGCTACCCCAAGGCCATGCCCGCCGCGATTGCGCAGAAGGCGAAGGCCGCGCATGAGAAGGGGCAGGATTTCTCCATCGACATGTACACCGGTGCCTCCACCGCGCCGGAGTGCGACGGCGTGCTCGCGGAGGCCAACGCGCTGCGTTACCGCATGCCGTACCAGTCGGACCCGACCATGCGGAACAAGATCAACGCCGGCGAGCTGAAGTTCCAGGACATCCACCTGTCCCACTCCGGCATGATGGTGGAGGAGGGCTTCTTCGGCGAGGTCGACTTGGCCATCGTGGAAGCCGTGCGCATCACCGAAGACGGCAACATTGTGCCGTCGTCGTCCGTAGGCAACTCCGTCGAGTTCCTCAACGCGGCCAAGAAGATCATCATCGAGGTCAACTCGTGGCAGTCCGAGGAGCTCGAAGGCATGCACGACATCTGGACCGTGCCGCCGCTGCCGAACCGCGTCCCGATCCCGATCACCAAGTGCGGGGACCGCATCGGCGCCACCTACATCGAGATCGACCCGGATAAGGTCGTCGCCGTCATTGAGACGAATGACCCGGACCGCAACGCCCCGTTCAAGGCGCCGGACGAGGTTTCCGAGCAGATCGCGGGCAACTTCCTCGACTTCCTGGAAAACGAGGTCAAGGCCGGCCGGCTCACCTACGACGGTTACGTCATGCAGTCCGGCGTGGGCAACGTGCCCAACGCGGTAATGGCGGGCCTCATGGAGTCCAAGTTCGAGAACATCCAGGCCTACACCGAGGTGATCCAGGACGGCATGGTCGACCTCATCGACGCGGGCAAGATGACCGTCGCCTCCGCCACCTCCTTCTCCCTGTCGCCGGAGTACGCGGAGAAGATGAACCGGGAGGCGTCGCGCTACCGCGAGTCCATCATCCTGCGCCCGCAGTCCATCTCCAACCACCCCGAAGTCATCCGCCGCACCGGCTTGATCGCCTCCAACGGCATGATCGAGGCGGACATTTACGGCAACGCCAACTCCACCCACATCAACGGCTCCCGTTTGATGAACGCCTTGGGCGGCTCCGGCGACTTCACCCGCAACGCCTACATCTCCACGTTCATCTCCCCGTCGGTGGCGAAGGACGGCGCCATCTCTGCCATCGTGCCGTTCGCGTCCCACATCGACCACAACGAGCACGACGCCATGGTCTTCATCACCGAGTACGGCGTGGCGGACCTGCGTGGCCTCGCTCCGCGCGACCGTCCCGCGAAGATGATCTCCATCGCGCACCCGTCGTACCGCCCGCTGCTGGAGGAGTATGTCGAGCTCGCCTCCAAGTGCAAGTACCAGGCAACCCCGCACGACCTGCGCCACGCCTTCGACTTCCACATCCGCATGGAGGAGACCGGCACGATGATGAAGGAGGGCTAAACTCCGACCCGATTACCGGGCTCACGGCCCCGGGGGCTACCATGTGACCTGGCGGGCCTTTAGCTCAGTTGGTAGAGCTACGGACTTTTAATCCGCAGGTCCCGGGTTCGAGCCCCGGAGGGCCCACCGCTAACCCCCGCTGCGCACTGCAGCGGGGGTTTGTTTTGTGCGTCACACCCCGGGCTGGCAGTCGCCAAGATTATGGCGCTATCAAAGTAAATAGCGCCTACCGTTGGTATCCCACCCATCGTTGAGGAAAGGCGAACCATGGCAATTACCGTCGGCCACTACCTGGTCACCCGCTTGGAACAGATCGGCCTGGAGCACTATTTTCAGGTCCCGGGCGACTACAACCTGCAGCTTTTGGACGAGCTGCTCAAAAACGAGAATCTGCAGATGATGAGCTGCACCAACGAGCTCAACGCCGCCTACGCGGCCGAGGGCTACGCCCGCGCGAACGGCGCATCCGCATGCGTGATCACCTTCAACGTCGGGGCGTTCTCCGCGCTGAACGGTGTCGCCGGCGCCTACGCGGAGCGCCTGCCCATGATCTTCATCTCCGCAGGCTACAACACCAACGACGAGGCCTCGGGGCGTTTCCTGCACCACACCATCGGCACCACGGACTACTCCTACCAAGAGGAAATGTTCCGCCCGGTGACCTGCAAGACGGTGCGCATCCTCACCGCGGAGGAGGCCCCGGCAAAGATCGACGACGCCATCGCCACCGCCCTGCGCGAGTCCAAGCCCTGCTACATCGAAATCGCGTCCAATCTGGCGGACGCCGAATGCCCTGAGCCCCAGCCGGCACGGTTCGAGCGGGCGTGGGAGGTCGGTTACGACCGCGAGGCGGTGGAGAAGGCCGCCACGGAGATTGCGGCCCAGCTCAACGCCGCGGAGAAGCCGCTCCTGCTGGCTGGACCGCATCTGCGTCCGTACGGTGCCGTCGAGGCGTTTCGGCGGGTGGCGGAGGCAATCGGATGCGCCGTGGCTGTGCAGCCGAACGCGAAAAGCTTCTTCCACGAAGACCACCCGCAGTACATCGGGCACTACTTGGGCACCTCCTCCGCGCCGGGCGTTGAGGCCATGGTGGACCTCGCTGACTGCGTGCTCGCGGCGGGTCCAATGTTCACCGACTATTCCACGGTGGGGTGGACCACCACCGTGCCGTCGGAGAGCGGCTATATCGCGATCGCCGAAAACGGTGTGACCACGCCCGAGGCCACGTACACCGGTCTGCCCATCGCGGCGGTGCTCGAGGCGCTCGTCGACAAGGTGGAGCGCAACACCGCAACGATCGACCAGTACAACCGCGACGACGTCACCGGGCAGCAGGCCGAATACACCCCTGCTGATGACTCGGCGCAGCTCACCCGTGCTGAGATGGTGCACCAGATCAACGAGTTGATCGACGGCAACTCCACCCTGTTCGCCGAGACCGGCGACTCCTGGTTCAACGGCCTGCACATGCAGCTGCCCGCCGACGCCGGTTTTGAAATTGAGATGCAGTGGGGTGCCATCGGCTGGTCCGTGCCGTCCTCGCACGGCTACGCAGTGGCCAAGGGCCAGGACCACCACACCATTCTCATGGTCGGCGACGGTTCCTTCCAGCTCACCGCGCAAGAGGTGTGCAACATGATCCGCTACGAGGACAACATCACCGTCATCGTGGTGAACAACACGGGCTACGTCATCGAGTCTGCTCTCCACGAGGGGCCGTACAACTACTACAAGAACTGGGACTACGCGGCCCTGATCAAGGCGTTCAACGCCGAGGACGGCGAAGGCGTAGGGATCACCGCCACCACCGCGGGCGAGCTTCGCGACGCGCTCCGCGTCGCACGCGCGAACACCCGCCGCCCGGTGCTGATCGAGGCCCAGATCCCCCACGACGACATGACCCAGGATCTGGTGAAGTGGGGCAAGCCGGTCTCCGCCGCAATCGGCCGCCCGCCCGCTAAGCAGCAGTAAGCCGGGTGCGAGCTATCCCCGCTTGGCCTCGGCGGGGGTAGGAAGCAGCGCGAAAATCCACGCGGTGATGACAAACGGCCACGTGTACGTGGGGACGGGCAGACCCGACATCGCCCATTGGATACACAGGGTGAGCACCACGCCCGCTGCAGCTCCAGCAAGACGCGCCGCCCAGCTGGCGCGCGGCCAAAGCACCGTCCCCACCGCAATGGCGGTCAAAACCGCCGAGTAATTGAACATGCCGGTGGAGACGGTTTCCACGTCTGCGTGCACCGCCCACGCGAGCGCCAAACCGAGCGCGCTGCCTAATAACGCGAACCCGCCGACCTGCACGGACGCGACGCATAGGGCGGCGAGGATGATCAGCCCGGGCACAATTCCGTCTGCCAGGACCACCTCGGAAAAACCGTCGAAAAGGCCGCTGGTGAGACCGGTACTCAGCTGTGAAGATGAGACCGGAGAGGTCGTTTCCCACAGATTTCCCAGCGGGCCGAAAAGGAGCCCCGCAACAATGCAAAAGGGGGCTGTGACGGCGGGAATGCGCCATCGCGCAGACGACCAGCAGCCCGCTCAGCGCGTTCTGCGCGAGGAAGATTTGCGAGAACCCGCGGAAGTACGCACACGCTGTGGGAAGTATCAGAGCCATGCTGGGGGAATATACGTGCCTCTGGGCGGGGCTCGCGCGGCGGCAGACTAGATTGCCTTATATGGACATGGAAGCGCTGGGTTTTTCAGCTGTTGCGGTGGCGTTTGGACTATCGATGTTTGCGGGTTTGGCTACGGGTGTAGGGGGCCTTTTGGTAGCCCTGAAGCGCAATCCCAGTGACAGATTCCTCGCCGCCTCCCTGGGTTTTTCGGCCGGCGTGATGGTGTATATCTCGATGGTGGAGCTCCTGCCGCAGGGCAGCGACACCCTCACCGACGATGGGATGCGCGGCCAACTGTGGGGGACCGTCGCCTTTTTCGCCGGCATTGCGGTCATCGCCTTGATTGACCGTTTCGTGCCGGAAAACATTAACCCGCACGAGGACCACTCGGGCGCGAATGCCATGGGCAACATCGGGGTGGTCACCGGCCTGGCCATCGCCGTGCACAACTTCCCGGAGGGTTTCGCGTCATTCATCTCGGCACTCGAAGACCCGACACTCGGCCTGCCCATCGCGATCGCCATCGCCATCCACAACATTCCGGAAGGCGTGGCGGTTGCGGTGCCGCTGCGGGAGGCAACCGGTTCCAAGTGGAAGGCAACCGGTTGGGCAACGTTGTCGGGTCTCGCCGAGCCGCTGGGCGCCCTCATCGGCTTCCTCCTGCTGCGTCCGTTCCTAGGCCCCGCAACGCTCGGCGTCGCCTATGCGGCTATCGCCGGCATCATGGTGTACGTCAGCCTGGACAAGCTGCTGCCTACGGCGATGCAGACCGGCAAGCACCACACCGCCGTGTACGGCCTCATCGCTGGCATGGCCGTCATGGCGGTCAGCCTGCTCATTCTCCCGGGATAATGCCTCGGCGTGCAATGGCAATGGCCCCTGTAGTGCTCATTTGGTCGCTGCAGCAGCCCTGTCGTATGCTGAGCAAGCTGTCATGCAGCGCCCCCATCGTCTAGAGGCCTAGGACTCCGCCCTTTCACGGCGGCAACACGGGTTCGAATCCCGTTGGGGGTACGGCCCTGTGGCGCAGTTGGTTAGCGCGCCGCCCTGTCACGGCGGAGGTCGCGGGTTCAAGTCCCGTCAGGGTCGCTCTTTGCTCGAGGTTCGCCTCGAGCTTTTTGCTTTGCGACGGCGCTACGCTTGCCTCTCGTGAATACTCCATTGGCTGACGCGCTCGACGCACACGACGCTATTGTCGTCACGGGCGCGAACGAGAACAACCTGCGCAACGTCTCCGTCAGCATTCCGAAACGCCGCTTCACCGCCGTCGCAGGCGTCTCCGGATCCGGGAAGTCCTCGCTGGTGTTCGACACCATCGCGGCGGAATCGCAGCGGCTGATCAACGAGACGTACTCCTCCTTCGTGCAGGGCTTCATGCCCTCGATGGCGCGGCCGGACGTCGTCGGCTTAGAGGGCGTCACCGCGGCCATCGTTGTGGACCAGTCGGCGCTCGGCGCGAACGTGCGCTCCACCGTCGGCACCGCCACAGACGTCACTCCGATGCTGCGGGTGCTGTACTCCCGGATCGCGGAGCCGAACGCGGGCGGGCCGGGGGCGTACTCCTTCAACGTCCCTAGCGTGTCCGGCGGCGGCGCGATCAAGGACGCGACGGGCAAGAAGAAAGTGGTGAAGAACTTCTCGCGCACCGGCGGGATGTGCCCGACGTGCGCGGGCACCGGCCGCGCGAGCAAGTTCGACGAGGCGCAGGTGGTGGACGACTCGCTCTCCCTCGACGACGGCGCCATCCTCGCGCCGGGCTACAAGCCCGGGTCCTGGCAGTTCCGCGCATACGCTGAGGCCGGGAAGTTCCCCACCGACGTGCCGGTGGGGGAGTTCACTCCGGAACAGCGTCACTCCCTGCTGTACGGCGAGCAGGAGAGGGTGCAGTACTTGGGGTTCAACACCACGTACCAGGGCCTGATCCCGCGCCTGGAGGCGTCGCTGCTGAGCAAGGAGAAGGAGGGGCTGCAGAAGGCCGCCCGCGAATTCGTGGACCGTGCCGTGACACAGGTAGATTGCCCCGATTGCGGCGGCACCCGGCTGGCGCAGCATGCGTTGGAATCCAAGATTAACGGCAAGAACATCGCCGAGCTGTGCGCGATGGAAGTGGCGGATCTCGCAGAGTGGTTCGAGGGTGTGGACGCGCCGGGTGTGGCGCCGCTCGTGGCGTCCATACGCGCGGCGCTGGCGAACTTCACTGCCATTGGGCTTGGCTACATCACGCTGGACCGCCCGAGCTCGACGCTCTCCGGCGGCGAGGCGCAGCGTGTGAAGATGATCCGCCACTTGGGCTCCGCACTCAGCGACGTCACCTACGTCTTCGACGAGCCCACCGCGGGCCTGCACGCCGCAGACATTGACCGACTCAACGCGTTGCTCACCGCGCTCCGGGACAAAGGCAACACCGTGCTCGTGGTGGAACATCGCCCGCAGACGATCGAGGCCGCGGACCACGTGGTGGAGCTCGGCCCCGGCGCCGGCACGGACGGCGGCGAGATCGTCTTCGAAGGCACCGTCGAGGAGTTGCGCGCCGCCGGCACACGCACGGGGGAGAGTCTGAAGCTGGGGGTCGAGCTCAAGGACGACCCCAGGACACCTGCCGGGTGGCTCGAAGTCCGCGGGGCGAGCGAGAACAACCTGGCCCGCATCGATGTGGACATCCCCACCGGGGTGCTCACCGCCGTCACCGGCGTCGCTGGCTCGGGCAAATCGTCGCTGCTGCGAGCGCTTCAGGTATCCGCACTGTTGGAAGACGCGGTATGGGTGGACCAGGCGCCCATCTCCGGATCGCGGCGGTCCAACCCCGCAACGTACACCGGAGCGCTCGATTCGATCCGCAAGGCGTTCGCCAAAGCGTCCGGAGAGCCAGCGTCGATGTTCTCCCCGAACTCGGACGGCGCCTGCCAGCACTGCAAGGGCGCGGGCGTGGTCTACGTGGACCTGGGGATGTTGCAAGGGGTGGACGTGCCCTGCGAGGTCTGCGAGGGCCGGCGTTTCGACGACGCGGTGCTCGTGCACACCCTCGGCGGCAAGAACATCGCCGAGGTGTTAGCCATGCCCTCGCAGGAGGCGCAGCCGTACCTCAAGGAGAACAAAGTCAATGCCGCGGCGAAGATCTGCGCGCACCTGGTCGACGTGGGGCTGGGGTACGTCACGCTCGGCCAGCCGCTGACCACGCTGTCCGGCGGCGAACGCCAGCGCCTCAAGCTGGCCGCGAGCCTGAAGAAGCCGGCGCCGGCGTACGTGCTGGACGAGCCCACCAACGGCCTGCACCTCACCGACACCGCGCGGCTGGTGGACCTGTTCGACAGGCTCGTGGATAACGGCGCGACCGTCATCGTCGTCGAGCACAACCTCGCGCTGGTTTCGCGCGCCGACTATGTCATCGACCTCGGCCCGGGGGCAGGCTCCGCGGGTGGGCAGGTGGTGGCCGCGGGGACCGTGCGCGACATCGTCGCGCAGCACGCGGACACGGGCTCCGAAACGGGGCGTTACCTTTCCTACGCAGGCGATTTGTAGCAGTGTGACGGGTCTGTGTAATGTATCGACTCGTGCAAGCGACAGTGTGAAACGCGCTGGAGCGGGCACAAGACAAGAGAATACGGCCCTGTGGCGCAGTTGGTTAGCGCGCCGCCCTGTCACGGCGGAGGTCGCGGGTTCAAGTCCCGTCAGGGTCGCTGAATTGCTTGGAAAACGAGTAGTTCTGGCCAGATAGCTCAGTCGGTAGAGCACACGCCTGAAAAGTGTGGGGTCGCCAGTTCGATCCTGGCTCTGGCCACACACCTGTAAAACCCCTTCCGCACCAAAACGGAAGGGGTTTCGCATATAGTCGTCCGCATGTCTGTACAGCCTGAATTTTCCGTGCAAAAAAACGAAGCAGCCGGACAGTACGAGATCCTCGTCGACAACGAGGTTGCCGGCTTCGCCACCTACGCCGACGCGGACGGCGTGCGCGACCTGCCCCATACGGTGGTAGACCCGAAGTTCCGCGGCCAGGGGCTGTCCAAGCCGCTGATCCAGGCGGCGCTCGACGACGCACGCGCGGACGGCCTCAAGGTCACCCCGACGTGCCCCGCGGTGGAGCGCTTCATCGACCAGAACCCGTCTTACCGGGATCTTCTGGCCTAGATGATGTAGCTGCCCGTATCCACGTAGCAGTCCGGGTCCACCAACCGAACGTGCTCGTCCGTCTTGCGGGGGCGGAACTTTGCGGGAATACCAACCGCGATGGAGTTTTCCGGCACGTCCTTGGTCACCACCGCGTTCGCGCCGACGGCGGAGCCGGCACCGATGGTCACCGGCCCTAGCACCTTCGCCCCCGCGCCGATAGTGACGTTGTCCCCGATCGTGGGGTGGCGCTTGGTCTGCGTGAGCACCTGACCGCCAAGGGTGACCCCGTGGTAGAGCATCACGCCGTCACCGATCTCTGCGGTCTCACCGACGACGATGCCCATACCGTGGTCGATGAAGAAGCGGCGGCCGATCGTCGCCCCCGGGTGGATCTCAATGCCGGTGAGGAAGCGGTTGAACTGCGACAGCATGCGCGCGGGGCCCTTAATATCGCGCTTCCACATGGCGTGGCAGATGCGGTGCACCCAGATGGCGTGCAAGCCCGAATACACCACGGCATTCTCTACGTCGCCGCGAGCGGCCGGATCGTGCTCGCGCGCGTTTTCCAGGTCCTCGCGCACGGTGGAGATGACCTTTGTAGCCAGGGAAAGCATGGGGCGAAGTGTACCTAGATGCCCATTCCGGGCGGGGATAAACATTCCCCCACGCGTCCGGCGTTTGCCGGGGCGTGGGGGAGCGTCAGCTCGTCGATTAGCGGCCGCTAGTCGCGGATGTCCTCGTAGAGCACGGTGGAGACGTAGCGCTCACCGAAGTCGCACGCGATGGTGACGATGGTCTTGCCCTCGTTCTCGGGACGGGCCGCGACCTCCAGGGCCGCCTTGATGTTGGCGCCGGTGGAGATGCCGCCGAGGATCGCGTCCTTGACCGCGAGCTCGCGGGAGGTTGCGATCGCGTCCTCGTTGGTCACGGTGATGATCTCGTCCACGATGTTGCGGTCGAGGGTGCCAGGCACGAAGTTTGCGCCCAGGCCCTGGATCTTGTGCGGGCCAGCCTCGCCCTTGGACAGCATCGGGGATGCTGTCGGCTCAACGGCGATGGCCTTGAAGTCGGGGTTTTGCTCCTTGAGGTACTTGCCCGCGCCGGAGATGGTGCCGCCGGTGCCCACGCCGGCCACCAGGATGTCGACTTGGCCGTCGGTGTCGTTCCAGATCTCCGGGCCAGTGGTGGCGTAGTGGATCTTCGGGTTGGCCTCGTTCTCAAACTGGCGTGCCAGGATCGCGCCCTCGTTCTGCTCAACCAGCTCGTTAGCCTTCTCCACGGCGCCCTTCATGCCGGCCGCACCCGGGGTGAGCACGATCTCTGCACCGTAGGCGCGCAGCAGCACGCGGCGCTCGTTGGACATCGTCTCCGGCATGGTGAGGATGACCTTGTAGCCCTTGGCAGCGCCAGCAAGCGCAAGGGCGATGCCGGTGTTGCCGGAGGTCGCCTCGATGATGGTGCCGCCGGGCTTCAGATCGCCGGAGGCCTCTGCGGCCTCGACGATGGCCTTACCAATGCGGTCCTTCACGGAGTTGGCCGGGTTGTAAAACTCCAGCTTTGCCAGCACGCGGGCCTTCGCGCCGTGTGCCTCGGTGATGTCCGTCAGCTCTACCAGCGGGGTGCCGCCGATGAGATCCAATACGTTGCTTGCAATCTTTGCCATTGTGATCCCCTCCTCGGGTTTCGTGGATTTTGTCGTGTCCGTAGCACAGCTTACACGGCCGACTAGACTGGATGGTTCACTTGTGCCGTACCGGGTAGTTCATGAGGGTGGTGGCGCCGGGACTGCTCATCGTCTCGAGCCGTGTCTGCCCAGCGGGGTTAAGTTTGGCTACCCCCGTTCGCGCGATATGCTTGTACTGTTTCCGAGTCCTGTTCGGCTCCTTGTGTGCCCCCAACGGGTGCACCCGAAAACGGTGGAAGGCGGCACGTATGACGATGGATGCGCAGCGCATCAAGGACGACGATGACGCGATCCGTGCGGCACTGACCGCGTTGAAGACCGCAACCGGGATTCCGGTCGCCATGTACGGCACCCTCTTGGCGGATAACCGGATCCAGATCACGCAGTGGATCGGCCTCCGCACCCCGGCGCTGCAGAACCTGACGATCGCGGAAGGTGCCGGCGTGGGCGGGCGCGTCGTGTCCACGCGCCGGGCGGTGGGCATCGCCGATTACACCCGCGCGTCCGTGATCTCCCACGAGTACGACCAGCAGATCCAAGACGAGGGGTTGCACTCCATCGTCGCCGTTCCGGTGATCGTGCAGCGCGAGATCCGGGGCGTGCTCTACGTGGGCGTGCATTCCCCGGTGCGGCTGGGTGACAAGGTCATCGAAGAGGTGGCCATGACCGCGCGCACCCTCGAGCAGGAGCTTGCGGTCAACGCGGCGTTCCGCTCCTCTGACGGCCCAGAGCGCGCGGGTTCAAAGGCTGGCCGCTCGATGAACGGCGCCGAGTGGGAACAGGTGCGTGCGACGCACTCGAAGCTGCGCATGCTGACCAACCGCGTGGAGGACGAGGCGCTGCGCAAGGAATTGGAGCAGCTGTGCGAGCAGCTGGTGTCCCCGGTCACGGTGAAGCAGACCACCAAGCTCTCTGCACGCGAGCTCGACGTCCTCGCGTGCGTGGCACTCGGCCACACCAACGTCGAGGCCGCCGCCGAGATGGGCATCGGCGCCGAGACCGTCAAGTCCTACCTGCGCAGCGTCATGCGAAAGCTCGGCGCGCACACCCGCTACGAGGCGGTCAACGCGGCCCGCCGCCTCGGCGCGCTGCCGTAAGCAGTTGCTTATCGACGTCCCTCACGGTTCTGTACTGTGGCGGACGTGAAAGAACGGTTCTTGGTAACAGGTGGCGCCCGGCTGACGGGTGAAGTTCGAGTCGACGGCGCAAAGAACAGCGTGCTCAAACTCATGGCGGCGTCACTGTTGGCCGAAGGCACCACCACACTGCGCAATTGCCCCCAGATCTTGGATGTTCCCCTCATGCGCGACGTTTTGGTCGGCCTGGGGTGCGAGGTGGAGATCGATGGCGATGTCGTCCGGATTCACACCCCCGCGGTGGTTTCCCCGCACGCTGACTTTGACGCCGTGCGCCAGTTCCGCGCCTCCGTGGCGGTGCTCGGCCCCTTGGTTGCGCGGTGCACCGAGGCATACGTGGCCCTGCCGGGTGGCGACGCGATCGGGTCACGCCCCCTAGACATGCACCAGTCTGGCCTGGAGAAACTGGGCGCGACCACCCACATCGAGCACGGGGCCGTGGTCGCCCGGGCTGAGAAGCTCACCGGCGCGTCGATCAAACTAGATTTTCCGTCCGTCGGCGCCACGGAAAACATTGTCACCGCGGCGGTCCTCGCCGATGGCCGGACGGTGCTGGATAACGCCGCGCGCGAGCCGGAGGTCGTCGACCTGTGCTCGATGCTCAACGCCATGGGGGCGCGGATCGAGGGCGCGGGCACCTCGCAGATTACGGTCGACGGGGTCGATGCGTTGTCCCCCACGGAGCACACGGTGGTGGGCGACCGCATCGTCGCCGGCACGTGGGCGTACGCGGCGGCCATGACCCAGGGCGATATCACGGTCACCGGCGCGGCCCCCGGCCATCTTCACCTCGCGCTGTCCAAGCTGAAGCTGGCGGGCGCAGACATCGAGACCTACGACAACGGCTTCCGCGTACGCATGAACCAGCGCCCCCGCGCCGTGGACTACCAAACCCTGCCGTACCCCGGATTCCCCACCGACCTGCAGCCGATGGCAATTGCGCTGTCCACCATCGCCGACGGCGTTTCGGTCATTACCGAGAACGTCTTCGAGGCGCGGTTCCGCTTTGTGGACGAGATGCTTCGCCTCGGCGCGGACGCGACGGTCGACGGCCACCACGTGATGCTGCGCGGCGTGGACACGCTTTCTTCCACCGATGTCTGGTCATCCGACATCCGCGCCGGCGCTGGCCTGGTGCTTGCCGGCCTGGTGGCGGAAGGGGAGACCACGGTGCACGGGGTGCACCACATCGACCGCGGCTACCCGGCGTTTGTGAAGCAACTCAACGCGCTTGGGGCGCATGTAGAACGCGTCTAAAACACGCTTCTAGCTGGGGGTTTGTGTTGTTGTTGGGGTGTGTGTAACTTATACCAAGTCAGCGAGACCGACAACGCCCCGCTGGAGAGACCGACAAGGTGCTCCGGTTTGTGTGGCGGGCAGGAAAACAATCGCTGGTGGATTCCTTCAGTCGCTTGGATGCTGGCTCATGTTTCGTGGGTTGGTGTTGGGTGTGCTGGTGTTGTTTGAGAACTCGATAGTGTGCCAATGTACTTTTGTTGC
>ERZ501059.15-NODE-15-length-99577-cov-12.709672_pt1 | contig 99577 bp, 91 predicted proteins | sample MGYA00510856_ERZ501059 | MGnify/ENA primary metagenome ERZ501059 (study PRJEB25958, sample SAMN03398555) | human skin metagenome | study: EMG produced TPA metagenomics assembly of the Human Skin Microbiome Metagenome (human skin metagenome) data set. | reverse complement strand
CGGTGTACACGCAAGCCTCCGACAGCGTGGACGGGTCGATCGCGCCGTTCTTGTATTGGCAGACGTTTGGTTCGAAGCTCGCATGCAAGTTCACGTTCGGCACGGTCATTTCCAGCGGTCGCGACGGTGCTACCTCGCCCATCGCCTGCATGGTGGATTCCGAAGGAACGACAGTCGCTACGGTTTCTTCCTCGCTCGCGTCGTTGACTCCGAATGCGCGGAACAAGCCAAAAAGAAGCAGCAGCGCGGCGACCACCGTCGCGGCTCCACGCCACACGTTCGTCGATGTACTCGGCGGCTGCCTCCGGCGGTGCGCACTCCGGCCACGCCCGTGCGCTGTGGCGGCTGACGGCTGTGGCTCAAACCGATGTTCCGGACACTGCTGCGGCGTATCCGCCGCGTGGCGCGCTTCATTTGCAGGTCGTGTTTGACGCCGCCGCTGCTGCTGCTGCTCGCCACCGTCATGCACAGCGGAAAGAATAGCCGAAAACCACGCACAAACCCGTTGGATATCCTGCGGATTACCTGCAACAGTCAACACGGGAATGCTGCTATGAACGCACCGCAATGAGGTGGAAAGAGCGCCCGCGAAGATCGACACCGCCATGCGTGAGTTTTAGGCGCTCACCTGCCCGCTCGGGCCTGCGACAAGCCAGCAGTTGAAGCAGCTGCGCAGACTCTCCAAAGCCGTCATGGCCCAGCAGGAGTAGCGCATGCGAAAGGGACCCGCCGGAAGCACTTGCTTTTCGACGAGCCCCTCACTCACGCCTGTGGGCCCACCCTCATGGCGGGACCGTGGGCGGTCATGCTGTATTCAAACCTGGCTTGGTTTAGACTTCACGACGACGGCCGAAGACGAAAGCTGCAGCACCCAGGATGGAAGCGAGCAACAGGCCAATCAGGCCCTGAGCGATGCTGTTGTTGCCGGTTGCAGCGGAAACACCACGGTCAGTGACGTCACCATCGTCGGCAGCGGAGTGAATGGCCCGCGTTCAGCTGCGGATGCAAAACCGACCGCGGTTATGAGGTTGACGCGCATCCCCGCCACGAGCTTGGTGCGCACCCCGCTACCGCCGACGGGTCCCGCCACGCCACGAGCGAGATCGGGTGATACCGGCACTCCGTCCTTTGCCCCGGGAATGGCGAACCGCTCCGACGGTGCGACCACCCGGATGTCGCACGCGGGCGACAAGCTCATCGCCCGCCACCTCTCGCAGTTGGTCTAAAACTGCGGCAGCGGAACCGGGCTCAGCGCCCGGAGTTGCTGGCCAAAGTGGGTGGCCACAAACGCGAAGGATCCGCCGAGCACGGCGAGAATACCCAGCGCCAGTGCCACCTTCTCCCCCGTCGAGGAGCCCGCGGCTGCCGGGGTGTTGTCCCCGGCGGGCTGCACCGGCGGCGCGGAGAGGCGGCGCTGCTTGGAAAAGTCCTGGTACTTAATAATCTTCGCCTCGCCCTCGGGGTTGAGCAGGCTGTGGCCGTCTTTGAAGTCCCAGGCTTCTACGCGCACGCGGTCGTCGTAGATTTTTACGCGCAGGCCGGTCGCCGCCTGCCCGTCCACGATGTCCTCGTCGTGGTCGCCGTCCGGCAGGTACTCGTTCAAAATCGCGCCGGTGTTCACCACCGGGAAACCGATTGCGCCTTCGCGGGTGCCGTCGTAGCGCCTGGTGCCCCACCAATTGTTTTGTCGCAGCGAAGAGTGGGAGTGGCTGGTGAAGGCGACCACGTCGTTGTACTTGGACAGCACGTCGGAGACGGCCTCTTCGTCTTCAAAGTCGTTTTGGTACCACGCGGAGTGCGACATGGACACCGTCCCCGGCAACAGCGGGTGCGTGAACACGAGCGCAGTCACGCCCTGCGCGTCCCAGTGCGCCAGCCGCTCGTCCAGCCACTGCAGCTGCTCCTCGGAAATGCGCTGGAAGGGCTCCTTGCCGTCGCGGTCGACATCGGAGTAGTACTCAGTGTTGATGGAGATCATCGGCGTGCCTTTGACCACCACCTCGTTCCACGGCTTTTCCTGACCGGAGTATTCGAGAAAACGGTTCAGGTGCACCTCCGACGACTCGGGGCCGTACATTTCGTGGTTGCCGATGGTCCACAGCTCCATACCCGAGTCGTGCGTCACCTCCTCGCGCGCGGCGAGGAACTTGTCCCATTGCTCCTGGCCGCCGTTGTCCACCAGGTCGCCGTTGATTACCAGCGCGTTCGCCTTGTCGGGCATCGCGTTGAGGCGCCGGACGGCCAGCTTGTAATCCTCGGGGTCGTCCTACGTGTCGGAGATGACGTCGATGATCGCGCGCGGCTTCTCTCCTCCCCCCACCGGGGTTGCGCACCTCTTCGGAGCTTTCTAATTAGAGGTACGGACGGGCAGGATCCGACGGCCCCGCTCCGCAGCGCGAGCGCGCTGCCGCCTAATCGCCGATCTGGTCGCGGCCGCGCTTGACAATCAGCGGGTCCGGCTGGCCCACAACCTCGTGGTCCTTATTGGTGTACTCGAACTTGGACAGGATGTAGCGCATCGCGTTGAGGCGGGCGCGCTTCTTGTCGTTGGATTTGATGGTGATCCAGGGGGACTCGTCCGTGTCCGTGTAGCGGAACTGCTCCTCCTTGGCGCGGGTGTAGTCGTCCCACTTGTCCAGCGACGCCAGGTCCATCGGCGAGAGCTTCCACTGGCGCACCGGGTCCACCTGGCGGATGGCAAAGCGGGTGCGCTGCTCCTTCCGGGTCACGGAGAACCAGAACTTCGTCAGCGAGATACCGGAGCCCAGGATCATGTTCTCCAGCATGGGCACCTCGCGCAGGAACTCGGCGTGCTGGGACTCGGTGCAAAAGCCCATGACGCGCTCGACGCCGGAGCGGTTGTACCAGGAGCGGTCGAAGAAGACGATCTCGCCGCCCGACGGGAAGTGCTCGATGTAGCGCTGAAAGTACCAGGAGGTGGACTCGCGCGGCGACGGCTTCTCCAGCGCTACGGTGCGGGCCCCGCGGGGGTTCAGGTGCTCGTTGAAGCGCTTGATGGTGCCGCCCTTGCCGGCGGCGTCGCGGCCTTCGAAGAGGATGATGTGGCGCTGGCCGGTGTCCTTGGTCCAGTTCTGCCATTTCAACAGCTCGATCTGCAGGGCGCGCTTTTCCTTCTCGTAATCGTCGCGGGACAGGCGCTCGTCGTACGGGTAGTTCTCCCGCCACGTCTGGATGGCGGTGCCGTCGGGCATAAGCAGGACCGGATCGTCCTCGTCGGTGTCGTCCACGACCCAACCTTCGGTCTCGGCGAGGTCGATCAGCGGCAGGTCGTCGTCTTTGATGTCAGCCATGGTGCACACTCTATTCTGGGCGGGTGAAGTACGCCGGGGAACGTTTTCAAGGGGGATAAGAAAAACCCCGCCGCTTAGCGACGGGGCCTTCGGCGAATGCGCGTTACTTACGCGACCAGGCCGATGAGCTTGGCGAGGTAGCCAGCCAGCTCACCGAAGTCAGCGAGCAGGTTGAGCAGTGCGCCCGGCACCTTGGTGATGTCGTTGTCACCGGTGCCGGAGGAGAGGGAAACCCAGTTGTTGATGGCCTGTGCAGCATCGACCTTGGATTCGGTGTCCTCGGTGGAGGAGGAAAGGTTGGCGAAGAAGTCCTTCATGTTGTGTGCTCCTTAGATTCAGTAGTGGCTTAGTTGTCTTTAGCGGCCGTGGCGGCATCGCTGCCGTCGGCGATTGCCTTCGCGAACTTCTGCAGCGCGACCGGCAGCTCCTGGAACAGCTTGGTCAGGTTCTTGGCGAAGGTGGAGAAGTTGTCCAGCTGGGTCTGGATGAACTTGAGATCGACAGGCATGTGCGTTCCCTATCTGATTGGCGCCAGCGGACAGCTGGCGGGACTTGTCAGGTACGGACCCCCCTTGCGGGCGTCACAGGCGGTATTTTGCCACAGGAATCAGCCGCGTCAAGGGTTCTTTTACGCTTCCGCCTATCGCATTCACTCTGCGCACAGGTGGTTTTTGTTCACCTTCGCGTAACCTTGGCGGTTCCTGGCAGGAAAATCAGCCCCTGCGTTCTTCCGAAGGTGAACACGGGTTAAATTCCGCGTTGCTCGGCGTCTCTCTGGGGTGTCAAAACTGGTTCCGTAAGGCCTGCCTTTTACACCAATCCGGGGGTGGTCCGGAGGGGCGTCGAGAAGCAGAAGCAGGCCGCTCCGGGCAAGAAAAAACGCGCCCCGAAGGGCGCGTGTGCAGCTCAGGGGCGATTTACATCATGCCCATGGCCTCCGGGTCCATGCCCGGGTTCGCGGAGGCCGGCTCCGGCTTGTCGGCCACGACAGCCTCGGTGGTGAGGAACAACGCGGCGATGGAGGCAGCGTTCTGCAGTGCGGAACGAGTCACCTTGGCCGGGTCGGCGATGCCGTTGGCCAGCATGTCCACGTACTCGCCGGTAGCGGCGTTCAGGCCCTGGCCGTCGGGGAGGTTGACAACCTTGTCTGCCACCACACCCGGCTCCAAGCCAGCGTTGAGGGAGATCTGCTTCAGCGGGGCGGACAGCGCCTCGCGGACGATCTTCACGCCGGTCGCCTCGTCGCCCTCGAGGCCGAGGTCGCCCTCGAGCTCGTTGGCGGCCTGCAGCAGGGCCACGCCGCCGCCGGCGACGATGCCCTCCTCAACAGCAGCCTTGGCGTTGCGGACAGCGTCCTCGATGCGCAGCTTCTGCTCCTTCAGCTCCACCTCGGTGGCGGCGCCGACCTTGATCACCGCAACGCCGCCGGCCAGCTTGGCCAGGCGCTCCTGTAGCTTCTCGCGGTCGTACTCGGAGTCAGAGTTCTCAATCTCGGCGCGGATCTGCTTGACGCGGCCGTCGATCTGCGCCTGGTCGCCGGCGCCCTGGACAAGGGTGGTCTCGTCCTTGGTCACCACAACCTTGCGTGCCTGGCCGAGCAGCTCGAGGCCAGCGGTCTCCAGCGACAGGCCGACCTCCTCGGAGATGACCTGGCCGCCGGTGAGGATAGCCAGGTCCTGCAGCATGGCCTTGCGGCGGTCGCCGAAGCCCGGAGCCTTCACGGCCACGGATTTGAAGGTGCCGCGGATCTTGTTCACCACCAGGGTGGACAGGGCCTCGCCCTCGACGTCCTCGGCGATGATCAGCAGCGGCTTGCCGGACTGCATGACCTGCTCCAGCACCGGCACGAGCTCCTTGACGTTGGAGATCTTGCCGGAGACCAGCAGGATGTACGGGTCTTCCAGCACGGCCTCGCCGCGCTCCATGTCGGTGGCGAAGTAGGCGGAGATGAAGCCCTTGTCAAAGCGCATGCCCTCGGTGACCTCAAGGTCCACGCCGAAGGTGTTGGACTCCTCCACCGTGATCACGGACTCCTTGTTCACGGAGCCGTTGCCCACGGCGTACATCGCCTCGGCGATCTTCTTGCCAATCTCCGGGTCGGACGCGGAGATGCCGGCGGTGGAGGCGATCTCCTCCTGAGTCTCCACCTCCTTGGCCTGGTTGAGCAGGTACTGGGAGACCTTGTCGGTGGCAGCCTGGATGCCGCGCTTGATGCCCATCGGGTTGGAGCCAGCGGCCACGTTGCGCAGGCCCTCGCGCACGAGCGCCTGGGCGAGGACCGTGGCGGTCGTGGTGCCGTCGCCAGCGACGTCGTCGGTCTTCTTGGCAACTTCCTTGACCAGCTCGGCGCCGATCTTCTCGTACGGGTCCTCGAGCTCGATCTCCTTGGCGATGGTCACGCCGTCGTTGGTGATCGTGGGGGCGCCCCAGGACTTCTCCAGCACCACGTTGCGGCCCTTGGGGCCCAGCGTGACCTTCACGGCGTCGGCCAGGGTGTTCAGGCCGTTTTCAAGGCTGCGCCGTGCTTCCTCGTCGAATGCGATCATCTTTGCCATGTGAGTGTGTCACTCCTTATTGAATAGAGTTCATCTGACGCTCACTCAGTTCGTCGGTGCAAGCAGGCGCCCGCGACGGCACGGCTGACGAGTGGTCTCAGCCTCACCCGCTTTATTCGTTTATCTGGCACTCGGTTTACGTGAGTGCCAGCCACCATGTTTAGCACTCGGCCGGGTTGAGTGCAAGGCACGCAAGGGGCCGGGCGCTGCTGCTAGCGTGGGGCCATGACTGAACAGACTGCACAGCACTTCTCCCCGCGACGCGACCGCATTTTCAAGGACCTCTCCGAGCTGGTCGCCTTCAACTCGGTGCACTCCACGCCCGCGCTGGCCGACCAGCACGAGGCAGCCTGCGCCTGGACGGTAGAGGCCCTGCAGGCCTTGGGCCTGGACGTGACCCGCTACCCCACTGTGGATAACGCAGACACGATCGTCGGAAAGCGAGAGCCCATCAACGGAGCCCCGACGGTGCTGCTGTACTCCCACTACGACGTCGTCCCCGCAAACAACCCGGAGGCCTGGACGAGCGACCCGTTCGAGCTGGCGGAGAGCGACGGCCGCTGGTACGGCCGCGGCGCTGCCGACTGCAAGGGCAACCTGGCCATGCACCTGGAGGCGCTGCGCATGCTCGAGGAGAACGGCGGCACCGACCTGGGCCTGAAGGTCGTGGTGGAGGGCTCGGAGGAGCTCGGCGGCGACGACGGGCTGGGCAAGCTCATCGAGGACAAGCCCGAGGTTTTCGAGGCCGACGCCATCCTGATCGCAGACACCGGCAACATGGCGGCCGGCGTGCCCACGCTGACCACCTCCCTGCGCGGCGGCGCCCAGGTGAAGGTGACGGTGGAGACGCTGGCCAACCAGGCCCACTCCGGCAACTTCGGCGGCGGCGCCCCGGACGCGGCCCACGCGCTGATGGTCATTGCCACCTCGCTGTTCGACGAACACGGTCGCACCACTATTGACGGTGTGGACACCACCGCCAAGTGGGACGGCGACGCGTACGACCGCGAGACCTTCCGCACCGACGCCACCGTGCTGGAGGGCGTGCAGCTGCTGGGCACCGTTGACGACGAGCCTGCGGACCTGGTGTGGGCGCGCCCCGCGGTGACCATGATCGGCTTCACCTCCACCCCGGTGGCAGAGGCGCTCAACGCCGTCAACGCCCGCGCCGAAGCGCAGTTCAACCTGCGCGTGCCGGCCGGCCAAAGCGCCGCCGAGATCGCGCAGAAGATCGAAGAGCACATCAAGGCCCACGCCCCGTGGGGCGCGAAGGTCGAGGTTGACATCAGCAGCGTGAACGAGCCGTTTGCCACCAACCCGAAAGCCGGCGCCGTTGCCACGCTGGGCGAGTGCTTGCAGGAGGCCTACGGCGCCGACGAGCTGGCCGTCGTCGGCTCCGGCGGTTCCATCCCGCTGACCATCACGCTGCAGAACACCTTCCCGGACGCAGAGATCGCACTGTTCGGCGTTGAGGAGCCGCAGTGCGGCATCCACGGCGTGGACGAGTCGGTGGACCCCACCGAGATCGAGCGCATCGCTGCCGCAGAAGCTGCCTTCTTGCAGCGATACGGCAAGTAGCACCAAATATCGCTAAAATTTCTTCCCAACGGCCGCGCCACTGGTGTTGACGCGTAGATACCCAGATAACTCAGCCCCCTGCTGTGTGAGTATTTCTGTGTGAACTCAATGAGCTCCCCCGCTTGAGGCGCGGTGTGCCCGCACGCACACAACACAAGGAGGGCCGCGCACTCGTGCTGATATTGCTCATCGCTCTCACCGTTGCCACGCTCGCCGCCCCCGTGCTTTTGCGCACGGTGGGCCGCGCCGCGTTCGGCATCATCGCGCTCGTACCGCTTGGCGGGTTCATCTGGGTGGCCAGACTCTTCGCCACAGGGGTGTTCGCCAACGGCGGCGAAATTTCCGCGGCGTTCACCTGGATGCCGTCCGCCAACCTCAACTTAGAGTTCCGCCTCGACGCCCTCGCCGGGCTGTTCAGCCTGATCATCCTCGGCGTGGGCGCGCTGGTGCTGCTGTACTGCTGGGGCTACTTCGATAGCAACCCGCGCCGCCTGGCCAAATTCGGCTTTGAGCTGACGTTCTTCGCCACCACCATGTACGGCCTGGTCATCGCCGACAACTTCCTGCTCATGTACGTGTTCTGGGAGCTGACGTCGGTGCTGTCCTACATGCTGGTGTCCTACTACGGCGAGCGGGCCTCTTCCCGCCGCGCCGCCATGCAGGCGCTCATGGTGACCACGTTCGGCGGCCTGGCCATGCTGGTGGGCATCAACCTGCTGGGCTACAAGGCCGGGATTTGGAAGCTCTCCGAGGTCTCCCAGATCGCGGACATTGAAAACACCCAGGCCATCTCCGCCGCGATCGTGCTGATCATGCTGGGCGCCCTGACCAAGTCCGCCCAGGCGCCCTGGCACTTCTGGCTGCCCGGCGCGATGGCAGCGCCCACCCCAGTGTCTGCGTACCTGCACTCCGCGGCGATGGTGAAGGCGGGCATCTACCTCGTCGCCCGCCTCGCACCCGACCTGTCCGCGGTAACCACCTGGCACCTCGTGGTGCTCTCCACCGGCGGGTTCACCATGCTGCTCGGCGGCTGGATGGCCCTGAAACAGCAGGACCTGAAGCTAGTGCTGGCCTACGGCACGGTGAGCCAGCTCGGCTTCATCATCACCGTCATCGGCGTGGGATCGCGCGAGGCCACCATGGCGGGCCTGGCCATCACCTTCGCCCACTCGCTGTTTAAGGCCGCGCTGTTCATGATCGTCGGCGCCATCGACCACACCACCGGCACGCGCGACATCCGCGAGCTGTCCGGGCTGGGCAAAAAACAGCCGCTGCTCATGGTGCTGGCGGTCATCTCCGCGGCGTCCATGGCCGGTATCCCGCCACTGTTCGGCTTCGTGGCCAAAGAGACGGCGCTGGATGCCATCCTGCACGAGGAGCTGCTCACCGGCATGCCCGGCAACATCACGCTGGTGGTGCTGGTTGTCGGCTCCATCCTCACCATGGCCTACTCCGTGTACTTCTGCTACGGCGCCTTTGCCACCAAGCGGGAGCAGGCCACCAACGACGCAGGGCAGTCCGAGGCCGTGGAAACCATGCACCACGTGGACCCGAAGCTGTGGATCCCTCCCGCCGTCCTCACCGCCGGCACCGTGGTGTTCGGCCTAATGCCGCGCTTTCTCTCCCGGCCCATCAACGAGTACTTGAACGTCCGCTTCCCGGACGTGGAAGGCTCGAAGCTGGCCCTGTGGCACGGCTTTACGGTGCCGCTGGCGCTGTCCGCCGTGATCATCGCCGCCGGCGCGATCATGTTCTGGCAGCGCGGCATTGTGGCCAAGGCCCAGTTCGAGCGCCCCGCGCTTGGCGACGCCAACGATGTCTGGGACGCCATCATGGGCACACTCAAGCGCTGGTCGCTGAAACTCACCGCGTCCACCCAGCGCGGCTCCTTGACCATCAACCTGGCCATCATCTTCATCGTGCTCGCCGTGGTCCCGCTGTCGGCGCTCATCCTGGGCGATTCCAACAACATCCGCATGACGGTGTGGGACAACGTCTGGCAGGGCCTGACCGTCACCCTCATGGCGGGCCTGGCGTTCTTTGCCACCCTCCAGCACAACCGCCTCTCCGGCGTGATCATGGTGGGCCTGACCGGCTACTTCATGGCGCTGATCTTCGCGCTGCACGGCGCGCCGGACCTGGCGCTGACCCAGGCGTTGGTGGAGACCATCTCCCTGGTGCTGTTCATGCTGGTCCTGCGCAAGATGCCCACGGAGACGGAGCCGCGAAACGACGACAACCGCCTGCGCGCCTGGCTGTCCATCGGCACCGGCGTGTCCGTGGTCACCGTGGCCATGACCGCCATGTCCGCGCGCATTGCAGACCCCATCTCCAAGTACATGCCGGAGCTGGCCTACGAGATCGGCCACGGGCGCAACACCGTCAACGTGCTGCTGGTAGACCTGCGCGCAGCCGACACGTTCGGCGAGACGCTGGTGATCGTGGCGGCCGCCACCGGCATCGCCAGCCTCATCTTCGGCACCTTCCGCTTCGAGCCGGAGTCGCGCCGGCCCACCCTGTCCACGACCAAGGCGCGCTGGCTCGCCTCCGGCGTGGAGACGGAGACCGGCCAAAACCGCTCCATCCTGGTGGATGTGGTCACTCGCCTGCTGTTCCCGTCCATGATGCTGCTTTCCGCGTACTTCTTCTTCTCCGGCCACAACGCGCCGGGCGGCGGGTTCGCCGGCGGCTTGGTCGCCGCGCTTGCGCTGACGCTGCGGTACCTGGCCGGCGGGCGCCGGGAGGCGGAAGAAACCCTTCCGGTCCACCCGGGCCGCGTGATGGGCATCGGCATCATGTTCACCACCGCCGCCGCAGTGGTGCCCATGTTCTTCGGCTACCCGCCGCTGACCTCCTCGTACGTCGAGTTCACGCTGCCGCTGATCGGCGAGGTGACCGCACCGTCGGCGCTGGTCTTCGACGCCGGCGTCTACATCATCGTGGTGGGCCTGATCATGCACGTGCTCGCCTCCATGGGCGCGTACCTGGACCGCGAGGAAGACACCCGCAAGCAGCGCGCCCGCGACCGCGCGCGCGAGCTGCAGGTCAAAAACGAGGAACGTCGCCGCTCGCTGTCGCGGGGCCGCAGGGCGCGGTTTGCGCAGCGCCAGGTGGTGGCGGCCAGCGGATCGTCCATAAGCAAACGCGAAGAAAGGAGCGAGTAGATGGAAGCGAACCTGTTCCTGCTCATCGGCGCCGGTGTGCTCATCGCGTGCGGGGTGTACCTCATGCTGGGCACCTCGATGACGCGCATGATCATGGGCGTGACCCTGATCGGCAACGGCGCGAACCTGCTCCTGCTGCAATCGGGCGGGCCTGCGGGCTCGCCGCCGATTATCGGGCGCGACTCTGAAGCGGCGGCCAACGGGGCCGACCCGCTCGCCCAAGCCATGATCCTCACCGCCATCGTGATCTCGATGTCCATGGTGGGCTTCATGCTCGCGCTGGCCTACCGCCAGTACCGCTACCGCACCGACGACGTGGTCGAGCGCGACGAGGAAGACCGCGCCGTTGCCGCCCGGCCCCACACCCCGGGCCCGGAGCGCGAGAACTCCGACGACGCGCCAGCCGGCAAGGCCAGCGCTCCGGGCGAGTCCAGCCCGAAGCCGTTCGAGGACCCGGTGAAAGAAGTGAAGGGGCGCGCCGATGCGAGCTAGCTTTATGACGTTCGCGGACTGGGCCCTGCCCGCCATGCCCTACCTCACCGTCATGCCGATCGTCCTGCCCGCCCTCGCCGCCGGGCTGATCGCGCTGTTCCGCGGCGTGAACCTGCAGCGCACAATCGCACTGGCCACCCTGGCCGCCCTGACCGTCATCGCCGCGGTGATGATCATCGTGGCCGACACCCACGGCATCCAGACCGTGCAGATGGGCGGCTGGGACGCACCGGTGGGCATCACCATGGTGGCGGACCGGCTGTCCTCCATCATGCTGTTCGTCTCCTCCATCGTGCTGTTCGCGGTGATGTGGTACGGCATCTCCCAGGGCCTTCGCGACGGCGACGAGGACGACCCAGTGGCCGTCTTCCTACCCACCTACATGCTGCTGACCTTGGGCGTGAACCTGTCCTTCCTGGCCGGCGACATGTTCAACCTGTACGTGGGCTTCGAGGTGTTCCTGGTGGCGTCCTACGTGCTGCTCACCCTGGGCGCCTCGCCCCAGCGCGTGCGCGCCGGTATCGGCTACACCTTGGTCTCCCTGGCGTCCTCCATGATCTTCCTGTTCGGTCTCGCCTTGGTGTACGCGTCCACCGGCACGGTGAATATGGCCCAGGCCGGCGAGCGCATGTCGGAGCTGCCCTCCGGCACCAGCGCGGCCATCTTCGCCACCTTCATCGTGGCGTTCGGCATCAAGGCCGCCGTCTTCCCCCTGGACGCCTGGCTGCCGGACTCCTACCCCACCGCCGCCTCCATCGTCACCGCCGTCTTCGCGGGCCTTTTGACCAAGGTGGGCGTGTACGCCATCATCCGCGTGCGCTCCACCGTGTTCACGGACGGCTCGCTGGACTCCACCCTGATGGTGGTGGCGCTGCTAACCATGATCGTGGGCGTGATGGGCGCGATCGCCCAAAACGACATCAAACGCCTGATGTCGTTCACCCTGGTCAGCCACATCGGGTACATGATCTTCGGCGTGGCGCTCGGCTCCGTGGCGGGGTTGTCCGGCGCCATCTTCTACGCCGTGCACCACATCCTGGTGCAGACCTCCCTGTTCCTGGTGGTGGGCCTGGTGGAGCGCCAGGCCGGGTCTTCGAACCTGCGCCGCCTGGGCTCGCTGCTCTACACCGCGCCCGTGATCGGGGTGCTCTACCTCATCCCGGCGCTCAACCTCGGCGGCATCCCGCCGCTGTCCGGCTTCCTGGGCAAAGTCATGCTCATCCAGGCCGGCGCCGAGGACGGCTCGTGGCTGGCGTGGGTGCTCATCGGCGGCGCCGTGGTGACATCCCTGCTCACCCTCTACGCCATGATGAGCGTGTGGTCCCAGGGCTTCCTGCGCGACCGCGCCGACGCACCCGAGGGCGACGTCGTGCTCGCCCGCCCCGCCAACTTGGTCGCGCGCGAGGAAACCGTTGCTTCCGGCGATCGCGACGACGTGGGCCGCATCCCCGTGGGCATGTTCCTGTCCACCGCGCTGTTGGTGGCCACGTCCACGGCCATCACGTTCCTGGCCGGCCCGATGTCCAACATCACGGACCGCGCGGCCCAGTCCGCCACAGACCTGTCCATCTACCGCGGCGCCGTGCTTGGCGACGACCCTTCGGACCCCACCCGCGACCTGGACGCGTTCCGCGAGGAAAGCGGCGAGGGCGGCACGCGCGATGCCCTGGACCGCCGCGACAACTCCAGCCCAGCCGGGCCCACGTTCACCGGTGTGACCACCGAGATGGTGCCGGAGCCCGTAGACGCTGAATCGAACGAGGTGGAGAAGTAATGCTTTCTGGACTCTCCAACCGCTTCCGGCCGTGGTCGGTGGTGTGGCTGACCTTCATGTGGATCCTGCTCATGGGCGAGATCAGCTGGGGCAACGTGGTCGCCGGGCTCGCCCTGGGCACCATCATCGTGCTGGCCCTGCCCCTGCCGCCGATCCCGCGCAGCGGCAACCGGGTCAACTGGCTCAAACTCGCCGCGTTTATGGCGGAGTGGCTCTGGGACCTCTTGACGGCCTCCGCCAAAGTGGCGTGGCTGTCCCTGCGCCGGGCACCCCAACCGAGGAACGCCATCCTGCGCGTGCCCATGCGGCTGAGCAACGAGATGGTGCTCTACCTGGCCGCCTGCGCCTACAACCTGCAGCCCGGCGGCACGGCCACCGACATCGACCTGGCCAACCGCGAGTGGACCATCCACGTCCTCGACGCCGAGACCGACGAGGACATCGCCCGCGAAATTGCCAACGTGCAAAAATTGGAACGCCAAATGATCGCCATCTTCGAAGGAGGACGCTGACATGGACAGCACCATCTACACCGTCTTTTTGACCGTGGCCGCAGTGTTCCTCGTCGCCGGCTTCTTCATCTTCGCCTGGCGGATCGTCGTCGGCCCCGACTCCATGGACCGCCTGCTGGCCAACGACGGCATCACCGCCTCCCTGCAGTGCGCGCTGGCGCTCTACATCTGCTGGACGCTGGACACCACGGTGGTCAACGTCATGATCGTCATTGCCCTGCTCGGCTTCATCGCCACACTGTCCGTGGCCCGCTTCCGCAAGAGGGACGGTTCCCTGTGATTACCGACATCATCTCGCTCATCTTCATCCTCCCCGGCGCGTTTCTGGTCTTCTCCGCCGCCGTGGGCACCGCCCGGTTCAACTCCACCCTCGCCCGCGTGCACGCCGTGACCAAGCCGCAGACCACCGGGCTGGTGCTCATGATCACCGGCACCATCATCCGCGTCACCACCGCCGACGACTTCGGCGTGCACGAAAAAGGCGACATCGGCATGATGGTCCTGCTCGTGCTATTCGCGCTGATGACCAGCCCGGTCACCGCGCAGCGCGTGGGCCGCATCGCCCGCCGCGAGGGCCTCTACGGCGGCGAGGAGCAGCTCAGCCGCAACGACCGCCCGGCCAGCTACCACCCGCGGCGCATGAACCCTAAGGGGTAACCTCCCACATCTCCGCGCAGGTGGCGTCCACGACGTCCTTCCAATCGCCGGTGCGGGCGTAGATGGCGCGCTGGCGCTCATACCCCGCGCCGCGCTGGATAATCTCGCGGACCAGGTTCAGCTCGTCCACGCAGCCGAGGTCGGCGGCGACGGGCGTGAGCTCGTCGATAAGCAGCTGCAACTCGTCTTTCACCCACGCCTCGTCCGTGTCACGGTTGGTGATGACCAGCGCGTCCATGCCGTAGCGCGCCCCGCGCCACTTGTTCTCCGCGACATGCCACTGCTGCAGGGTGGGCAGCTCCGCGCCGCGCTCGAGCATGCGGTCGTAATGCACTATGAGGCAGTGCGTGAGCGCGACGACGGCCGCGAGCTCGCGCAGGTTACTCGTCGCGTCCGAGATGCGGACCTCGATGGTGCCCCACTTCGCGGCCGGGCGGACATCGAAGTGCATGGAGCCGGTGTGGTTGATCACGCCCGACGTCTGCTGGTCGCGCATGAAGCTAACCCACTCGTCCCAGCTCTGGAACTGGTACGGCATGCCCGCGGTGGGCAGCTGCTGGTAGAGCATCGTGCGGTTGGATGCGTACGAGGTGTCGATGCCGTCCCACCCCGGGCTCGACGCCGAGATGGCCAGAAGGTGCGGGTACTTGGTCATCACCGCGTTGATGATGGGCCACACCTTGTCCTCGTGGCTGATGCCCACGTGGCAGTGGATGCCCCACAGCAGCATGTGCTGGCCCCAGTACTGGGTGCGGTTGACGATCTCCTCGTACGTGTTCTTCGGGCTCAGCGGGTTGGTGCGGAAATCCGAGAACGGGTGGCCGCCGCTCGCCCAGAGCTTGAGACCCTTCTCGTCCGCGACCTCTTTGATGGCGGTGAGGTCCTTGTTCAGCGCCTGGATAGCCTCGCTGGTGTTCGCGCAGATGGGGGTGACCAGCTCGATCGTGTTCTGCAGGAACTCCCGCTCGAGGTGGATGTCCGGGTGCCTGGCCTGCACTTCGTCGATGACCTCCGCCGCGCGGGGCACGAGGTCGCGCGTCTCCGGGTCGACGAGGCAGATCTCCCACTCGACGCCGAGTGTCGGGCCTGCGGACCTGGCAAAGTCGCGGAATGGATCCATAGTGCTCGAGCCTATCCGGTGGGGCGCGTTTGGCTGGCTCCGGCGGTGGTTTTTATGCGGGGCGTTTGCCCCTTTGCGCGCAAATGGTGAGCTAACGATGGTGAATCCGGCCCGAAATGGGGCATTTTCACCATCCTTAGCTCACCATCTGTGGGCTGGCGGGCCCGGGTGCTGGTGCTAGCGCGCCAGGACGACCGTGACGGCCTCGCGGTTGTTCGCCTGCTCCGGCAGGCTCGCGCCGTCCGGGATGTCGCTCTTCGCGCGCGCGGTGCCGCCGACGCGGCCGGCCACATCCGCCGCCACCTGCTCGGCGCCCGGCACGGCAGGGTCGTAGAAGACGTAGGTCTCCGGGAAGACGCCGTAGACCTGCTCCGGCATGTTCATCACAGCGGCGTCCGCGGAGTCGTTGGCCACGTTGAACTGGCCCTTCAGCTGGTCAGCGGTGCGGCTAGCCAGGTCCGGCACGCCGGAGTTGTTGTAGACGTACACCTGGGCGGAGGCGGCGTCGAGAGTCTCCCCCGCCGGTGCCGGTGCCGGCGCGGGTGCGGGCTGGCCCTCAGCGCCCTGGTCGGGCTGCGCGTTGGGGTCCTGCGCGTTCTGCTCGTCGGCGCGGACGGTGTCGGTCACCGTCGCGGTGGCCTCGGCGTTCGGGTCCTGCGACGGCTGGCTGGGCTGCGCGTTGGGGTCCTGCGACGGCGACGCGGCCGGGGCGGCAGGGGTGCCGATCACGGTGGATGAGGTCGGTGCGGCGTCCTCGCCGGCGCCGTCGTTGTCGTCCTGGGTCAGCTTCCAAATGCCCCACAGCGCCAGAAGCGCCGCCACGGCGATGAGGATCATGGCCAGCCCACGCTTGGGCAGGCCGCCCTCCGCGCCACCGGCTGCGCGCTCGCCCGGCTCAGCCTCGTAGGGCTCGTCGTATACCGCGTCGTCGGCGCCACCTGCGTAGACGACGTCGTAGTCGGCATCATCCTCGTCTCGGCGGTGCGCACCGCGGTAGGCGGGGTCATCGTCGACAATCTCGGCGTACACAGCGTCGTACGCAGTCTCGTCCCCACCCTCGCGCGAGGACGGGGTGTAGCGCGTGGAGCCGGCGTCGGGCTCGAGATCGGGGCGGTCGTTGCCAGAGTTGTCTTGAGTCACACCAGTAACTCTAACCACACCAATACGCAGAGCCAGCGCAACACACCGTAAACCTCAACTAGAGGTTGGGGTGCCCTTGGCCGTCGCGAAGCCGCTGCAACCTCCGCACCAGCTGCGGCTCGGCGGCGAGCGCGTCGGGCGAGTCCAGCAGCCTGTTCAGGTGCTGGTAGTAGCGGATGGGCTGCATGCCCAGCTCGGAGCGCACGGCGTCCTCGCGCGCGCCGACCGACCTGGGGGCGCGTGCGGCGAACCGGAGCACGGTGAGGTCGGTGTCGGAGAGCATGCCTACTATATTGGCATGACAATCCGACCCATCGTTATCCACGGCGATCCGGTGCTGCACGAGCCCACCAAAGAAGTCACGCAGCCCGTGGAGGAGCTGGCAGAGCTCATCGCCGACATGCACGAAACCATGGACGCCGCGCACGGCGTGGGCCTGGCCGCCAACCAGATCGGCGTGCCGCTGCGCCTGTTTGTCTACCACTGCCCGGACGGCGACCAGATGCGCCGCGGCACCGTGATCAACCCGGTGCTGGAAACCTCCGAGATCCCCAAGACCATGCCCGCGGACGACGGCGAGGACGACGAAGGCTGCCTCTCCGTGCCGGGCTACAGCTGGCCCACCGGCCGCGCGGACTGGGCGAAGGTGACGGGCCTAGACGAACACGGCAACGAAATCGAGGTCGAGGGCACCGGCTTTTTCGCCCGCTGCCTGCAGCACGAGACCGGCCACCTGGACGGCTTCCTTTACACCGACGTGCTCACCGGCCGCTACAAGAAGGAGGCCAAGCGCGTCATCCGCGACAACGGGTGGAAGGAAGCCGGCCACACCTGGCTGCCGGGCACGGACGAAGACCCCTTCGGCCACGACGAGTAGCCGTGTCCCGGATTTTCCGCTCTGACGAGGTCGCGGTCGGCGACCGTGTCGTAGTGCGCCAGCGCCGCGGCGAGCACGCCAGCGACATCATCGGCCACGTGGTCTCGCTGGACCCGCTGGTGATCCGCCCGCAGGAGGTCGGCGGTTTCCCCTCCGCGAAGGAGGCGATCGAGGTCGCGGACGTGCACATCATCAAGAAACTGTCCCCGCGCACCGTGCGCAACTCCGAAATCCGCGCGCTGGAAGCCCGCCTTGCCGAGCGCCTCGACGTGCACGAGGAGGCCTGGGCCGGCGGCTGGCTCATGCGCACAGGCACCACCGAGGAGGCCAATTCTGCCGTGCCGCTGGGCCCCTCGGCCGGCTTTGAGCCCCTGCCTATCGACGCCATCCGGTCCTTCTACACCCAGCGCGACCTCCCCGTGCGCCTGACCATCCCCGAGCGGATTGGCAAACCGGCGCTGAAGGTCGTCGACAGCGGGTGGACGCTCCAGGACGAGCAGGTTGTGTGGGAGGCGGGGGATGCCTTTGGTGTGGCGTCGATAGGCGATGTGCCCGAGGGAGCACTCGAACACCACCGCAGGCGGCTGGCGCTAGGCTAGGCCGCATGCGAATCGCCACATGGAACGTGAACTCGGTGCGCACCCGCGCCGAGCGGATCGCCGCCTTCCTCGAGCGCGAGGACGTGGACGTGCTGGCGATGCAGGAGACGAAAACCGCGGACGCGAAGTTCCCCTACGCCACGTTCGAGGCCGCCGGTTACGAGGTCGCCCATGTGGGCGTGAGCCAGTGGAACGGCGTGGCCATCGCATCGCGGGTGGGGCTGGACAATGTCCGCGACCACTTCGACGGCCAGCCCGGGTTTGCCAAGAAGGGCGACCCGGAGATCGAGGCCCGCGCCGTGGGTGCGGTGTGCGGCGGGGTGGACGTGTGGAGCCTGTACGTGCCCAACGGCCGCGAGATCGGCGACCCGCACTACGACTACAAGCTGCAGTTCCTCTGGTCCCTGGCGGGCCAGGTGCAGCCGGGTGAGCTGCAGGTGTACATGGGCGACTTCAACGTTGCCCCGCGCGATGAGGACGTCTGGGACGTGGCCTGGTTCGAGGGCAAGACCCACGTGACGGAGCCGGAGCGCGCCGCGTTCCAGATGCTGCTGGAGGCCGGGCTGCACCAGGTCACGCACGAGGACCAGTACTCGTTCTGGGACTACAAGTCCATGCGGTTTCAGAAAAACGAGGGCATGCTCATCGACTTCCAGCTGGCCACCAAGCCCTTGTTCGAGCGCGTGGAAAAGGCCTACGTGGATGTGGAAGAGCGCGAGGGCAAAGGCGCGTCCGACCACGCACCCGTGATCGTGGAGTACGACACCCGCGGCCTGGCCTACGACGAGGTCCGATGAGCAACCGATGACGCTCGACCTGTCCTGGTGGCAGTTCGCGGCCATGGTCGTGGACTACGCCATTAAGTTCGTCATGATCGGCGTGGTGCCGGGCGGGCGCAAGCCGTCCTCCGCCAACGCCTGGCTGCTGCTCATCTTGCTCCTGCCGGTGGTGGGTCTGCCGCTGTACCTGCTGTTCGGCTCCACGTTTGTCTCCCGCCGCCGCCACCGCATCCAGGTGCGGGCGCGCCGCGCGCTGGACGGAGCGTGGGCCGGCCCCGACGACGCGGTCCGCCACCTCCCGCCCGAGACCGCGTCGCTGGTCCACCTCAACCGCGAGCTCACCGGCTACCCCGCCGTCCGCGGCCAAGTGCGCGCCCTGTGGGCGGACTACAGCAAGACAATGCGGCGCATGGCCACGCTTATCGACGAAGCTTCCGCCACCATCTCCATCGAAATCTATGCCGTCGCCTGGGACGACACCACCGACGTGGTGTTCCGCGCCCTGGAGCGCGCCGTCGCGCGAGGGGTGCACGTGCGGCTGCTGTTCGACCACATCGGCTCGGCCAAATACCCCGGGTTCCGCGCGTTGAAGCGGCGGCTGACCGACATCGGCGTGGACTGGCACATGATGCTGCCCCTGGCACCCCTGCGCGGGCGCTGGCGCCGCCCCGACCTGCGCAACCACCGCAAACTGGTGGTGATCGACTCGCGGGTGGCACTGATGGGCTCGTTCAACCTCATCGACCGCGGCTACCTCATGCGCGGCCACCGACGCGCCGGCCGCCAATGGGTCGACGCGTTCGTGGAGCTGGAGGGCCCGATCGTGGGCTCCATCGAGTCCATGTTCGCCGTGGACTGGTACACCGAGTCCGGGGAGACGATGGAGTTGGAGTCGCAGGTCCAGGCTGTGGAGGGGCCGGAGGAGGCGTCGAGAAGCAATGTGCTCCAGCTCGTGCCCTCCGGGCCGGGCTACCTCGCCGAGCCGAACCTGCGCATGTTCAACACGATCGTGCACAACGCGAAAGAGCAGCTCACCCTGTGCTCGCCGTACTTCGTGCCGGAGGAGTCGCTGTTGGAGGCGATCACCTCCGCCTGCTACCGCGGGGTGCGCGTGGACCTGCTCGTGGGCGAGCGGGCCGACCAGTTCGTGGTGCAGCACGCGCAGTCCGCGTACTACGAGCAGCTGCTCAAGGCCGGCGTGCGCATCTGGGAGTTCCCGGCGCCCTACGTGCTACACACGAAGTTCGTGCTTGCGGATCCGGGGCGCGAGGGCGGCGTCGGCGTGGTGGGATCCTCCAACATGGACATCCGCTCGTTCTCGCTGAACTACGAATCGTCCCTGCTTGTCGCCTCCGGCGGGCTCATCGACGCACTGGAGCAGCTCGGCGCGAACTACCTGGCCGTGTCTCGGGAGCTGACGCTCGAGCGGTGGTCGGGCCGGCCCTGGTACCGGCGGTACGTAGACAACGTGATGAAGCTGACGTCCGCGCTGCAGTAGGGGTGCCCGCAGATGGTGAACTAAGCATGGTGAAACTGGCCCATTTTGGCGCATTCTCACCATGCTTAGTTCACCATTTGCGGCCGAGTTGCTCGGCCAGCGCTTGGGGGAAGAACTGCTGGCGCCGCGGCCCCCTCGGCTCGCACAGGCGCGGCTGCTCCCGCAACGGCCGCGATTTCTCCTCGAGCTTGTCTAGAACACGGCGCACAACCTCCACCTCGTTGCGGTCGATCTCGCTGGTCCGGATGCGCAGCACCTTGAAGCCTTGCTCCCGCAGCCAGTCCTCCCGCTCGAGTTGTTTCAGCACCACGTCTTCGGGCTGCTTTGTGTACTTCACCCGGCCGTCGATTTCGATGATGACGTCCCCGGCCAGCAGATCCACCCGGTACGGTCCGATGCTCACCTGGGCGTGGCATGTGATGCCGTGCTCCTGCAGGATCAGCCGCAGCAGCGTCTCGTACGCGGACTCGGACCGGTTGGTGGCCTTCGCGAGGGCAGCCCGCGCCTTGCCAATGCCTTTCGTGCCCTTCATGCGACGCATCAGCGCCGTGCACTCCTGCCGCACGAGGTCGGCCTCCGCATCGGTGCACCCCGCCAAGAGGCTTTCAAACGCGATGATGCCGGACCGCTCTCCGGCGCTGCGGGCGATATCCACGGCGGTGCGGACGGCGTTGGTGAAGCGGATCCCGGCGCGCTCGACCACGTCCTCGGCCGGGACCGCCATCCGCCTGTACTCAATGCCCGGGCTCTGCGCCTTTGCCGACGGCGGCTTGCCGCTCGGCAGCGCGACCTGCACGCCAGGCTTGACGTCGGAGTGCACCCACACGTCACACATGCGGGCGGCCGAGAAGCCGACCAGAATCGCCTTCCGGCTCTGCCTGGACGCGGCGCAGCACCGGAGAAACTCCTGCTCGTAGCCGGGCAACGCGTCCCACTGCGCCTTCTCAACGTACACCGACGCGGTCAGCTGCCGCATCTCGCCATTACGCAACCGCGAGTAGGTCACCTCGTCGTGCGCGGCGACCCGACGAACGTCCACCAACAGCTCCAGCAGCGCGTTCTTGCGCGAACCATCCATGTCTGAACCCCCCGTTCAGCAACCCAGCCCGAACAGTACCCAATACGGGCCACCTACGCGTCGCGGGCCTCCAGCGTGGCCAGGCCGGCGACCCACAGCGCCACCGCCCACGCCACGAAGATGCCCAGCGACGTGCTGAGGGACCAGTACGCGGTGGGCTGGTTGGTCATGAACGCGATGAGGTTGCCAAACGGGAGGTACTTCGCCACGTCGGGGCCGAGGCGCGGGATGAGCACGACGACGGTCTCTACCAGCAGCATCATGCCCATGCCCGTCACCACGGCGCCGGAGGTGTTGCGTACGAGCCACCCCACGCCCTGCTGGAACATGGCAATCAGCGCCATCCCCAGCGGCACGGCCCACAGCGAGCGCCGCGCGGCGGGGTTGCTGGGCCAGTCGGCGGGCACGGTGGCGGTGAGGTCGCCGAGCACGAAGGCGAGGACCAACCCCAGGCATGTGAGCACGGCCGCCAGAAGGGCGCCGAGTGCCAGCTTGACCAGGGCCACCTGCCACCGTTTCGGCGCCACCCGGAAGTTCGTGGCGGGGATGCCAAAGCGGTACTCGGTGGTGACCAGCATGGATTGCTGCACGATCACGATGATGCCCGTGGTCATAGCCACGGTAGCCACCACCTGGAGGGGGATGTACGGCAGGCCGCCGGAGCGGGAGAGGGTGCCAAAGAGTGCGCCGTACAGGGCGCTGAAGAGCAGGATCAGGCCGGCGGTCCACCAGAAGGAGGCGGTGGAGCGCAGCTTAGTCCACTCGGCGGGAAACAGGTTAAGCATTGGTACCTCCCGATGAGACGTACTGGGCGTGGCCCTCGGTGGATCGCATGTAGGCCTCTTCGAGCGAGGCGCGGCGCTCGGAAAGCTCGGACAGTGCCACGCCGGCGGCGAACGCCAGGCGGCCAACCTCGTCGGAGGTGCGGTCGGGCACTTCGATCACCCAGCGGCCGTCAGCGTCCTCCGCGCGCTGAAACGCCACGGCCTCGCGCTCCAACGCGCCGGCCAGCGCGGCCGCCGCGTCCTCGGTGGGCGTGCGCACAACGGTGGTAACCCCGGAGTTGGTGCGGATGAACTCCGCCACGGAGGTGTTGGCCACCAGGCGCCCGCGCCCGATGATGATCAGCTCCTCGGCGGTCTGGGCCATCTCGGCGAGCAGGTGGGAGGACACCAGCACGGTGCGCCCCTCCGCGGCGAGGGACTGCAGCAGACTGCGCACCCAGCGGATGCCGGCGGGGTCGAGGCCGTTGACCGGCTCGTCCAGGATCAGGTACTCCGGGTCCCCCAGCAGCGCCGCCGCGATGCCGAGGCGCTGCCCCATGCCGAGGGAGAAGCCGCCGACGCGCTTGCCGGCGACGTCGCTCAGGCCCACCAGCGCGAGCACCTCGTCCACGCGCGAGCGCTCGATGCCCGCCGCCTGCGCCTGCCAGAGCAGGGTGGCGCGGGCGGAGCGGTTGGGGTGGACCCCTTTGGCGTCGAGAAGCGCGCCCACTTTGCGCGCGGGGTTCTCGAGGGAGCGGTAGGGCACGCCGTCGATGAGCGCGGTGCCGGCGGTAGGTTTGTCCAGCCCCACGATCATGCGCATAGTGGTGGATTTACCTGCGCCGTTGGGGCCGAGGAAGCCGGTGACCACGCCGGGTTTGACCGTGAAGGTGAGGTCTTCAACCGCTTGGACAGCGCCGTACCGCTTGGTCAGGCCTTGCACTTCAATCATGCGGATCAGTATGCCCCATCGCTATTTCGAGCACATTGCCTAGCGACGCCGCGAAGCCCGGGTGCAGCGCAAACCCCGAAACGTCGCGCAGCGACACCCACCGCAGCTCCTCCGACTCCTCGTTGGCGGTGACGGCAAGCGGGGAGTCGCACCGCGCGATGACGGTGGTGTAGCTCCACCCGGGCACGTCGGTGGTGACCAGTTCCTGCACCACTCGGATGCGGTCCGGGTCGATGCCGCACTCCTCCACGGACTCGCGGATGGCGGCCTCGGCCGGGGTCTCGTGGCTGTCGCGGGCGCCGCCCGGCACGCCCCACGTGCCGCCTTGGGCGGTCCAGACGGCGCGGTGCTGGAGCAGCACTTTCGCGTTGTCGCCCTCGCCGGCGACGAGGAAGAGGCCGGCCGCGCCGTAGAGCCCCCAGAGTCGTGTGCCGTCGGGTGCGTGGACCCAGCCGTTTCCGTCGCCAAGCATGGCACCCACTGTAGGTGGCAACGGTTATCATTGCGGAATGGTGACGCAGCCGGTGAGCGACGACGCGTGGCTCGACGAGCTTGAAACGCGGCCTGCGCACCCGCGCCTGCACGGTGTGATCCACGGCCCGCTGGCCGGTCCGCTGCGGCTGGGGCGGCGCAGCAAGGCGTTCGCGCAGACCACGCCGGGCAAGATCATTGTGGTGATGGTGCTGCTCACCGCGAGTTTGCTGGCGGCGGGGTTGTCCATGAGCCAGTCCATGGCCGGGCGCAACCAGGCCCTGGACACGGTGCGGGAGGCCACCGAGCCGATGAGCGCCGCCGCCCATCTGCTGTCCACTTCCCTGCTGCGCGCGGACACCATCGTCGCCGGCGGCTTTGTGCAGCCCGGTCCGCTGTCGGAGGAGGACACGCGGGCGTACGCGGCGGTGATCGATACCGCGGTCACCGCAGCCGGCGAGATTTACAAGGGCGCGGTGGAGGCGGACTCCCCCTCCAGCGCCCGGATCGAAGCGCTGGTGGGCGACATCCAGCGCGACCTTCCCGTCTACGCCGCCCTGAACGAGCGGGCGCGCGTGAACCAGCGGATGGGCAACCCGGTGGGCGTGGCGTACATGTCCGAGGCCTCCGGCATCATGCGCTCGCGCATGCTGGTGGCCGCCTCCGAGGTCAACGCGCTCACCCGCGCGGACGTGGCGGCGGAGATGCGCCGGCTGTCCCAGCCCCAGTGGGTCCCGCTGTCCGGCCTGCTGGCGGCCCTGGCGTTCCTGCTGCTCGCGCAGTGGTGGCTGTGGCGCGTGTTCCGGCGCCGCCTCAACCGGGGCTTCCTCGCCGCCACGCTCGCTGTTGTGGTGTCGCTGTGCTGGGTGGGCGTGTCCAACTACCAGTCGTGGCGCAACGGCTCGGTGGGTTACGAGCGCGCCGCCCAGCCGTGGGAGGAGCTCACCGCCGCGCGCATCGACGCGTTGGAGACCCGCACGGACGAAACCTTCGCGCTGCTGCGCCGGCAGTCCGTTGTGCATTCGTCGCGGGCGTTTGACGGAACGTATGCGTCGGTAAGCGGCGCCCTTGGCACGGTCGAGTCCTACGGCGGCAGCCAGCAGCCTATCGACGACGCCCGCGCCGCCCTCAACACCTGGGCCTACGAGCACCACGAGCTGGTCGCCGCCCTGAACACCGGCAGCTACGACCAGGCGGCGGCGCTGCTGGCGTCCGGGGGCGCGGCAGGCGAGACGGCGTCCAGGGAGCTCGACGCCACGCTGTCGGAGCTCATCGCGTCTTCGCGCGGGAGCACCCGGGCCTACATCGACGCCTCCCTGGACGCCACGCGCCGGGTGTCCGCGGCGGTGGCGCTGCTGTCGGTGCTCGCGGTGATGTGCATCTGGCTCGGCATTCGCAGAAGGTTGGGTGAGTACCTATGAAACGGACGCTGATCGCTTGCGTGGCGGTGGCGGCGCTGATCGCCGGCTGCGCGGACGCGCCGACGCCGGTGGACACACCCGCCGACCCGGAGCTTGCGGCCTCCCCCACCCGCGACGTGCTACCGCTGCCGCCCGACGCGACGCTGCAGGACGCCGAGGGCCTGCCAGCCGAACCGTACGTGCCGCAGCGGCTGCAATGGGAGGGCTCCCTAAACCCGCGCGGGGCCGAGGAGGACACCCCAAACGTGGACCGCATCCGCGACCGCGGGCGTTTGGTGGTGGGCATCGACCAGTCCCTCTACCTGCTGGCTTACCGCGACACTGCCAGCGGCACCCTGCAGGGGTTGGAGGTGGATCTCGCCCGCGCCATCGCCGACGACATCTTCGGCGACGCCGCCGGCGTGAACCGTGTGGACCTGCGGTTCGTGGATTCCGCGGCGCGCACGGACGCGCTGAACACCGGGGATGTGGACGTGGTCATCCGCACGATGTCCATCACCCCGGAGCGCGCAGACGAGGTCGAGTTTTCCACCCCCTACCTCACCTCGCGCGTGCGCGTGCTGGTGCCGCGCGACCGCGGCGTGGCAGACATCAACCAGCTCGAGGGCAAGACGGTGTGCATCGTGGACGGCACCAACCTCGACCAGATTGCCCGCGCGTTCGCCCCGCACTCGGCGCTGCTGCGCACCCGCTCGTGGTCGGACTGCCTCATGGCAACCCAGCAGTTCCAGGCGGACGCGGTCATGGCAGACGACGCGATCCTGGCCGGCCTGGCCGCCCAGGACCCCTACGTGAGCATCCTGCCCGGCACGCTGGCCACGCAGTACTACGGCGTGGCCGTGGGCAAGGGCCAGGGGGACCTCGTGCGGCAGGTGAACGCAACGATGGAGCGCATGCGTAACGACGGCACGTGGTCCGAGCTTTACGGCACCTGGCTCGGCGGCTCCATCGCAGCATCCTCCCCGCCGCCGCTGATGTACCGGAAAGAGGAGCAATGAGCGACACACCCGAAGAAGCCCAACCCACAGAGGCCGTGGCGTTCGACCCGTTCGCCGACGACGAAGAGCCGGCCACCGAGGCCGTCGCGTTCGACCCCTTTGCGGACGACGAGGACGAAACCGACTACTCGGCCATGGGCGAGATGGCCGGGCTGCTCCAGGACTTGGACAAGCTGCGCAAGGGCGGGAAGCGCGAGGACACGTCGCAGCGCTCGCGCCAGCAGGCGCTGGACACCTTCCGCGAACGCCGCGGCGCCCGGCGCGTCACCCGCGTGGTAGCTGACGGCATGGTGGAGCTGCCCTGGGTGGAACCGACGCAGCCGAAGGAGGCGCTGATCGACCCAGAGCCGGCCGTGGTTCGCAAGGGACTGACGCCGCCGGTGCTGCAGCCGGGCGACGTGGTGGCCGGCCAGTACGAGATCATGGGTGTGATCGCCCACGGTGGCATGGGCTGGATCTACCTGGCGCAGGACCACTACGTGGCCGGTCGCGTGGTGGTGCTCAAAGGCCTGCACTCCACGGAGAACCCGGACGAGGCGGCCGCGGCCGCGGCGGAGCGGGAGTTCTTGGCGGACATCACCCACCCCGGCATCGTGCAGATTTTCAACTTCATCGACGATCCGCGCGTGCCCGGCGGGTTCACGGTCATGGAGTACGTGGGCGGGCCGAGCTTGCGGGCGTGGCGGAACGCGTCGAAAAGCGGAGTGATCGAGCCGGACATCGCCATCGCCTACCTCCTCGAGGTGCTGCCGGCGCTGGACTACTTGCACTCGCGCGGGGTGGTGTACAACGACCTGAAGCCCGACAACATCATCGTCACCGAGGACCGGGTCACGCTGATCGACATGGGGGCGGTCTCCGGCATCGGCGCCTTCGGCTTCATCTACGGCACGAAGGGGTTCCAGGCGCCGGAGGTGGCGTCGCAGGGCCCCTCGATCGCGTCGGACGTGTACACAGTGGGGCGCACGCTCGCGTCGCTGGTGGTGGACCTGCCGCAGACCGACGGCGTGTACGACGCGGGCATTCCCACCCCGGCGAAAGAACCCCTGTTTCGCCAGTACACCTCCCTATACCGCCTGATCGCGCGCTGCTGCGACGAGGACCCGGCGGGGCGCTTCACCAGCCTGCCCGAGCTGGAGGCGCAGCTGCTCGGCGTGTTGCGCGAGGTGGTGGCGGTGCGCGACGGGCGCACGTTCCCCGCGCAGCACTCGCTGTTCTCGCCGCAGCGTACGACGTTCGGCACCAAACACCTGGTGTTTCGCACCGACCAGCTCATCGACGGCATCGCGCGCAGCGTGGACATCACCCCGCAGGAAGTGGTGGCCGCGCTGCCCTCGCCGCTGATCGACCGCTCCGACGTCGGCGCCGCCATGCTGCAGGGATCCTCCTACGCCGAGCCGCGCGAAACGCTCGAGATGCTGCGCCACGCCATGTCCACCCCGCAGTACGAGCACTCGGTGGAGATCCCGTTCGGCGTCGTGCGCACCATGATTGACCTGGGCCTGACCGGGCAGGCGCGCGCCTGGCTGCGCTCGCTGACCGAGCGCTTCGGCTCCAACTGGCGCTACTGCTGGTACACGGGCGTGGTGGAGACGCTGCTGGGCAACTTCGACGCCGCCAAGAACTCGTTCGCGCAGGTGCTGTACCAGCTGCCGGGCGAGGCCGCGCCGAAGCTGGCGCTGGCGGCCGTCAGCGAGCTCATCCTGCAGGAAGAAGGGTTGCAGGACAGCGAACTGCTTGACGACGAGCTCGCGCCCGCAGCTGCCGGCCTCGCCCAGCACCTCTGCGACGTGCCGAACTCCGCGTTCGAGCAGATGGCCGCGTCTGGGGTCACCGACGCCACCTGGTCCATGCACACGCCGTCGCCGGAGGGCCTGCGCTTCCACGCCATCCGCCTGTACGCCTTAGTGTGGCTGACCAACCCCACCACGGTGTCGTCCGCGTTCGGGCTGGCGCGCATGCTCATGTGCGAAGAAGAGGTGGACCTGGCCATCAAGGCGCTGGACAAGGTGCCGGGCGCCTCGCGCCACTCCCGCATGGCGCAGCTAACGGCGATCCTCTGCCTGGTTGCGGGCCAACCCACCGAGTCGCAGATCCGCCTGGCTGCCCGGCGCCTGGAGCAGATCCCCTCCACCGAACCGCGCTTTTTGCAGATCAAGGTGTCCGTGATCGAAGCGGGGCTCACCCACCTGCGCGAACACGGCAGCGCCGGCCCCGCTCCCCTGTTTGAGTACCCCTTCACCATGCGGGAGCTGCGACGCGGGCTGGCGCACACGTTGCGGGCGCAGGCACGCATCGCCCCCTACCCCAGGCACCGGTACGCTTTGGTGGACATGGCCAACAAGGTGCGCCCCGCCACCTGGTTCTAAGGCGCCCTTACCGCACGCGCGCGGCCACGGCGGCGGCCTTCTGCGCGATTGCCAGCTCCTCGTTGGTAGGAACGACCAGCACCTTCACCTTGGACTCGTCGGTGGAGATGATGCGCGGGCCGTCGTTGGGAAGTGCGTTCTTTACCGGGTCGACCTCGATGCCGTACATCTGCAGGCTGTCCAGGGCGTCCATGCGCACGGCCTGGTCGTTCTCGCCCACGCCCGCGGTGAACGTGATGGCGTCCACGCGCCCCAGCGCGATCATGTACGAGCCGATGTAGCGGCGCAGCTGGTTCAGGTACACCATGTAGGCCAGCCAGGCGTTGTCGTCCTCGTTTTCAATCATGGCGCGCAGCTCGCGGAAGTCGTTCACGCCCGACAGGCCCTTCACGCCGGACTGGCGGTTGAGCAGGTTGTCAATCTCGTCGATGGACATGCCGCCCTCGCGCACCAGGTGGAAGATGATGCCCGGGTCGATGTCGCCGGAGCGCGTGCCCATGACCAGGCCGGCCAGCGGTGTCAGGCCCATGGAGGTGTCGATCGGGTGGCCGTTGGCAACCGCGGAGGCGGACGCGCCATTGCCCAGGTGCAGCACGATCTGTCTGGTGTGCTGCGGGTCGCGGCCAATCAGCCCCGGAACCTGGGAGGAGACGAACTCGTGCGAGGTGCCGTGGAAGCCGTAGCGGCGGATCAGGTTCTGCCCCGCCACCTCGGCGTTGACGGCGTACAGCGCCGCCGCCGGGGGCAGGTCGTGGAAGAAGCCGGTGTCGAAGACGGCCACGTGCGGGATGTCCGGCAACAGGGCGCGGGCGACCTCGATGCCGTCGATGTTCGCCGGGTTGTGCAGCGGCGCCAGCGGGATCAGGTCGCGGATTTTCTCCACCACCGGGTCCGAGATCAGCTCCGGCTGGGAGAACACCATGCCGCCGTGCACCACGCGGTGGCCCGCCGCGACGATGTCTAGGTGGGTGGGGCCGATGCCTTTGGCATCGAGAAGCTTGAACGTTTCCTCCAGGCCGCTCGCGTGGGTGGGCACCCGCTTCTGCACGACGTACCTCTGGCCGTCGTGCTTGATGGTGACACGGCCCTGCGGCTCGCCGATCTGCTCCACCAGGCCGGAGACGAACGGGGTGTCCGACGCGTCCGCCGCCGAGTCAACGATCTGGAACTTGATGGAGGAAGACCCCGAGTTGATGACAAGGACGTAGGACATCTACTTCGCCCCTGCCTGGATCGCCGTGATGGCAACGGTGTTCACGATGTCCGGCACGGTCGCGCCGCGGGACAGGTCATTGACCGGCTTGTTCAGGCCCTGCAGGACCGGTCCAACGGCGAGGGCGCCGCCGGTGCGCTGGGCGATCTTGTAGCCCGCGTTGCCCGCCTCCAAGTCTGGGAAGATGAACACGTTGGCCTGCCCCGCCACCGGGGAATCCGGGGCCTTCTTCTTGCCCACCCCCGGGTCGCACGCCGCGTCGAACTGCAGCGGGCCATCCACCAGCAGCTCAGGATCCGCCTGCCGGGCCGCCTCAACGGCGGCCACCGCGCGGTCCACGTCCGGGCCGGAGCCGGAGGTGCCGGTGGAGTAGGACAGGATGGCCACCTTGGGGTCGATGCCGAACTGCTGGGCGGTGCGCGCGGACACCGCGGCGATCTCGCCGAGCTGCTCCGCGGTCGGGTTCGGGTTCACCGCGCAGTCGCCGAACGCCCACAGGCGGTCCTGCATGACCATGAGGAAGATCGAGGACACCACGGAGGTGCCGGGGACAGTCTTGATGATCTGGAAGGACGGCTTAATCGTGTGCGCCGTGGTGTGCGCCGCGCCGGAAACCATGCCGTCTGCCAGGCCTTTGTGCACCATCATGGTGCCGAAGTAGGACACGTCCTTCATGGTCTCGCGCGCCTCTTCGAGCGTCACGCCCTTCTTCTTGCGCAGCTCCGCAAAGTCCGCGGCGAACTCGTCGGCCAGCTCCGACTCGAGGTGGTTGATCAGGTGCGCGCCAGACATGTCCAAGCCCAAATCGTGGGCGCGACGGTTCATGTCGTCCACGTCGCCGAGGATGGTCAGCTCCGCCACGCCCTGCTTGAGCAGCTGGTCCGCGGCCTGCAGGATGCGGTCGTCCTCACCCTCCGGCAGCACCACGTGCTTGCGGTTGGCCTTCGCTTGCTCGATCAGCTGGCGCTCAAACACCACGGGGCTCATCACCTGCCGGGCGCCAACGTCAGCGACCTGCAGGTCCCCGAGATCGCCCGTGCTTACCGACGCCACGGTCGCCCCGACCTCCTCGATGCGTGCCTGTGCGAGGCCGGCCGCTGCCTCGTCGCCTGCGGCGAGCACCACCGGAACCCCGATGGCGGCGGCGAGCTGGGCGTCGAAGTTGTAGTCCCCGGTGCCCACGTACAGCGAGGGCGCATCGGTGACCTGCTCCGAGTTGAAAATATCGGCCACGCTGTCGCCCGTCAGGCGCACGACCGCCAGGTCGAGCCGGCTGGCAAGTTGCTGCAGATCAAGGCCGTCGAACGTGCGGTTAGCGAGGGTTACCAGCAAAGATTGACGGGGAGACATGGCTTCACCTTTCGTCGTGGTCGAACACCCACGAGTTTACCGGCGTTGCCGACACAACGACCGGCAGAAAGGTGTGATCTATTTCTCGTCGATGCGGGTGATCGCCTGGACGGCCTCGTCCGCACGCTGGCGGGCCTCGTCGGCGGAATCGGCCGTTGCGAGCACCAGCGTGCCGTCGCCAAGCATTCGCACCGTCGTCTCCTCCACCGCCAACGCCGCGGCGAGTGCGCGCTGCGACGGCCAGTGCCCAGCCAGCAGCCGCGCGGCACCCGGGCTGACCAGCGTCGAATCAATCGGCAGCTGCTGGGTCGCGCGCGCCTGGAGGTCGAACTGGTTGATGCGCTGGGTGGCCAGGGTGACCAAACCGTCGCGGCTGGGGCGCGGGGTGACCTGGGAGAAGTAGACGTCATCGCCCGAGACGAACATCTCCACCGAGAAGATGCCGCAGCAGGCGAGCGCGCCCGTGACGCGCGCGGCGATGGAGCGCGCGTTGTCCATCGCACCCTCCGGCAGCGGGGCGGGCTGCCACGCCTCGACGAGCTTGCCGTCGCGGTGGCGGGTGCCAATTGGCTCACAGAACCAGGTGGCCAGCTGGCCCGTCTGTGGGTCGATGGAGCGCGCCGTGAGGATGGTCACCTCAAAGTCGAAGTCGATGTAGCGCTCCACCACCGCGCCCAGGCCTTCTCCCCGGTCAGCGCCGCGCCATGCGTCCGCGAGATCCGCGTCGCTGCGCACGAGGCTGAACCCCTCGCCGTCGTTGAACGTGGGCGACTTGACCACGCACGGGTAACCGATGCGCTCGACGGCGTCCTGCATCTCCTGCGGGGTGCTGGCGAACTCATAGTCCAGGGTGGGTAGCCCCAGCTCCTCGTTGGCGTGGGTGCGCACCGCCATACGGTCCGCGGTCCGGCGGCACGCGTCTACCGACGGCGCTACCGCCGCCCCGACGCGATCGGCGGCCGCCTCGACGTCCCCGATGGCATCCGAGGTCTCACCTGTGGTGACGATGATGTCCGGTCGGAACTCGTCCGCGTCGCTGGCTGCGCCGGTGCGGGTGACAAACCCGAGGCGCCGGTATGCCTGCTCCAGCTCAAACGCGATGGGCGAGGTGCCCAGGATGAGCGCGCGGCGGGGGGACTCTGCGGGATTCGCGTCAGTCATGGTGGCCCATTATCCCACAGTGTCCGGTTAGGACGGAATGACCGACCTAGCGCTCCATCACATCGTGGCGCACGATGGTCTGGTCCCGGCCCGGCCCCACGCCGATGTAGGAGATCGGCGCGCCGGAGAGCTCCTCAAGGCGCAGGACGTAATCCTGGGCCTTCTGCGGCAGCTCGTCGAACGTGCGGCACCCGGTGATGTCCTCGTCCCACGCCGGCATGGTCTCGTAGATCGGCTCGGCGTGGTGGAAGTCGGTCTGCGTCAGCGGCATGTCGTCGAAGCGTTGGCCGTCAACGTCGTAGGCCACGCAGATGGGAATCTCCCCGATACCGGTGAGCACGTCCAGCTTGGTCAAGAACAGGTCCGTGAAGCCGTTCACGCGCGACGCGTAGCGGGCGATGACACTGTCGTACCAGCCGGTGCGGCGCTTGCGCCCGGTGTTCACACCCACCTCGCCGCCGGTGACCTGGAGAAACTCGCCCCACTTGTCAAACAGCTCGGTCGGGAACGGGCCGGCGCCAACGCGGGTGGTGTACGCCTTGATAATGCCGAGGGACGCCGTGATGCGCGTCGGGCCGATGCCCGCGCCCACGCACGCGCCGCCGGCGGTGGGGTTGGAGGAGGTGACAAACGGGTACGTGCCGTGGTCCACGTCCAGCATCGTGGCCTGGCCGCCCTCCATGAGCACGTCCTCGCCGCGGTCCAGGGCGTCGTTGAGCACGCGCTCCGCGTCGATCACCATGGGCTGGAGGCGCTCGGCGTAGCGGCCGAAGTAGTCCATCGTCTCCTCCACGGAGATGGCGCGGCGGTTGTACATCTTCACCAGCATCTGGTTCTTCACGTCCAGGGCCGACTCGATTTTCTGGCGCAGGATGGATTCGTCGAAGACGTCCTGCACCCGCAGGCCCACACGCGCGACCTTGTCCGCGTAGGTGGGCCCGATGCCGCGGCCGGTGGTGCCGATGGCGCGCTTGCCCAAGAAGCGCTCCTGCACCCGGTCCAGCTGCTGGTGGTACGGGGCCACCAGGTGGGCGTTGGCAGAAACCTTCAGGCGCGCGGCGTTGGCGCCGCGGGCCTCAAGCCCGTCGATCTCCTCGAACAACGCTTCCAGGTTCACCACGACGCCGTTGCCCAGGATCGGCGTGGCGTTTTCGCTGAGCACGCCGGCAGGCAGGAGCTTCAGCTCGTACTTCTCCCCGCCCACTACAACGGTGTGGCCCGCGTTGTTGCCGCCGTTCGGTTTGACCACGTAATCCACCTTGCCGCCGAGGATGTCGGTTGCCTTGCCTTTGCCCTCGTCGCCCCACTGGGCGCCCACGATGATGATGGCGGACATCGCACACTCCTTATATATGGCGCAATAACGGCCATATTGTAGCGTGAGCGCCATGCGGCTCATCCACTGCGCGTGCGGCGAGGCTCCGGCCATCCCGGGGGCCCTGCGCCTCGACCTCCCCCAGCACCCCAGCCAGAAAGAGCTGCGCGTTCTCACGGACATCGCGCGGGAGGTTCTGCCGGAGGACCCAACCCCGTCTTTGGATGAGATCCAGGCAAACCCGTCCGTCTCGCACCTCGGGGACCCCGCGCTCGCGCCGCAACAGCCCGACGAGCTGTTGCGGGTGATCGTCTCCGGCGACGACCGCGCGCTCGGCCTCGTACTCACGCGCTTGATGCGCTCTGACGTCATGTGGGTGGAAGTCGGGTACGTGCCCGTAGACGCGCACTCGCCTGCGGCGCTTGTGTGGGGCGCGGGCGACGTTGCGCTTGCGGTCGAGGGCGCGGTACAGCCGATGCCGAGCGTGCGCACGGACTTCGGCGAGGTGGTCGCAGGCTCGGCAGAACTGTTCACTGGCGACGGCTCCGCGCCGTTTACCGGCGAGATCGTGGTCGACTCGGAGGTGCTGGCCGGCGCCGGGGAGTACGGCGCGCGCCTCGTACCCACCGCAGACGCGCCCGGGCTCGTCGCCGTGCCCTACGTCAGCCCGCTCGTACCCACCCGCCGGTTCCTGCGGCGGCAGCCCGTGAGCCGCACCGACGCCTCCCGCGTCTTCGCAGGCCGCGCCCTGCAAGCGGGGGGCCAAGAGATCGCGGTGCGTATCGACGGCGTCGCGCGCCCCCGCCCCGTGCAGCGAGTCACCTTCTACCGCCATCTGCGCGACATCCAGAGCGTCCGCGAACCCTAACCTCCGCATTGTGATTTATCTCACATTGTGAAAATTGGGGCGTATGTGACGCCTTTTGTTACCGCGCCGATACACGGCGGCAGCCCCAGCTCCAACAATTTCGATGACGACAGGCCATGAACACCCACGTCATGCGGGTGTGACCGGGGCTACATCAAACGCGGCGATTTGTCGCTCGACCCCATGTTCGAATGGGCTAATTTGAACAAGTGTCCACGCGGCGGCGGCGCGGCTTCCCTACGTTCGTTGGTGTTCCCGCAACGACCGGTTGCCGGCTTGCGGAAGCAAAACAAATTTACAAGCCAAAATCTTTAAGGAGAAATCATGGCTGAGACGAACCGCATCGAAGACCTTGCAAACGCAACCGCATACGACGTTGACGGCGAGAAGCTCGGCGGCGTCAAGGACGTTTACGTCAACGACACCACCGGCCAGCCGGACTTCGTGTCTGTGAACCACGGCATGTTCGGTGGCGGCGACTCCATCGTCCCGCTGCGCGGCCACACCCTGCGCGACGGTGAGCTGCACCTCGCATTCCCGAAGGACCGCGTTGAGGACGCTCCGGAGCTGGACGAGAACGGCCACCTCACCACCGAGGACCAGGACGCGTTCTACCGCCACTACGGCCTGGAGGGCACCCAGGACGTGACCACCTACGAGACCGACAACCGCACCGCACAGGCTGGCGCTGCCGGCACCGGCGCAGCAGCAGGTGCTGGCTACGCAGCTGGCGAGCGCGAGGTCGACGCTGACCGCCGCGACGTTGTTGATGCCGACCGCCGCGACGTTGCAAACGATGACGAGATCGTCCGCTCCGAGGAGCAGCTCAACGTCTCCAAGGACCGCGTCGAGACCGGCCAGGTTCGCCTGCGCAAGTACGTCGTGAACGAGACCGAGACCGTCGAGGTCCCAGTTGAGCGCGAAGAGGTCCGCGTTGTCCGCGAGCCGATCACCGACGCTGACCGCGCTAACTACGACGGCAACATCGGCGAGCAGGAAGCTTCCGTCACCCTGCACGAGGACCGCGTGAACGTTGCCAAGGAGTCCGTCCCGGTGGAGAAGGTTTCCCTGGAGAAGGACACCGTGCAGGACACCGAGCGTGTTTCCGAGGATGTCCGCAAGGAGCGCTTCGAGACCGACGGCGTTGTCGAGGGCGATGTCCGCGACGCTGACCGCGACAACCTGCGCTAAGCAGCGCGTTAGCTGCCGCTAGCCCAAAGCGTTCACCCCGGTGGGATTGCTCCCACCGGGGTTTTCGCTGCTTGGGGCAAGCTAGTCGAGGTCGAAGGTTTCCGGCTCCACACTTGGTGTCTCGGACGTGGGAGCGAGCGCGGCCAGCGCGGACTCGTGGGACATACCGCACACCATAAGCAGGTCCACGATGAGCGAGCGCGTCTGGGCCAAGATGGCGTAGGCTGACAGCACGCCGTTTTCGGGGATGAGGTCCATGCCCGCTTTCTGCCCTGCGGCGCGCAGCTCGTTGACGCACTGCGGGATCACGGTCGCCTGGGCGACGCGAGAATTGACGTCGTACACCTCCGACAGCTCCAGGCAGACCTGGGAGAGGGAATCCAGCAGCTCGATCTGGGCGGGGGTGGCGGAATCGTTGTCGTCGGCAAGCACGCGCGCCCGCCGCGCAAGAACGCGGGTCGTGCGCACCGCATTATCGACGGGCGGGATCACGCGCGCGAGCGAGTTGATGTAGCGGCGCGTGCCCCAGAGGAAGGGTGAGACCAGCGACGTTTCTTGGCCGGCCTTGATGGCGGCCGCGAGGTCGTCGATGCCGGTCTGGGTGCCGCGGATCAGCTCCAGGGCCTCGTCGATGACGTCGGGATTGTGGTCGCGCATGCCGTCGGCGACGTCGTCGAGCACCGACGACATGATGCCGAGCACCTTGGACACCTCCGCGCGGGCGGACTGCATCGGCGCCTGCGGGATCAACGCGATGGTGGCCATCGCGACCACGCAGCCGATGATCGCGTCGATGGTGCGGTCGATACCGGTCACCTCCGCGCCCGGCGGCATGATCGTGGCGATCAGGATGGCGCCGATGGCGGCCTGGTTGTTCACCAGCACGGAGCTGGAGAAGAACGACGCGATGAGCAAGGAACCTGCGACGATGACCGCGATCTGCCAGCCACCGTCGCCCAGCCTGTAGAAGATGAGGTCCCCCACCAGCACGCCCAAGATGCAGCCGAGCGCCATATCCACGGACTTGGACACGCGATCCCCGCCCGTCATGCCGATGATGATGACCACGCTGATCGGCGCGAAGAACGGCCGCGGGTGGCCGGCAAGGTCGTGGGCGAGAAAGTAGGCGAACCCGGAGGCGAGGCCGATCTGCATGATCGGCAGCAGGCGCTTGCGAACCCGCTTCACGCGCGCCTGCACAGACTTATCCACTAGTTGGAGCCGCTCTCGCGTGCCCATCCTCTGTTTCGCCATGGTTAGACAGTGTAGGCGGGCATGAAAAGAACCTCCGGCGGACCGGAGGTTCGTCGTGAAGCAGAAAGCGCTTACTTGGACACGGACTTGCCCACGGAGTGGAGGTCCTGGCAGGCCTCGATGACGCGCTCGGACATGGCCTGCTCGGCCTTCTTCAGGTACGAGCGCGGGTCGTAGGCCTTCTTGTTGCCCACCTCGCCGTCGACCTTGAGCACGCCGTCGTAGTTGGCAAACATGTGGCCGGCGACCGGGCGGGTGAACGCGTACTGAGTGTCGGTGTCCACGTTCATCTTGATCACGCCGTAGCGCAGCGCCTCCTCGATCTTCTCCTTCTCGGAGCCGGAGCCGCCGTGGAAGACGAAGTCGAACGGCTGGGCGCCCTCGTCCAGGCCCAGCTTGCGGGCGGCGACCTTCTGGCCCATGTCGAGGACCTCGGGGCGCAGCTTCACGTTGCCCGGCTTGTACACGCCGTGGACGTTGCCGAAGGTCGCGGCCAGCAGGTAGCGGCCGTTCTCGCCGGTGCCCAGGGCGTCGACGGTCTTTTCAAAGTCCGCCTCGTTGGTGTACAAGTTCGCGCCGGCCTTCGCCTCAACGCCGTCCTCTTCGCCGCCGACGACGCCGATCTCCACCTCGAGGACGATGTTCGCCGCGTTGGCCTTGGCCAGGAGGTCCTGGGCGATTTCCAGGTTCTCGTCGATCGGCACCGCGGAGCCGTCCCACATGTGGGACTGGAACAGCGGCAGCTCGCCGGCGTTGACGCGTTCCTGGGAGATGGCGATGAGCGGGCGGACGTACTCGTCCAGCACTTCCTTCTGGCAGTGGTCCGTGTGCAGGGCGATGTTGACGTCGTAGTGCTGCGCGACCTCGTGCGCGAACGCGGCCAGCGCCTTCGCGCCCGCCACCTTGTTCTTCACGCCCAGTCCGGAGCCGAACTCCGCGCCGCCGGTGGAGAACTGGATGATGCCGTCAGACTCCGCCTCCGCGAACCCCTTGATTGCCGCGTTAATGGTCTCAGACGACGTGCAGTTGATCGCCGGGAACGCGAACCCGCCCTTCTTGGCGGTGTCCAGCATCTGGTTGTAGACCTCGGGGGTTGCGATAGGCATGGGATCCTCCTGCTTACGGGTTCAGTTACGCCCCCAAGTATGCCCGCTTTACCCCTGCGCCGCAGCTACCCGCGCCGCCGCCTCCAGCAGCATCCAGCCGGAAAGTTGGACCGAGAGGTCGCGCTCGTCGATGCGCACGAGCCCAACCGCCTCGCTTATCGACGCCGGCCCGAGCCCGTAGTTGTGCGGCAACTTCGCATCCTGGGTCCACTCCGCCGCGAACACCGGAAGGCCGTCCACCTCGAGGCGGTGCGCCCAGAGCGATTCTGCGGACTGCATGACTAGGCGCGCGGCGATCTTCTTCGTCGCGATGTTCTCTTTCGAATCCTCCGGCAAGCGCACCGCGACCTCCGCCAGGTAGCGCGCGAGGATGCCCTTGAACAGGCCGCCGTCGCCCTCGCCCGATTCTTCCGGCGGGCTGAGCAGGACCCCCTGCGGGTTCGCCATGTGCAGGGCCACTGCCTGCACGATCGCGCGGATGTGGGTGATGTAGAACATGGAGGCATCCGCGCGCTCGGAGTACTCGAAGGAATCGATCTGCTCGTCGTGCGCGAGGCCCACGTCTTCCCGCAGCGCGAGGGCAATCTCCAGGCTGGCACCGAGCGCGGTGCCCTGGTTGTAGGTGTAGATCTTCTCCACCACCTCTGGCCCGCTCATGCGCATCCGGATGCCGTCGTTGAGCAGGCCATCTTCCCGCACGAGGTTGTCAAAGATCCAGTCCACGATCTCCCGCGCCTTGTCCAGGCGGCCGGTGCGGGCGAACAGCAGCGCCGCGGTGGCGTTGGAGGGCACGTTGTAGAAGGTCTCGCCGGTGCGCCACGGCAGGACGCCCATTACCGGGTCAATGCCCGCGAGCAGGTCGAACTCTAGCGCCCCCAGGCGGCGGGTGCGCGAGATGCCGTCCAGGTTGGTCGCGCGGTTCCACGCCAGCGCCAGCCAGGCCTTGTCGTCAAAGTGCCGGTTGGCAGTGAGCTTGCCGCGGTTGCGCCGCTGGATCCCGCGCAGCGTGTCCGCGATCCGCCGGCGACGCGTTTTCGTCCCGCGCCTCGTTGCCGCGTCCACCTGGCAGTCCAGGTATTGCGCCTGCCACCAGTAGTGCCAGTGCCAAAACGCCCGGTCCTTCGGTCCCGGCGGCCACGTCACCACCGCCAGGTTGGTCTTGGGCATGCCCCACAGTCTCTGGGCGTGGCGCTCAGTCACGGCAGATTCAGCCAGGTCGGCGCGGTGCGCCCACGTTTCCGGCACGGGGTGCCTCCTCAGAAAGTAACGATTCGCCCTTATCTTGCCAGAGGCCGCAGGCGGGGTGATAACGGCGCTACCACGCCTGGGAGAGGTCCGCGTGCTGGCGGATCCAGGCGTGCATGGCAATGCCAGCCGCGACCCCGGCGTTAATGGAGCGGGTCGAGCCGAACTGGGCGATGGAGCAGGTCATCACCGCGGCTTTTTGCGCCGCCTCCGTGACACCCGGGCCTTCCTGGCCGAACAGCAGCACGCATTCGCGGGGCAGCTGCGCGGTCTCCAGCGGCACGGACCCGGGGGTGTTGTCGATGGCCACGACGGGGATGCCCTCCGCTGCCGCCCACGCCATGAGGTCCGCGACCGTCTCGTGGTGCCGGATGTGCTGGTAGCGGTCCGTCACCATCGCGCCGCGGCGGTTCCACCGTTTGCGGCCCACGATGTGCACCTCCCGCGCCAGAAACGCGTTGGCGGTGCGCACCACGGTGCCGATGTTCATGTCGTTTTCAAAGTTCTCGATGGCCACGTGGAACGGGTGCCGTCGCTGGTCCAGGTCCGCAACGACGGCGTCCAGCGACCAGTACCGGTACGCGTCGACGACGTTGCGGCGGTCGCCCTCTTCCAGGAAGGCCGGGTCGTAGCGCGGGTCCTCCGGCCAGGCGCCCTCCCAGGGGCCGACGCCGTGGCGACCTTCGTTCCACTCGGTGGGGCCGCGGAGTTCGTCGTTAGGCAAGGTCCAGGTCTTCGAGTCCGAGGAGGTAGCGGTACTCCAGACCTGCGTCGCGCAGGACCTGCTCGGCGCCGGTCGCGCGGTCCACGACGGTGGCCACCGCCACCACCTCAGCGCCTTCCTCGCGGCAGGCCTCCACGGCGGTCAGCGGCGAGTTGCCGGTGGTCGTGGTGTCCTCCACAACCAGCACGCGCTTGCCGGCGATCGACGGCCCTTCGATGCGTCGCTGCATGCCGTGTTTCTTGGCCTCCTTGCGCACCACAAACGCGTCGATCGGACGGCCCTCGGCGTGCATGATCGAGGTCGCGACGGGGTCCGCGCCCAAGGTGAGGCCGCCCACGGCGTCGAACTCCAGGTCCGCGGTGAGCTCGCGCAGCAGCGCGCCGATGAGCGGGCTGGCCTCGTGGTGCAGTGTCGCGCGGCGCAGGTCCACGTAGTAATCCGCTTCCTTGCCGGACGACAGCGTCACCTTGCCGCGCACCACTGCCAGCTCCTTGACCAGTTCAGCGAGCCGTTCTTTCATGTCTTACTCCTTGTCGTCGAAAATCGAGCTTGGCCCTTGTACCCGGCGCACCCGCGTGAGATCCACCACGCGGCGCTCGTCGCCCGCGATGGCTTTCACATCGTCACCGCCGAGGTCATGGTCCTCCACCTCGCCGCGCGTCCCGCCGGTGGTGCGGGTGGGCAGCGCCACGGGGTCCTCCGGGCGCTGCATCACCGGCTCCGGATCGGCCCCCGGCAGCGCCGCGGGTTGCTCGCCCGGGATGGTGCGGGTGGGGTACGGCAAGGTGAGTGGAACGTCCTCGACGGGCGGCAGCGTGCGCGCCGCGTCCGCCAGCAGCGCCAACGGCGCGAGTGCGGCGTCCCAGTCCCCCGGGCCCGACTCGCGCGTGAGCTCCGCGATGGCCCACGCCCCCTCGAACCACACCGCCTGCACCGAGGTGGGCAGCTGCTCGAGCGCCGTGAGCACTCGGCTATCGACGAACCTCCGGCCCGCCCCCGCCTGCGTAGCGAAACACCGAAACCCGCTGTAGCTGTCCAGCTCCACTAGGTCGTCGGACGTTTCTGCGGCCAGGCCCTCCCGGCGGAAGTCGACCACCGCCCGCGTCTCCGCGCCCGTGCCCATCGCGACAACGACGGAGTCCCCCAGGTCCGCCACGTGCACGTCGTGGCCGTACGCGTTGCCGGTTGCGACGTTGCGCGCCGACGCTCCCCCGGCCGCTGCGCCACGCGACCACTCGCTGGCAAGCAACTCGTCGGCGCTCTCGAAGTTGAAGCCGCGCTCGCGGGCCCAGGCGCGGCGGGCGCGTTTGCCCGGCGCGCGGGATTTCACCGGCTTCTCGGCCGGCGTGTCAGTGCGTGCCTCGTCCTTCTCGGCGGGCGCTGCCGTGGTGGCGGCGCTGTCTGTGTTGCCTGTCTCGGCCGAGCGCTCGCGCGCATCCGACACGAAAAGCGCCACGGCGCCAAGCAACGCCGCGAGCGCGAGGAGAAACAACAGGGTGACCATCGCGGACTATGCTACCGCGCGCCCCGACACGGCCACGTCTGGCTTACATGTCAGATGCCACCGGGTTGTCCCGGTTGGCGCTCCACTGCGACCAGCCACCCACGTAGTGCGTGAGCAGCGGCAGGCCAGCATGCTCCAGCGCGGCTAGGAGCAGGGCGGAGTGGTTGCCGGAGCCGGAGTAGGCGATCACGCTGGCCGGGTCCGTGTTCTGCGTGACGCCGATCTGGGCGAAGCGCTCCCGGATGACGTCGGCATCCTGGACCGTGTTGGTGTCGGCGTCGAACAGGTCGTTCACGGGCAGGTTCTTCGCCCCCGGGATGTGTCCGGCGCGCAGGTCCAGGGTCTCGCGGCGGCCTGCGAAACGGCGGGCACCCCTGGCGTCGATAAGCGCGCCCTCGAATGCCCGCACGTCGTCCATGGTCGCGGCAGGCAAGCTGCCCGCGGTGAGTTGGACCTCGCGCGGCACCACGACGCTGCCTGGACCCGCGATGGTGGGCAGGCCCTGGCCATCCCAGGCCGCGAAGCCGCCGTCGAGAATGTGCACGTCCTGCACGCCCGCCCAGCGCAAAATCCACCAGGCGCGGGCTGCGAACAGGCCGTTGCCGCCGTCGTAAACCACAACCGTACGGCCGGCTTCGACACCCCAGCCCGCGGCGGCCTTCGCCACCGTGTCAATGCTGGGCATCGGGTTGCGGCCCACCCGCCGGCCCGGCATGCCCGCGAGCTGCACCGACGGGTCGCAGTACAGTGCTGTCGGGATGTGCTCCGATTGGAACTTGGACCACGCCTTGCCCGCTTTCGGCTCCCACAGCGCGGCGATGACGGTCTGTTTCTGGCCGGCCTGGATGCGCTCGTTGAGCTCAGCGGCGGAGACAAAGACGCTCATGGCCGCAAGTGTAACGGGTTTTACGCCATGTACCCGGGGGCGAGCTGGATCGCGCCTTGCGCCTCCAGGCCGCTGAGCCACTCGGTGATGCCCTCACGCGGGCAATCCGCGCCGATGCTGGCGGCCAGCATGCCGCCCGGGCCGAGCTCCACGCGGCAGCCGAACGCGAGCAGCGTGCCTGCGATCTCGTTCGGGTCCTGGCCCTCCGGGTCTTCCGGCAGCACGCGCACCGTCGACGCGCCGCCGCGCACGACCACCCTGTCCACGTGGAACGCCCCACCGACCGTGACACACTCCACGATGTCACCCATGGCGAGCGTCGTGTCCACGAACGGCACGCTCGCCACCACAAAGTGGCCCCGGCCGATCTGGTGCGCCTGCAGCTGCTCGCTTTCAACGCCGGGGACAGCAACGCGGGTGATGATCGTGGTGGTTGGTTGCATGCAGGGCAGTGTAAACGCTTCGGCCTCCTGCGTGGTTTCCGGCGCAGGGCGCTGACTTAGACTGCAGCTGTGACTGGATACCTTGCCCCAACGAAGAAAGTGCGCGTGGCGGACTTCGCACGGAAGAAGGCCGACGGCGAGAAGTGGGCGATGCTCACCGCCTACGACTACGCCACCGCGCGCGTGTTTGCGCAGGCCGGCATCGAATGCCTGCTCGTCGGCGACTCCGCGGCCAACGTGGTCTACGGGTACGAGACCACCAACCAGGTGTCTGTGGACGAGATGGCGTACCTCGGCGCAGCCGTCGTCCGCGGAGCCGGAAACGCCCTGGTGATCATCGATCTCCCGTTTGGCAGCTACGAGGCGAGCGACGAGCAATGCGTCCGCACCGCCACCGGGCTTGTGCGCCGCACCGGTGCCCACATGGTGAAGTTGGAAGGCGGCGAGCGGATCGCCCCGCGCATCAGGGCGCTGAAGGACGCAGGCCTGGCGGTGTGCGCCCACGTCGGTTTCACGCCGCAATCCGTGGACAACCTGAGCGGGTTCAAGGTGCAGGGCCGGGACGCGGGCGCCGACCAGCTGCGCCGAGACGTCGCGGCGGTGGTCGAGGCCGGCGCGGACATGGTGGTCTTCGAGATGGTTCCAGCCGCGCTGGCCGCGGAGCTCACCGCGCCGTGCCCCATCCCCACGGTAGGCATCGGCGCAGGTGCGGGCACGGATGCGCAGGTGCTGGTCTGGCACGACATGGCCGACGTCCCGGCCGGGGATCACCGGGCAAGATTTGTGCGGAAGTTCGGCTCCGTTGGCGCTGACCTGGAAGCGGCGGCGGCAGCGTTCAAGCGGGCAGTGCACCGCGGCGAGTTCCCGGCCGACGAGCACGCGTTCTAGCCGCACTCAACCTCGATCGGGGCGTTATCCAGCAGCCGCGTCGCGCCGACCCTCGCCGCCACCAGCATCCGCGCCGGGCCGGTGTAGCCAGCCGGCAGGTCGGTCATTTCCGGGGCGGTGGTGACGAGGTAGTCGAGTTCGAGGCCTTCGGTGGCGTCGAGAAGCAGGCGCGCCTCCGACAGGCTGCCGGTTGCAAGCGCCCGCGGGATGGCCAGGGCGGTGGCGCGCTCCTCGGCGGAGAGGTAACGGTTGCGCGAGGAAAGCGCGAGGCCGTCGGTGTCGCGCACGATCGGGCAGCCGTGGATACGCACGGGAAGGTGCAGGTCCTCGACCATCTGGCGGATCAGCGCTAACTGCTGGTAGTCCTTCTCACCGAAAAACGCGTCGGTGGCGCGGGTGAGCGCAAACAGCTTCGCCACCACCGTGAGCACGCCCGCGAAGTGCGTCGGCCGCGTGGCCCCCTCCAGCACTGATCCCAGCGGGCCGGGTTGGATCGTGGTGCGCGGGCCGTGCGGGTACATGGTCTCCGGCGCGGGCGCGAACACCGCGTCGACGCCGAGCGCTTCAAGCTTTGCGACGTCCTCCGGCAGCGTCCGCGGATACGTGTCCAAGTCCTCCCCCGGCGCGAACTGCAGCGGGTTGACAAAGACGCTGACCACCACGGGATTTCCCAGCGCAGCGGCGGCGCGCACGAGGGCGAGGTGGCCGTCGTGCAGCGCGCCCATGGTGGGGACGAGGGAGATGGGTCCGGCAGGAAGCGCCGCAGCCAGCGCTTCCGGAGTGTGCACGAGTTTGGCCATGCACCCATTATCTACCTCGCCGTGACGTCCAGGCCCTCGCCGCCGTCGACCACGTCGACGTGCACGGTGTCGCCGTCGCGGATGTCGCCGGCCAGGAGCTTCTTGGCCAAGCGGTCGCCGATGGCCTGCTGGATCAGGCGGCGCAACGGGCGGGCGCCGTATGCCGGGTCGTAGCCGCGGTCCGCCAGCCAGCTCTTCGCGGAATCCGACACATCGAGCGTCAGGCGGCGGGCGGCGAGGCGCTCGGCCAGGCCCTGCAGCTGGATGTCCACAATGCCCACGAGCTGGTCCTGGCTCAGCGGCTCGAAAACGACCACGTCGTCGAGGCGGTTGATGAACTCCGGCTTGAAGTGGTGCTTGACCGCGTCCATGATCTGCTCGCGGTTGCCGCCGGCACCCAGGTTGGAGGTGAGGATGACCACGGTGTTGCGGAAATCCACGGTCCTGCCCTGGCCGTCGGTGAGCCTGCCCTCGTCGAGCACCTGCAGGAGCACGTCGAAGACATCCGGGTGTGCCTTTTCCACCTCGTCGAAAAGCACGAGCGAGTACGGGCGACGGCGCACCGCCTCGGTGAGCTGGCCGCCGGCGTCGTAGCCGACGTACCCCGGAGGGGCACCGACCAGGCGTGCGACGGAGTGCTTCTCGCCGTACTCGGACATGTCGATGCGGATCATGGCGGATTCGTCGTCGAAGAGGAACTCCGACAGGGACTTCGCCAGCTCCGTCTTACCCACGCCGGTGGGGCCGAGGAAGAGGAAGGAGCCGATCGGGCGGTTCGGATCCGCCACGCCAGCGCGCGAGCGGCGCACCGCGTCGGAGACCGCGACCACAGCCTCACGTTGGCCGACGACGCGCTCGCCGAGCACGCGCTCCATGTGGAGCAGCTTCTCGGTCTCACCCTGCATCATCTTGCCGGCCGGGATGCCGGTCCAGGACGACACGACGTCCGCGATGATGTCCGGGGTGACTTCTTCTTCCAGCATGGTCTTGTTGCTGGCCTCGGATTCCGCCTTCGCCACCTCTGCCTCGAGCTCCGGGATGCGGCCGTAGCGCAGCTCGGAGACCTTGGCGTAGTCACCGTCGCGTTCCGCGATCTCGGACTCGTTGCGCAGGCGCTCGAGCTCCTCCTTCGCGGACTGGACCTTATTCACTTCGGCCTTCTCGTTTTCCCAGCGCGCCTTCATTTCGCCCAGGCGCTCGCGCTGGTCGGCGAGCTCCTCGCGCAGGTGCTCCAGGCGCTGCTGGGACGCGGCGTCGGATTCCTTTTGCAGGGCGATCTCCTCGATCTCCAGGCGGCGCACGATGCGCTCGAGCTCGTCGATCTCCTGCGGGGAGGAGTCGATCTGCATGCGCAGGCGCGAGCCAGCCTCGTCCACCAAGTCGATGGCCTTATCCGGCAGGAAACGGTTGGTGATGTAGCGGTTGGACAGCTCGGCCGCAGACACCAGCGCGGAGTCCTGGATGCGCACGCCGTGGTGCACCTCGTAGCGCTCCTTCAGGCCGCGCAGGATTCCGATGGTGTCTTCCACCGTCGGCTCGCCCACGTAGACCTGCTGGAAGCGGCGTTCCAGCGCGGCGTCCTGCTCGATGTACTGGCGGTACTCGTCCAGCGTGGTTGCGCCGACAAGGCGCAGCTCACCGCGGGCGAGCAGCGGCTTGATCATGTTGCCCGCGTCCATCGCCGAGTCGCCGGAGGCACCGGCGCCGACGATGGTGTGCAGCTCGTCGATGAAGGTGATGATCTGCCCGTTGGACTCCTTAATCTCGTCCAGCACGGCCTTGAGGCGTTCCTCAAACTCGCCGCGGAACTTCGCGCCGGCGACCATGGACCCTAGATCCAGCGAGATCAGGGTCTTGCCCTTGAGCGACTCCGGCACGTCTCCGGCCACGATGCGCCGCGCCAGGCCCTCCACAATCGCAGTCTTGCCCACGCCCGGCTCACCGATGAGCACCGGGTTGTTCTTCGTGCGGCGGGAAAGGACCTGCACCACGCGACGGATCTCCGAATCGCGGCCGATCACCGGGTCGATCTTGCCTTCGCGGGCACGCGCGGTCAGGTCGGTGGAGTACTTCGCCAGCGCCTGGAATTGGTCCTCCGGGTTTTCAGAGGTCACCGTCTTGCCGCCGCGGACGGAGGAAAAGGCCTCCTTCAACGCCTCGTAGGTGGCGCCGCGCTTGGTCAGAAGCTCCGCGGCGTCGTCGCCGCCCTTGGCGATGCCCGCCAATAGCACATCGGCGGAAACGAACTCGTCTCCAAGCTCGCCCGCGAGATCCTGCGCCGCACTCAGCGCGACCTGCAGGTCCCGGTTGATGCCCGGGTTCGCCATGTTCTGCCCCTGCGCGCTGGGGTACGTGCTAATCAGCTCGCCGGCCTCGCGCGCGACCGTCTCCGGGTCCACGCCCGTGGCCTTGAGCACCGGGGCGGCGATGCCGTCTTGCTGCTTCAGCAGGGCCTCCAGCACGTGAGCTGGGCGCATTTCCGGGTTGCCTGCGGCGGAGGCGCGCATCTGCGCCTGCTGCAGGGCCTCCTGTGTCTTCTGCGTGTACTTGTTCGCCATGAATCCATGGTCCTTTCTTGCCTAATGATGTTTCGCACTAGGTGTAACGCACCAGGAGTTGAGTCTGTTCCTGTCAATGGCAAAAAAGTTGCGCGGGGGTGGCTCAGGGTGGAACGGCGAGACGTGTGTCGAAGTGGTTGCGTCCCTTAGCGTGGTGTAACGCGTAGTGATGGCGGGCCCTGCAGAGCTAGTTGAACACGTTACGAAAGGCAAATCATGAAATTCGATTACGACCCAGAAGCTGACGCAGCATATTTAGCCATAACGCAGTCAGGTGCCGTTGCAGAAAAGCAGATATCAGCAATAACCACAGAAGGAATGGAAGGGGAAATAGAGATAGACGTTGACGAAAATGGAAAGGTTATTGGTATCGAGTTCGTGAATGCTTCCTTAATCCTTCCGGCAGATTTCCTTCCGTTTCCCACCGGCTCACAAACGCGATGAACCCCGCTGCCGCATCCTGGCTAGCGGGGTAGCAATACATCCGTCCGGCTATTCGTTAGCGCCTGTCAGAGCGCACCCCGCTTTACGACGACTCCTCGCGCACCGGTATCCACTTCAGCACGTACGCCATCACCACAACTCCGGCTGCAACAGCGAAGGACACCCAGGCGAACCCGGTGACAAAGCCGGCGATGACGGCGATGGGGGCGACGATGGTGGTGCCGATTTCGAACGGCGCGAAGCCGACGTACGCCACGCCGTATTCGTTGAGCGTGCCGGATTTGAGCTTCGGGTCCACCATCTTCAGCAGCGCGATGCCGGTGGCCACGGCGGCGGTGGCCCAGCCCCAGCCGAAGATGCCTCGCTCGAGCCAGTTGTCGCCGAAGAAGCGCGGGCCGGCCCAGAACATCCAGACCACGCAGAACAGCGTGCCCAGGACGAACAGGAGCAGGAGCGCCTGCCAGTAGCCGGCGAGTGCGGCGGGGACGATGGAGGCGATGCCGAAGGCGATCATGTAATCCGTCGCGGCGCCGGAGACGGAGTTAATGGTGGATCGGTCCAGGTAATTCGGGCGCCCGGCAAGCTTGAGCAGCAGGCGGCCGATGAGCCCGATGACAAATGCCATGGCGAACAGCGGGATCGACACGTTCGACCACTGGTCTTTGATGAATCCGTTGACCGCATAAGCGACGAGCACGGTGAACGCGATGAAGCCGGCGTGCAGCGCCAGTGGCTCGATGGACGACGGGTTCGTGGTGGCTTTGCCGATGGAGGGGCGCTCGGCCTCGTTGTGGATGTAGCCGGTGCGCAGGTCGTCCGGCAGTGCGCCCGCGAGCTGGGAGGCCTTGCCGTTGCGGATGCCCCAGTTGGCCATGATCACGCCGCCCACGATGGCAACGAGCGTGCCCACGGTTGCAGAGGTGAACCCGATGGAGGACGCGCCCTCGATGCCGATCTCTTCCAGCGCGGACCCCACGGCTGCCGCGGTGCCGAAGCCGCCAACGAAGCCGACGGGCAGCATCATGCCGAACCACGGCTCGGTGCCGAACAGCGGCGCGAAGAGGTAGAGGCCGAGCAAGATGAAGATGCCCCACTGCCCCATGAACATGGCCGTGGAGTAGCCCCACATGTTGCGCGCGCCGGAGGCAACGGAACCACCGAGGTCCATGGAGTACGCCATAGACGCGAACACCACCGCGATGAGCAGCGTGGTGTAAGTGCCCACCTGGCTAGACCAGTGGATGACGCCGAGGACTTCATCTCCCAGCAGCAGGCCGAGCAGACCCGCGGTGATCGGGGCGGGCAGCAGCAGCGCCTGCAGCACCTTCAAACGGTTGCGCAAAATGTTGCCGGCGATCAGCAGGACCGAGATCCAGCCGACGTCTGTAAGCAGCGTGTATGGGGTGAATTCCATCGCAGCACCTCTTTTCTATCCAGTTATTGCGGACAAACCGCGTGCAACTTTATCCCACGGGTGTCGCGCAGCAGCGGTTCAGCGCATGACGCTGCGGTCGCGCATCGCGGCCAACGGGAGCTCCTTGCGCGCGGCCGCGGCGTCGCTCGGGTCGATCTCCACGATGAGCGTTTCCGGCCCGTAGCCGGCCTCGGCGAGGCGCACGCCCGTCGGGCTCACCACCGCAGAGTGCCCGACCCCGGTGGGTCCGGACGGCTGGCCGGCCTCGACCTCGTGGTGCGGCCGCGCTTGGCCCGCCGCCGCGATGAACACGCCGGCATCCAGTGCGCGCGCCGCGGTGAGCGTGCGCCACTGCTCCACCTTGCTGTTCCCGTCCGCCCAGCTCGTGGGCACTACGACCACCTGCGCGCCGCGCGCGGCAAGCTGCTGGAACTGCTCGGGGAAACGAATATCGAAGCAGGTAGCCACGCCCACCGTCGTTCCCTCGTGGACGAACGTGACCAGATCCTCGCCGGGGCACACAGTGTCCGACTCCTTGTAATTAAAGGCGTCGTAGGTGTGGATCTTGTCGTAGCCCATGTGCACCCCGCCGCCGGTGATCAACGCGGTGTTGTACACGCGATTGATCTCCTTGCCGTCCACCGTCTTGGTGTCTGCCGGGCGGAACATGCCGGCGACGATGGTGACGCGGAGTTCGTCGGCAAGCTTGCGCAGGCCGGTGGCAAACGGCCCGTCCAATTCCTCGGCTTGAGTGTCCAGCCTGCCCTGCTCAAAGGCCTGGCTCGCACCCTCCGGCAGCACGATAAGGGTGGCGCCCGCCGCCGCGGCATCGCGCACTAGCGGGGTGATCATAGCCAAGTTATCCATCTTGTTGCCGCCGGAAGCGATTTGCAAGAGCGCGATCTTCATGTGGATAACTCTAGGTGCGCGGAGGGGCGGTTATCCACAGTTTCGGACCACCCCCTTGAATCGCTTGTTTCGTTCACGTTGGGTTGAGCGCATGGCATTCATTGAACTGACCACCAACACCGCACCCGTGGCCCGGCGCTGCATCCGCAGCTTTGCGGCGCCGCCGCTTGCCCACCTGCGCTCATCGCGCTCCGCCGCTGCGCTAGCCTCGCTGCAGCAACAGGAGCATGTGCGTATCGACGCCACCACGTCCCGCATCACCACCCACCTCGAGGATGTCGCCGCATTTGCGCTAGAGGTCGAACAGTTGGACACCTCGCTGAGCAGGAAGTTGGTGCCGTGATCTACGCACCCGCACTCGACGCGAACGAGCTGACTGCCGCTGCCGCCGTGGTCCGCCTCGCAGCTGCGGCGGCATCTGAGCGCGCTGCGCACGCTCCAGCGTCGGCTGCCGCGATTGGCGCTTCCGGGTTTCGTGGCCCTGCCTTTGACGCCTCCACGGCACGCCTTGCCGGGTACGGAGCTGAGCTGGACGCGAGCGCCGCTCGGCTACACACGGCGGCAGGGCTGCTGGACAACGCAGCACAGATGCAACGCGAGCTGGACGAGGCCGCCCGGTTTGCCGCCAGGCACTTCCATTCGCGCGGCGTGTTGTGGCTCAACGCGATGTCCATGATGCTGGATTTGCAGTTGTCCCAGTCGTTGCTGGGCGCCGCAGGAAAAGAGCAGGTGTACGACCCGCTTTTTGCGCACCCGGATGAGGATCTGGCATCCCTGGACGCCAAGCATGCCCAGACCGTGCCGGCGTCCACCCGCGAGGCGGTGGCCGCCGCAGGCGGCGTGTTCCTGGAGGCGGGTCCTTCTGCAGCCACTGTCATTGTGGGCGACGCTGTCGACCCGGAGCGCGTGATCACGATGGTGGCGGGCGCCACCACCGGAAAACCCTCCCAGCTGGCGGGGGAGCTGGAGAAAGCCCGCTACTTGTCCGAGCAGACCGGAGCGGCAGTCGTGGTGTGGCAGGGCTACGCCCCTCCCCCGCTGCTTACGGACGCGATTTCCCCGCACCGGGCGGAGGCGGGCGCAGATGACCTCGCCATGTTCCAGGCGGCGCTGGACGAACGGTACCCCGACGCCCAGAAAACCGTGGTCGCCCACAGCTACGGCACCCTGCTGGCCACCAAAGCGGCGAGTACGCACGGCCTGCTTGCGGATGATCTGTGGATCCTGGGCAGCGCCGGCGTGGCGGCCTCACACGCCTCCGAACTCACGCTGGCGGGGCCCGAGGCGACCGTGCATGTGGTGGATTCGCCCACCGACCCGATCTTGCTGCTGCGCTCGGGGCCGTCGGCGGCCCTCGGTGCGTCGCCGTCGTATGTAGGGTGGGGCGGCGAGCAGGTGCCTGGAGTTCGGGGCGGACACTGCGACTATTTCACAGACCCGGCCTTTGTGTCTGCTTTGCAACAACGCTCTGACCGTGCCACGGAAAACTCGTTACCATGGCGGGCGTCGAATGAAACGACCTTTGAGGAGAACTAACTACAATGCCAAACTTTGCCGAACAGGTAGTGCAGCGCCTAGAGGACTTAGGCGTTAAGCGCGTTTACGGCCTAGTGGGCGACTCGCTCAACCCGCTGTCTGACGCAGTGCGTCAGAGCGATATTGAGTGGGTCCACGTACGCAACGAGGAGGCCGCCGCGTTCGCCGCTGGCGCAGATTCCCTCGCGTCCGACGAGCTCGCAGTGTGCGGCGCATCTTGCGGCCCGGGCAACACCCACTTCGTGCAGGGCCTCTTCGAGGCCCACCGCGACGGCGCGAAGGTGCTCGCCATCGCCTCCCACATTCCCACGATTGAGATCGGCTCCTCCTTCTTCCAGGAGACCCACCCGGAGCTGCTCTTCCAGGAGTGCTCTTCCTACTGCGAGGTTGTGCACGAAGCCGATCAGGGCATGCGCGTTTTGCACAACGCCCTGCAGAACACCATGGCCGGCAACGGCGTGTCCGTGATGGTCGTGCCGGGCGACATCTTCGCTGCCGACACCGCCGACGGCCCGCACACCAGCGACTCCGTTTACGCCACCGGTAAGAACAAGCGCGTCTACCCGGACCCGCACGAGGCCGCCCGCCTGGTTGAGGCGATTAACAAGGCCGACAAGGTCACCCTCTTCTGCGGCTACGGTGCGCGCGACGCGCGCGACGAAGTTTTCGCGCTGGCGGAAAAGATCAAGTCCCCGATCGGCCACTCTTTCCGCGGCAAGATGTACTTCGAGTATGACAACCCGTTTGATGTGGGCATGTCCGGTCTTCTCGGCTACGGCGCCTGCGTTGAGGCCATGGATGAGTCCGACCTGTTCATTATGGTCGGCACCGACTTCCCGTACACCGACTGGCTGCCGGACGAGAATGTCGCCCAGATCGACATCGACGGCACGCACATCGGTCGCCGCACCAAGGTGGACTACCCGGTGGTCGGCGACGTGAAGAGCGTCATCGAGAACATCCTCCCCCACATCGAGGAGAAGACCGACCGCAAGTTCCTGGATAAGATGCTCAAGCGCCACTACCAGCTGCTCGAGCACGTGGTGGACCACTACACCACCCAGGCCTTCGAATCCAAGAAGCCGATCCACCCGGAGCTCGCTGCATCCGTGCTGGATAAGCTTGCCGACGACGACGCCTACTTCACCGTCGACACCGGCATGTGCAACGTGTGGTCCTCGCGCTACCTCACCCCGAACGGCAAGCGTGATGAGGGCGCGTCCTTCCTCCACGGCACCATGGCCAACGCGCTACCGATGGCCATCGGCGTGCAGGCCGCATTCCCGGACCGCCAGGTGATCTCCTGGTCCGGCGACGGCGGCCTGGGCATGCTCATGGGCGAGCTGCTGACCATCAAGCTGCACCAACTGCCGGTGAAGGTCATCTGCTTCAACAACTCGTCGCTGGGCATGGTGAAGCTGGAGATGATGGTGGCGGGCATGCCGTACTTCGGCACCGACCACGAGCACGCCAACTACGCCGAGATTGCTAACGGCGTGGGCATCAAGTCCTTCCGTATCGAGGATCCGGACGATCTCGAGCCGGTGCTCAAGGAGGCCCTTGCCTACGACGGCCCGGTACTCGTGGACATCGTCACCGACCCGGAGGCCCTCTCCCTGCCGCCGGGAATCACCTGGGACATGATGAAGGGCTTTGCCAAGTCCGGCGCCCGCACCGCCTTCCTCGAGGGCGGCGTCGGCCGACTGTTTAACCTGGCCAAGTCCAACCTCCGCCACATCGGTGGCGCCGCGGCCATCGAGTTCGGCGGCTAACGTGTAGCGCTTGCTACCGACGCCCGTAAGCCCAGAGCCTTCAGCGCTCTGGGCTTTTGCGTGTGCGTGGACGACGTCTGCATCCGTTAAAGACCGCGCCCGCGACGCTGCAAACGATGCCGCCGACCAAGCACGCGGCACCTACAACGAGTACTCCGATGACGCCGCAGAGGGCACGTGGTGGACTTTCGCCGGCCTGCACATCGGTGCCGTAATCTCGGCCTTCGCCGGTGCCGCTGGTGCACGCTCTGTGCTCAACCGCGACGAGACGCAGGTTCTTACCACCCGCCGCTAGTGTGCGCTCGAGTGCCTCGCGCGGTAGCGCGGGGCACGACGCTTGCCCACACGGTCCGAGCGGGGGCGAGGCTATCGCCCTCAAAACCAGCTATAAGGACCCAGCTATTCGGTATTCAAACCGGGAATAGCTGGGTCCTTGTAGCTGGATTCTCAGATCGGGGCGGCCGCCTTCAGCGTGGCGCTACCGCGCGGAGCGGCGACGGCGCCGAGTAGCGGCGGGCTCCCACGCCACTACCGCCGTGGAGCGGGGCACGTGGACGAGCTCGCCGCCCCGGCGCGAGCCCGACTGCAATTGCTGCCGCAGCTCCTCGTTGTGGCCGCGCTGGGTTTCCAGCTCGCCTTGGAGCTCTTCGATCTGTTCGGAGAGCTCGATGATGGTCTTGATGCCGGCGAGGTTGACCCCTTCTTCCTGCGAGAGGTGCTGGATGCGGCGCAGCATGGTGATGTCTCGGCGGGAGTAACGGCGCCCGCCGCCCTTGGTGCGCATCGGCGTGACCAGGCCAAGCCGGTCGTAGGTGCGCAGGGTCTGCGCATGCATGCCGGTGAGCTCGGCGGCGACGGAGATGACGTAATACTCCTGGTCTTCAGCCATTAGTGACACCTCCTTCCAGGGCTAGAGCCCAGCCCACCCCGCGCGCGGGTCGAAGCCGGAGTCCTTCTCGGCTTGGGCGTACGCGCGCAGGGCGGACGTGGCTGATGGGTCCAGATCCTTGGGCACCTTCACCTCGACGGTGACGAGCAGGTCGCCCGCGGTCCCCGACCGCTTCGGAATGCCGCGGCCTTTCACGCGCAGCGTGCGCCCGTTCGGGGTACCTGCCGGGACTTTCACCTTGACTGGGTTGTCCAGGGTGGGCACAGCGATGGTGGCGCCCAGAGCGACCTCAGAAAAGGCAACCGGGACGGTGACTTCAAGGTCGTCACCGGAGCGGGTGAACACCTCGTCGCTGCGCACGTGCACGGTGACGAACAGGTCGCCGGCGGGAGTGCCGTTCGGGCCCGCCTCGCCTTGGCCGGCGAGGCGCACCTTTTGGCCGTCGATCACCCCGGCGGGGATGCGCACCGTGATGGAACGGGTGCGACGCACGGTCCCCGTACCGCCGCACGTGGGGCACGGATCCTCGATCACCTCACCGGTGCCGCCGCAGTTGGTGCACGGCCGGGCCATGCCGAACGCGCCGGAGTTCTCGCGGATATAGCCGGAGCCGGAGCACACCTGGCAGGTGTGGGTCTTGCCGTCCTTGGACCCGGAGCCGTGGCAGGTGGTGCACGGCGCGTCGCCGGTGAGCTCAACCGGGATGGTCGTGCCCTTGGCGGCCTCACGGAAGTCGAGGGTTATTTCCGTTTCGACGTCGGCCCCCCGCGACGGCCGAGCGTTCCTGCCAGCACCGCCGCGGCCGCCAAAGAAGCCACCGAAGATATCACCAAGGCCGCCGTCTCCAGCTTGTCCACTAGCGGCTGATCCGAAGATGTCGGAGAGGTCGAACTCCGCCTCCGTGCCGCGAAACCCTCCGGGAAAGCCGGAGCCTCCTCCCCGCCCGAAACGGCCGAAGCCGCCCGAGCTGATCATGGATTTCAGCTGGTCGTATTCCTTGCGCTTTTCCTCGTCGCCGACGACGTCGTACGCCTCGGCCACCCGCTTGAACTTTTCCTCGGCCTTTTTATCGCCGGGGTGGGAGTCGGGGTGATTCTCGCGCGCCAGCTTGCGGTAGGCCTTCTTAATGTCCGCGGCGCTTGCCGACGAGCTCACGCCCAAGTCGCCGTAATAGTCCTTATCGGCCCATTCTTGCTGCATCGCCATCTCACACCCTCCTTTCCGTTGTCAGAGTGTTGCGTCTGTCTCGTTAACGTTTGTTCACTAATTATGTAAGTACAAAAGCCGGGGACGAGGCCGCGTGGGTCGCGCTACCTCATTCCCCGGCCCTGAATTCCGAGCGAGTTGTTACTCGGTGGTGCCAGCTTCTGGCTCGCCAGCCTGCTCGGCGGGATCTGCGATGATCACCATGGCGTTTCGTACCAGGCGGTCACCGATCATGTAGCCCTTGCGCAGCACCGTGCCCACGACTTTGGAGTCGCCCTGGGACAGATCCTGCACTGCTTCATGAATCTCCGGATTGAACTCGTCGCCTTCGGCGCCGAATTCGGTGATGCCCTGGCCGCTCACGATGGCACGGAACTTGTCGGCAAAGGCCTTCATCGGGCCCTCGGAGAGATCTCCGTGCTGCTCTGCCAAGTCGAGATCGTCCAGCAGCGGCAGCAGCTGGGTCGCGAATTTCGCCTTGGCGTTGTCGCCGGCCTGGCTACGCTCGCGCTCGGTGCGGCGGCGGTAGTTGGCGTACTCGGCGCTCACGCGTTGCAGCGATTCGGTGCGCTCTGCGAGCTGCAGCTCAATGTCGCTGACCGCGCCGTCGCCGTCCGCGTCGGGGTTGACCTCCGCGTCGGCGATTTCCGCCGCGCCCTCCAAGTCCGCGTCGGCAGCTAAGAGGGGGTCCTCGTCCGTGGCGAGCGCCTCGGACTCCGCGGCCTCGTCCGCAAGCGTTTCCGCTTGGTCAGGGGACACGTACTGCTCGTCCGTGGCCTCGGGGGCTCCCGGGTCGTCGGGCATCTGCTCGTTGTACGGGTTCGTCATCAGACGTCGCCTCCTGTTCGCTGGTTCGGGTTACTTGTTGTCGGACTCGGATGCGTCGTCGTCCTCGACGACCTCGGCGTCGACAACATTGTCGTCGCCAGCCGGCGCGTCAGCCTGGGTAGCGCCCTCGTTGGCCTGCGCCTCGTAGAGCGCGGTGCCCATTGCCTGGGACTCGGTGTTCAGCTTCTCCACTGCAGACTTGATGGCATCCAGGTCGTCGCCCTTCAGCGCCTCGTCCACAGCGTCAGCAGCCTCGGTCACGCGGCCCTTGACGTCCTCCGGCAGCTTCTCGCCGTTCTCGTCCATGAACTTGCGGGTCTGGTACGCCATCGTCTCCGCGTTGTTGCGGGTCTCCTGCTCCTCGCGGCGCTTCTTGTCCTCGTCCGCGTGAGCCTCGGCGTCCTTGATCATGCGCTCGATCTCTTCATCGGAAAGGCCGGAGCCCTCCTGAATCTTGATCGTGTTTTCCTTGCCGGTGGCCTTGTCCTTGGCGGACACGGACACGATGCCGTTGGCGTCGATGTCGAAGGTGACCTCGATCTGCGGCACACCGCGCGGCGCCGGAGCGATGCCGGCCAGCTCGAAGGAGCCGAGCAGCTTGTTCGCGGACGCGATCTCGCGCTCGCCCTGGAAGACCTGGATCTGCACCGACGGCTGGTTGTCCTCGGCCGTGGTGAAGGTCTCGGAACGCTTGGTCGGGATGGTGGTGTTGCGCTCGATCAGCTTGGTCATCACGCCACCCTTGGTCTCAATGCCCAGGGACAGCGGGGTGACGTCGAGCAGCAGCACGTCCTTGACGTCGCCGCGCAGCACACCTGCCTGCAGTGCAGCACCGAGGGCCACAACCTCGTCCGGGTTCACGGACTTGTTCGGCTCCTTGCCGGTGAGCTCCTTGACCAGATCAGACACGGCCGGCATACGGGTGGAACCACCGACGAGGACCACGTGGTCGATATCGCCGACGGACATGCCGGCGTCTTTCACCACCTGGTTGAACGGGGTCTTCGTACGGTCCAGAAGGTCGGAGGTGATCTTCTGGAACTCGGTGCGGGTCAAGGTCTCGTCCAGGAACAGCGGGTTCTTTTCGGCGTCCACTGTGATGTACGGCAGGTTGATGGATGCCTGCTGGGCGGAAGACAGCTCAATCTTCGCCTTCTCCGCAGCCTCGCGCAGACGCTGCATAGCCATGCGGTCCTTGGACAGGTCCACACCGTTCTGGGACTTGAACTTATCTACGAGCCACTCAACGATGCGGTTGTCCCAGTCGTCGCCGCCGAGCTCGTTGTCGCCGGCGGTTGCCAGCACCTCGACGACACCGTCGCCGATTTCCAGCAGGGACACGTCGAAGGTGCCGCCGCCAAGGTCGAAGACCAAGATGGTCTCTTCCTTCTCGTTCTTGTCCAGGCCGTACGCCAGCGCCGCCGCGGTCGGCTCGTTGACGATGCGCAGCACGTCAAGGCCCGCGATCTGGCCGGCTTCCTTGGTGGCCTGACGCTGGGCGTCCTCGAAGTACGCCGGGACGGTAATCACGGCCTCGGTGACATCCTCACCCAGGTACGCCTCCGCGTCGCGCTTCAGCTTTTGCAGGGTGCGGGCGGAAATCTCCTGCGGGGTGTAGGTCTTGTCGTCGATGTTGACGGTCCAGTCCTCGCCCATGTGGCGCTTGACGGAGCGGATAGTGCGGTCAACGTTGGTCACCGCCTGGTTCTTCGCGGACTGGCCAACCAGCACCTCGCCGTTCTTCGCGAACGCGACGACGGACGGAGTGGTGCGGGATCCCTCAGCGTTTGCGATAACTACCGGCTCGCCGCCCTCGAGGACGGAGACAACCGAGTTCGTGGTGCCGAGGTCGATACCAACTGCACGTGCCATAAGAGTGATTCCTCCTGTTGAAATTTGGTTTATCAGTAAGTTGATGTGCTGTGACTCAACTCAACGGCCACCACTATAACACCGGCGGCGACGTTCTTGAGTCTGTCGCACTCATGGGTAACAACGGGCACATCTCCAAACTTGTTCCCGCCGCGCGCAACTTTTTCCGTTTCTCCAGCGCAAGACGCGAAAATACCCTCCGGCTGCGGGGCAACCGGAGGGTATTCGTCGATAGGCAGCTGCCTAGAACAAGCCCGTCTCCTGCTCGGAGTAGGAGACGAGAAGGTTCTTGGTCTGCTGGTAGTGGCCCAGCATCATCAGGTGTGTCTCGCGGCCGATACCGGATTGCTTGTACCCGCCGAACGCCGCGTGCGCGGGGTAGGTGTGGTACTGGTTCACCCACACGCGGCCAGCCTGGATGGCGCGGCCCGCCTTGTACGCCGTGGTGCCGGATCGCGCCCACACGCCGGCGCCCAGGCCGTAGATGGTGTCGTTGGCGACGCGGATGGCCTCGTCAAAATCCTTGAACGTGGCCACGGACAACACCGGGCCGAAGATCTCCTCTTGAAAGATGCGCATGTCGTTGGTGCCTTTGAACACCGTCGGCTCGATGTACATGCCATTTTCCAGGCCTTCGATCGTGTTCACGCCGCCGCCGGTGAGCACCTCAGCACCCTCCCGCGGGCCGATCTCCAGGTACTCCTGGATCTTGTTCATCTGCTCGGCGGAGGCCTGGGCGCCCATCATCGTCTCGGTGTCCAGCGGGTTGCCGGTCTTGATTTGCTTGACGCGCTGCACGCCGAGCTCGAGGAACTCGTCCGCGATGGATTCCTGCACGAGCGCGCGCGACGGGCAGGTGCAGATCTCGCCCTGGTTGAGCGCGAACATGGCGAAGCCCTCGATTGCCTTTTGCTTGAAGTCGTCGTCCTTGGCGAAGATGTCCTCGAAAAACAGCGCCGGGGACTTGCCGCCGAGCTCGAGCGTAACCGGGATGATCTTGTCCGCTGCGGCCTTGTTGATGATCTTGCCCACCTCGGTGGAGCCGGTGAACGCGATCTTGGCAATGCGGTCCGAGCCGGACAGGGCCGCGCCAGCCTCCGCACCCATGCCATTGACGACGTTGAGCACGCCCGCCGGGATAAGATCGCCCACCAGGTCCATGAGGTAGAGGATGGACGCCGGGGTTTGTTCCGCAGGCTTGAGCACGATCGCGTTGCCCGCCGCCAGCGCCGGCGCGAGCTTCCACGCGGCCATGAGCAGCGGGAAGTTCCACGGGATGATCTGGCCCACCACGCCCAGCGGCTCGTTGAAGTGGTAGGCCACCATGTCTTCGTCGATCTGGCTCAAGCGTCCCTCTTGCGCACGGAGGGCACCTGCGTAGTAGCGGAAGTGGTCGATTGCCAGAGGGATGTCGGCGGCGAGCGTTTCACGCACGGCCTTGCCGTTTTCCCACGTCTCCGCGACCGCCAGTTCTTCCAGGTGCTCTTCCATTCGGTCCGCGATCTTCAGCAGCACCCGCGCGCGGTCTTGTGGCGAGGTCGCGCCCCAGGCGGGCGCGGCCTTGTGCGCGGCGTCGAGAGCAAGGTTGATGTCCGCTTCCTTGCCGCGCGCTACCTGGCAGAACACCCCGCCGGTGACGGGGGTGATGTTGTCGAAGTACTCGCCGTCCACCGGCGCGACCCAGTCACCGCCGATGTAGTTGTCGTAGCGCTCGCGGTAGCGGACGTTGGAGCCTTCGGTGCCGGGGTTGGGGTAGACGGTCATGTCGATGCCTTCCTATTGGGTTCACACTCGGTAGGTGAGTGTGTCCTACACTACACATCAACGGGAAAGTGGCGCTAGACATCTTTGAAAGTTGTTGGTCTCCGGGCCTCTCCTCGCGGGCAATAGCCTTGACATCTGACACAATGACCGGGTGACCGAACACAACAACAACGAGTACGTGGGCGCGCTGGACACCGCGGTTGACGATGTGCAGATGTTGCCCACCCCGGCCGACGCCGCCCAGGAGCTCTCCAAAGAGCCCATTGACCGTGGCGACATCATCGCCTCCGACGGCCGTACCGCCGCCGCGTGGGCGCTGCGCTTCATCATCATCGTCGCCGCCACGGCCATCCTGCTCTACCTGCTCAAATGGGTGTGGATGGGGCTGCTCCCCATCTTGCTGGCGCTGATCATCGCCACCGTGCTGTGGCCCCCGGTGCGCTGGATGCGCAAGCACAAGGTGCCTGCCGCGCTGGCTGTATTCATCACCCTCATCGGCGCATTCGGCATTATCGGCGGCATCATCGCTGCCATGGCTCCGACGGTGAAATCGCAGGGCACCGAACTGGGCCGGCAGGCGGAACAGGGCGTCAACCAGATCATCGACTGGCTGAAGCAGCAAAACTTCACGTTCCTGGAACCGGAGCGCATCCAGCAGGCCGTCGACCAGGCCGAGACGTTTGCCAAGGGGCAGGCCTCCAACATCGCCTCCGGTGTCTTCTCCGGCATCGGCGTCATCACCTCCGCCGGCACCACCCTCGCGCTGACCCTGGTGCTGCTGTTCTTCTTCCTCAAAGACGGCGACCGCTTCTTGCCGTGGTTGCGCAAGTACACCGGTGTGCGCGCAGGCTGGCACCTCACCGAGGTATGCATGCGCTCCTGGAACACGCTGTCCGGCTTTATCCGCACCCAGGCCATCGTTTCCATGGTGGACGCGGTGTTCATCGGCCTCGGCCTGCTGTTCCTCGGCGTGCCGCTGTGGCCGGTCCTGGCGGTAGTGACCTTCTTCGCCGGCTTCATCCCGATCGTCGGTGCCGTGTCCGCGGGCGCCCTGGCCGTCATCGTGGCGCTTGTGTCCAACGGGTTCATGAACGCCGTGTTCGTCCTCATCCTGATCATCGCCGTGCAGCAGCTCGAGGGCAACGTCCTCTCCCCCGTCCTGCAATCCCAGGCGATGGGCCTGCACGCCGCTGTCGTCCTGCTCGCGGTCGCCGTCGGCGGCACACTGTTCGGCATCGTCGGCGCCTTCTTGGCCGTGCCAGTGGCAGCCGTCGCCGCCGTGTGGCTGCGCTACTGGGCGGAGATGGTGTCGCTGCGCTCCGGCGAAATCACGGCCGACGAGATATCCATGGCCACCCAGCAAACCCAGACCATGGATTCCAAAGAGACTTTCCTCGCCGTCCGCGACCACATGATGCGCATAACCAAGCGCGACAGGCCGAACACCAAGGTCCCGGTGAAAAAGGGCCTCGGCTCCACCCGCGTCCCCCTCAGCGACGAGGCAATCCCAACCGAGCCCGACACCGAGGTCCCAGGCCGCACCCGCGCCCTCGAAGACAAAGAATAGGTACGGTGGGAGTCGCAATTACTTATCGACGAAAGGACGTACCCGTGGCTGAACTGAACGGCAAGAACATTGCAATTATCGCTACCGATGGTTTCGAGGACGCAGAGCTGACCTCCCCGAAGGACGCTGTGGAGCAGGCTGGCGCGACAACCAAGGTTATTTCCACCGAGACCGGCGAGATTGAGGGCAAGAAGGGCACCAAGGTCGCTGTCGACGCTAAGACCGCCGACGCAACCGCCGACGAGTTCGACGCCCTGATCCTCCCCGGCGGCACCGTCAACGCCGACGCTATCCGCACCGACGCCGACGCCGTCGCACTGGTGAAGGCATTCAAGGACGCGGGCAAGCCGATCGGCGTTATCTGCCACGGTGGCTGGATCCTCACCGAAGCGGACCTGATCAAGGACGTGAAGCTCACCTCCGTGGCCAACGTTAAGACCGATCTGATCAACGCTGGCGCTAACTGGGTCGACGAGGAAGTTGTGGTCGATTCCGGCTTTATCTCCTCCCGCACCCCGGATGACATCCCGGCATTCAACGCCAAGCTCATCGAGGAGTTCGCGAAGTAGTTCGCCAACTGCTTAGCCCGCTGGCCCCGTGCCAGCGGGCTTTCTTTTGCGCCTACCACGTGCGGAACTGCTAGTTCCCGGAAAGCGCCACTAGCACATCCGCGTCTTACTGAAAGTCATATTCAATACCACCGGGGGAAACGCAAAGCTGGACGTTTGATCAGCTAGCTAGTCGCTGGGGCGAACTAGCAGATCCCACGCGGGCGCTCGGATCGTCTAGTGGCTCCGGCCTTCCACTAGACGATCCGCCCGTTAGCGACAACCAGTTTCATCATCACCTGGGAAAACGTCTCAGCGACTGCGCGATGCTCTAGCAGGGCAGCGCAAGCCGCTAGACGATCCAGCTTCAGTCGATGCCGAGGGCGACCTTAACCAGGTAGGCCGCGAAGGTGGGCAGGTCCACCAACGCGTCGGCGGGGAGCTCAGCTGCGGCGGGAGGCTCGGTAGATCCGGCGACCAGTGCAGCCAGCTCCTCCGGGTCTTGGGACAGACCAAGTTTTTCCGCGCCCTGTAGGGCCTTTTTATCAAAGACCGGGGCGAGCTCCGGCCAGACCCCCTGCGCCTCGCGCGCGAACATGGTGGCGCATGCGGGACCCACGCCGTCGAAGACTTGCAATGACTTCGGGGCGGTGTTGCGGAGGGTGCGGAGGTCGGCGGAGTGCTCGTCGATAAGCAGTTGCGACATGGAGCGCAACCGGGTGGCGGAGGACTCGTCGTATCGCGCGTAGCCCGCTGCCCCGAAAATGCGGATGAGCTGGGAGCGGGGCGCGGCCGCGAGCTTCTCGGGCGTGGTCAGGCCAGCCTCGAAGAGGCCCCGCGCGGCATCGACGGCGACGGTGGCGCGGATGGGTTTCGCCTGCAGCATGCAGAGGACGAGCAGCTGGAATAGAGGCGCGGGCTCGGCGGCGAGCTGGATGCCAGCGTCCTTAGCGAAGGTGCTCACGCAGCGCCTGCTCAAGCTCGACGCGGGCGCGCTCCAAGGCGGCCTCCCAGACCTCGGAGGCGGACTCGTCGGCGGAGTCGGACACCTGCTTGAGCAGCGTCAGCGGCACGCCAAACGTGGAGCAGACCGCCGCGAGCGCGTAGCCCTCCATGTCCACGAGCTGGCATTCGCGGGCAAGCTCGTCGCGCAGGTCGGAGCGATTGACAAACGCGTCGCCGGTGGCGAGCTTGGCCTTGGGCAGGTCGGTCAGCGGCTCGAAGGTGAACCAGCGCGGGTAGACAAAGTCGGTGATCTCGGATGTGCCGCCGACCTTGAAATCGTGCTTGACGGCGTTGGAGACCTCGTAGACGCCGGGGGCGAGGTCCACCAGGGCGCCGGCGGTGCCAACGTTGATCACGCGCGACGGCAGCGGGCCCTCAGAAAGGCGGCGGGTCAGCGCAATCGCGGCCGGCAGGGTGCCGATGCCGGTGACGAGTACCTCGTGGCCGCCGCCGGACATGATGTCCGCGGCCTCCTCTTTCATCGCTGCGACAATGAGCAGATCAGACTGTTTTCCAGACATAGCTGCCTATCGTAGGCGCGCCGGCTCCGGGTCCACCACCGTCGCGCCCTCGCGCTCCCCGGCGCTGCGGGAGTTCTCGCGCGCCTTGAGCACGCCGCGCACAGACAGCGCCGCACCGAGAACCAGCACGGCGATCCGCACAAAGGTGAGCCCCTCGGTGACGCCCAAGAACTTCAGCACCACCGGCAGGTTGAGGAAGAGAATCAGCGTGCCCACCACGCCGCCGAGCGCGATCGGGTTCATGCGGGTGACCACCCACGCGGCGATCGGCGCTGCGATCACGCCGCCGGCCAGCAGCGCCAGCACGGCCGCGAGGTTGGCCACCAGGTCTTGCCACATGCCGATTGCGAACCCGAGGGTCGCCGCCAGGGTGACCAGGAACTCCGCGGTGTTCACGGTGCCCACGATGCGGCGCGGCTCCGCGCGCCCCGCGGACATCAGCGTGGAGGTGGTCACCGGCCCCCAGCCGCCGCCGCCCGTTGCGTCGACGAACCCGCCGAACAGCCCCAGCCCGGCCAGGAAGCCGCGGGAGTGCGGCTTGGCCGACAGCTTGCGCTGGGTCAACCCCCGGGCAAACCGGAGCATCAGGTTCAGGCCGATCACGGCGAGGATGAGCGACATCACGGGCCGCGCCGCCTCGGTGGACAAGCGCACCAGCAGCGTGGAGCCGAGGAACGCGCCGATAGCGCCGGGGATGCCGATGGCAAACGCCGTGCGCCAGTCCACGTTGCCGAAGCGCGTGTGGGCCACGCCCGAGGCGAGGGTCGTGCCCAATTCGGCCGTGTGGACAACCGCGGACGCGGCGGCCGGGGACAGGCTGGCAAGCGCGATGAGGATGGTCGTGGAGGTGACGCCGAAGCCCATGCCGAGGCCGCCGTCCACCAGTTGGGCGGCGAGGCCCGCCACCGCGATGAGCAGCAGTGTTTCAAGTTTGTACATGTCAGGCGTCTTTCTCTGCGGCGGCGCGGTATCGCTCGGCGACAACGCCCGCAAGATCGGTTGTAAGGGGGCCGGATGCTGTGAGGTACGCGGGGATCCGGTCGAGCAGCGTCCCGTGCGTGACAAAGAGCGGGAGCACGTGCGTCTGCTTCTCGACGAACCTCCGGTCTCCCCCGGTCGCCGGCACCACCGCCACGTCGATCCCGGCGCGGCGCGCGAGGTCGTCCGCCAGGCGGCGGTAGTTTGCGGCCTGCTCGGCGTCCGATGTGCCGACGGGGAACAGGGTGGCGTGGGGGGCCGAAGGGGCGTCGATACGCAGACGCTGATGGAGGACATTGGCGATGTCGGCGCCGGTGCCCAGCGGCTCGGCGAGGACGAGGTCGCAGTGGGCGCGGGCCTCGTCAAAGTGGCGTGGCACGTCCACCTTCGCGTGGAATGCGCGGGTGAACAACAGCGGCACGACCACGGCGCGGGGGCTGTCGAGGGCCGCCGCAGCCTCAGCGAGGCTGGGTGTGTCGAACTCCAGGTGGGCGTCGGCCCATTCCACGCCAAGCTCCGCGGCGGCCGCTTCGGTGAGCGCGCGGATGCCCTCCTTGGCGCGCGGGTGGCGCGAGCCGTGGGAGAGGGTGATCAGCGCGGTCATCGTCGTCTCCCCGCTAGCGCAGCCGGGTGCCGACCAGGCCTGCGGCCAGCGTGTTGCCGGACGACTGGTCCACCAGCAGGAAGTTGCCCACCGCACCGCGCGCGGCGTAGGGCTCCACGGGCAGCTCGTCGGCGGTCTGGATGGTCACGTGGGCGATGTCGTTGAGCGCCACCGCTTCGGGGGCGGTGTTGTCGCCCGCGGCGCCGTCGAGGTCCAGCACGCGGTCCACGCTGGCCACGCGGGCGCGCACGAACGCGGTGCCGATGCGCAGCTTGACGGCCTGGCCTGCGCGCAGCTCCTTCTCCGTCAGGCCCACCACGGTGGCCTGGAACTCGCGGACGTCTGCCGGCCGCGCTTGCGCGGCCAGAAGGTCGCCGCGGGTGAGGTCAATCTCGTCCGCCAAGCGCAGCGCGATGGAGTCCCCGGCGTGTGCGGTCTCCACCGGGCCGTCGGAGGTGTCGATGCCGGCGACGGTGGTCGTGCGTCCGTTCGGCGCGAGGATCTCGTCGCCCACCGAGACGGCACCAGCGTTGACGCGGCCCGCGTAGGCGCGGTAGTCCGACGCGTGCTCGCGCAGGACGTACTGGATGTTGAAGCGGAAGTCCAGGTCGTCGGCGCGGCCGTGGGTGACCGGGATGGTCTCCAGAAGCTCGAGTACGGTCGGGCCCTCGTACCACGGGGTTTCCCCGCTCCGCTCGGCAACGTTGTCGCCCTTCAGCGCCGAAATCGGCACCACGTGCGGGTCTTCGATGCCCAGCTCGGCGGCCTTGGCGTCAAAGGCAGCCTTGATCTCGTTGAAGGTGTCCTCGGAGTAGCCCACGAGGTCGATCTTGTTCACCGCCAGGATCACGGTGCGCACCCCCAGCAGCTTCGCCACGGTGAGGTGGCGGATGGTCTGCTCCACCACGCCGTTGCGGGCGTCCACCAGGAGCACGACGACCTGGGAGGTGGACATGCCGGTGACGGTGTTGCGGGTGTACTGCACGTGCCCCGGGGTGTCGGCGAGGATGAATGTGCGCTTGTCGGTGGCGAAGTAGCGGTAGGCCACGTCGATGGTGATGCCTTGCTCGCGTTCAGCGCGGAGGCCGTCGACAAGCAACGAGAGGTCCAGGCCCTCAAAGCCGCGGTCGGCGGAGGTGCGCTCCACAGAGGCGAGCTGGTCCGCCAGCACGGACTTGGTGTCGTGCAGCAGGCGGCCCACGAAGGTGGACTTGCCGTCGTCGACGGAGCCCGCGGTGCAAAGACGCAGCGTCTGCCGCTCCGCTAACGCTCCGCGAACAGACGCAGAATTCGGTGTGGTCATCAGAAGTAGCCTTCCTTCTTGCGGTCTTCCATGGCGGATTCGCTCAAGCGGTCGTCTGCGCGGGTGGCGCCGCGCTCGGTGAGGGTGGAGTTGGCGATCTCGACGAGCACCTCGTCGATCGTGGTCGCGTCCGAGTCCACCGCGCCGGTGCAGGACATGTCGCCCACGGTGCGGTAGCGCACGCGGCGGGTCTCAAGCTCCTCGCCCTCTCGCGGGCCGCCCCACTCGCCGGGGGTGAGCCACATGCCGTCGCGGCCGAAGACCTCGCGGTCGTGGGCGAAGTAGATCGACGGCAACGCGATGCCGCGCGCGCCGATGTACTCCCACACGTCCGCTTCCGTCCAGTTGGAGATGGGGAACACGCGCACGTTTTCGCCCGGCAGGGTGGCGCCGTTGTACAGGTCCCACAGCTCGGGGCGCTGGCGGCGCGGGTCCCAGCCGCCGAAGGAGTCGCGCACGGAGAAGACGCGCTCCTTCGCGCGGGCCCGCTCCTCGTCGCGGCGCGCGCCGCCCAGCACGGCGTTGTAACCGACCTCGGCGATCGTCTCCACCAGCGGGACGGTCTGCAGCGGGTTGCGGGTGCCGTCGGGGCGCTCCTGCAGGTCGCCGCGGTCGATCCAGTCCTGCACGTGGGCAACGCGCAGACGCAGCCCGTGCTTCTCCACGATCTCGTCGCGGAATTGGATCACCTCGGGGAAGTTGTGCCCGGTGTCAACGTGCAGCAGTTCGATCGGCGCCTTCGCTGGCGCGAAGGCGAGCATGCAAAGATGCAGGACCACGCAGGAGTCCTTGCCGCCGGAGAACAGTAGGCCGATTTTGTCGAACTGCCCGGCCACCTCGCGGATGATGTGGATGGACTCGTTTTCCAGCTCTTTCAGGTGCGGCGACAGCTCAGGTGTCTTGGTTGCCTCAGTCATAGTTCAACAGCTCCTTTATTCGTGCAGGCCGCACTCGGTCTTGGATGCGAACGCCCAGCGCCCGGCGCGCGGATCCTCCCCCTCTGCCACGGGAAGGGTGCACGTGGCGCAGCCGATGGAGGGGTAGCCCTGGCGGGTCAGCGGGTGGATGATCAGATCGTTGTCTTCCTCGAAGGCCTCCGTGTCCTCCAGCGACCACGTCACCAGCGGGGAGATCTTCAACCGGCCGGTGGCGTCCAGGCTCAGCGCCGGCGCCTCGGCGCGGGTGGGGCCGTCGGCGCGGCGCAGGCCGGTGATCCAACCGGCGTACGGGCTCATGTGCACCGCCAGCGGCTCGACCTTGCGCATGCGGCAGCACGCGCTTGGAGCGCGCAGGTAGAGGTTCGGGCCGTACACCTTGTCCTGCTCCGGGCGCGACAGCTGGGCCTTCACGCGCACGAGCTCGTGGTCCGGGTACCGCGCCTCCACCTTGTCGGCGACCTCGAGGGTCTCAGGGAAGTGGTACTCGGTGTCCAGGAACAGAAAGTCCGCGTCCGGCAGGTGGCGCTGGGCAAGCTCCGCCAGCACGGTGTTCTCCATGGACAGCGTCACCACCAGCTTGCCGGGGGCGTACTCGTGGGCCCACTCCAAGATGTCGGTGGCCGAGGCGTCGTAAAGCTTGCGCGCCCACTCCTCCACGAGCTGGGCGTTGCGCTCGGCGACGTCCTCCGGCAGCGGAGCGGTCTCCTTTGGCCCTTCGGGGCTGATCTCCGGGTCGCGGTAGTTCGCGCCCGGCTGGTTAAGCAGGTTGATCATTGTTTGGGTCCTTCATTACTGCGGTGTGTCCGTGCCGGGCCAGCGAGGCCTGCAGCGCCTCTTCCGTGGAGGGCGCCGGCGCGTGGGGGGTGTCCGGGTCGTCCTGGCCGTGGTACTTCACCTCAAAGACACGCAGGCATTCGCCGCACTTCCAGGCAAAGTCCGTCTCCTCGTTGGGCCAGAGCTCCTCGCCGCCACAATAGGGGCAAAACGAGGGGAAATTGCGGTTCGGATTAGGCGTGCGGCGAAAGCTCATCGCAAGTCGGCCTCGTCCGCGCGCACAACCCACTGGCGGAAGGTCTCGCCCTCCTCGCGGTGGTCGACGTAGTGCTGCACCACGCGCGTGACGTAATCCGTCAGCTCCGTGGACAGCACCTTGTGGCCGCGCAGCTTGCGGCCGAAGTTCGCGTTCTCGCCGATCGTGCCGCCCAGGTGCACCTGGAAGCCCTCGACCTTCTCGCCTTCACCGTTCACCACCATCTGGCCCTTGAAGCCGATGTCGGAAACCTGGTGGCGGGCGCACGCGTTGGGGCAGCCGTTGAGCGAGATGGTGATCGGGGAGTCCAGGTCGCCGAAGCGCTCCTCCAGCTCGTCCGCCAGCTCGATCGCGCGGGACTTCGTGGTCACGTGCGCGAGCTTGCAATACTCCAGTCCGGTGCACGACAGCAGGCCGCGGCGGAACTCGGAGGGGTTGGAGTACAGGCCCATTTCCTCCAGATCGCCCTGCAGCTTCTCGACGTCCTCCGGTGCGACACCGAGTAGCAGCAGCTCCTTGAACGGGGTGAAGCGCAGGTCGGTGACGCCGTAGCGCTCGGCCAGATCCGCCACGGCGATCAGCTGCTCGCCGGACATGTGCCCCAGCGTCGGCTTCACGCCGATGTAGCACTTGCCGTCCTTCTGCTCGTGCACGCCGATGTGGTCGCGGTCGATGAGGTTGTTGGGGGCCTTCGGGCCGTCCGGAAGCTTGTAGCCCAGGTAGTCGTCCTCGAGGACCTGTCGGAACTTCTCAATGCCCCACTCGGCCACCAGGAACTTCAGGCGCGCGCGGTTGCGCAGGCGGCGGTAGCCGTAGTCGCGGAAGATGCGCACGACGCCCGCCCACACGTCCGGCACCTGCTCGAGGGTGACGAACGCGCCGAGGGACTGCGCCAGCATCGGGTTCGTGGACAGGCCGCCGCCGACGTAGCACTCGAAGCCCGGCCCCAGCTCGGGGTGCTCAACGCCGATGAAGGCGAGGTCGTTGATCTCGTGGACCACGTCCTGGCGCGCGTTGCCGGAAATGGCGGTCTTGAACTTGCGCGGCAGGTTCTGGAACTCCTCCGCGGTGACGATCTCCTGGATCTTCCGGATCGCCGGGGTGGCGTCGATGATCTCGTCCTTGGCAATGCCTGCTACCGGCGAGCCCAGGATCACGCGCGGGACGTCGCCGCACGCGTCCCAGGTGTTCAGGCCGTGTTCCTCGAGCTTCTCCCAGATTGCCGGGACGTCCTCGATGCGCACCCAGTGGAACTGGATGTTCTGGCGGTCCGTGAGGTCCACCGTGGAGCGGGCGTAATCGCGCGAGAGCTCACCCACAGCGCGGGCCTGCGCGGTGGAGCAGATGCCACCGTCGAAGCGGATGCGCATCATGAAGTACTTGTCTTCAAGGACGCTGTTGTCCTCGCCCGTGAACTCTCCACCCAAGTTCTGCTTGCGCTGGGTGTACAGGCCGAGCCACTTAAAGCGCGGGTACAGGTCCTCGCGGTCGATGGAGTCGAAGCCGCCCTTGGAGTAGGTGTCGATCACGCGCTGCTTCACGTCCAGGACCGGAGACTCCTGCTTGATCTCCTCGTCGTGGTTGAGCGGAGCTTTGCCGTCGACAAGCCACTGCCCCTCCGGCTTCTTGGCGCGGGGTCGAGCTTTCGTGGGTGCGCCCATTGCGTCTCCTCACATAGACAGATTGGTTCATACCCGGGTGTTCCGGAGGTGTTGGCAGCTAAGTGTGCCGGACTACTTTGTCTAATACAACCGGCCCGGCGAAAGTGCCGGTAGAAGCGTTGAATGTAAAGTTAAAGCGACGCCAGCGGGCCGTTTTGCGGTCAGACGAATGAAAATCGGCCGAAGTTTAAGACAGCTTGGTCTGTACGCTATAGTGTCCTGCAACAACGAACCCATCCGCGAAAGGACTTTTGTCTTATGAGCTTGCGCGTCGCCGTAGTTGGCGCCGGCCCGGCCGGCATCTACGCCTCCGACCTGCTGATTCGCAACGAGGAACACGACATCCACGTGGACCTGTTCGAGCAAATGCCAGCCCCCTTCGGCCTTATCCGGTACGGCGTGGCCCCCGACCACCCGCGCATCAAGGGCATTGTGAAGTCCCTGCACAACGTGCTGGACAAGGACAAGCTGCGCCTGATCGCCAACGTCACCGTCGGGCGCGACGTCACCATCGACGACCTGCGGGACTACTACGACGCCGTGGTGCTCTCCACCGGCGCCGTGCGCGACCGCGAGCTGCTCATCCCGGGCGGCGACAAGTCCATCGGCGCCGGCGAGTTCGTCGGCTTCTACGACGGCAACCCCCGCTTCGAGCGCGACTGGAACCTCGAGGCCAAGGAAGTTGCCGTGGTGGGCGTGGGCAACGTGGCGCTCGACGTCTCCCGCATCCTGGCCAAGACCGGTGACGAGCTGGCCGTGACCGAGATTCCGGACAACGTCTACGAGTCCCTGAAGAACAACAAGGCCGAGACGGTGCACATGTTCGGCCGCCGCGGCCCCGCCCAGGCGAAGTTCACGCCCAAGGAGCTGCGCGAGCTCGACGGCTCCGACACCATCCAGGTGCTGGTGGACCCGGAAGACATCGACTACGACGAGCTGTCCGAACAGGTGCGCCGCTCCGACAAGTCCGTCGACCTGAACTGCCAGGTGCTGGAGCAGTACGCCATGCGCGAACCGGACGACTCGCCGCACAAGATCTACATCCACTTCTTTGAGGAGCCGGTGGAGGTGCTCACCGAGGGCGACGCCATCGTGGGCATCCGCACCGAACGCCAGGAGCTGGACGGCAACGGCGGCATCCGCGGCACCGGCAAGTTCACCGACTGGCCGGTCCAGCAGGTGTACCACGCGGTGGGCTACCGCTCCGAGCCCGTGGAGGGTGTGCCCTTCGACCTGCAGCGCCACGTGATCCCCAACGACGGCGGCCACGTCCTGGTCTCCGCCGACGAGGGTGCGGGTGTCGAGGACAAGCTCTACGTCACCGGCTGGATCAAGCGTGGCCCGATCGGCCTGATCGGCAACACCAAGTCCGACGCCAAGGAAACCACCGACATGCTCGTCGCCGACGCCGCGGCAGGCCGCCTCGCCGCCCCGTCGCACACCGGCGCGGACGACATCTTCGATCTGCTTCGCGAGCGCGGCGTGGACTACGCCACCTGGGAAGGCTGGTACAAGCTGGACGAGGCCGAGCGCGCCCTCGGCGCCGCCGACCCGAACTTCCCGCGCGAGCGCAAGAAGATCGTGGAGTGGGAAGAAATGCTGGGCCACTCCCGCGCCGGCCAGTAGGGTCTCGCGGCGGAAAAGCCACATCACCGAATCGACACGTCCGCGCGACGTGTCGATTTTTTGTTGCAGAACTAACCTCCACGGGAGCGGGTGTCTGACCGCCGCTGGGTCACCCGGGAGGACCTATCCTGGTTCGCATGCAATGGCTGGCCACGACGCAGAGGTTCTTTGCGGAAAAAGGGGCAGGCGCTTGAACCCGACTTGGCGGCGGGCGACGGCGCTCGTGCTCATCGCACTTCTAACTGCGCTTTTCGTGTTTGACTGGGTCACGGTGCAGTCCCCGTACGGTTCAGTCGGCACTGCAGTCGGCGCCACGCTCATCGCCGTGTGCGGCGCCTGCTGCGCGGCGCACGGCGTCCGCCCCGTCACAGCCGTCGCCGGGATCGCCGCGTGCGCCAGCGTTGCGCTGTGCCTCAATGCACTGAGCGTCCCCCTCTACTGGGAGCCAGCGCTCGCCTTCGGCGCGGTCGTCACCACCTCCCGGGTGCCCCGGCGCGACCGCACCTGGCTGACCGTCTGGCTCCTCGCAATACCCACCGTCGCGCTTTTCACCCACAGCATGTTCACGCCGGACTGGCCGGGCAGTCAGTCGGCGGGACGTGCCGCCGCCGTCGCGGTCCGAACGGTGGCACTGTCATGGGTCTTCCTCGGCTTCTTTTTCCTTCTCGGTGCTCAACTTCGCAACCGGCGGGAAAAGATCTCCGAGCTGGAGCAGCAGATCGAATTCGCTCACGTCCGCGAGCGCACCCAGATCGCGCGAGAGATGCACGACATCGTCGCCCACACGCTCGCCGGGATCACCGCCCTGGCGGACGGCGCGCGATACGCATCCAAACACAACCCGGAGGTGGCCCGGGACGCCCTTGAAACAATCAGCGCCGAATCACGTACCGCGCTGTCGCAGATGCGCGGGCTGCTCAGCGTGTTACGCGACGACGACGCCGCAGCACCCACCGGCGCTGCCCCGGGCCGACGTGACTTCACAGCTCTGTTCAACGAAGCCCGCGCCCGTGGCCTCGACTTAAGCGTCGCGGGCTTCGACGAGCTCCCAGAGGATGTGCCGCCACTCACGCTCTTCACCCTCTACCGTGTCTGCCAGGAGGCCATCACAAACATGCTGCGACACGCGTCCGCACCGGAAGGTGCGCTCACCTTTTCCGCCGACGCGAAGTCGGTGCGTGTGGAGGCGGTCAACGCTGCGCCAAAAAGCAAGCACGGCCCCGACGGTTTCGGGCTGGTGGGCATCCGTGAGCGCGTCGCGGCCCACGGCGGGCGCGTGAACGTGACCGACGACGGCGGCGAGTTCGTCCTGACCGCGGAGGTGCCGCGATGATCAGCGTCGCGCTTGTGGACGACCAGCCGCTCGTGCGCGCCGGCTTCTCCATGCTCGTCACCTCCCAAGACGACATGGACGTGGTCTGGCAGGCGGGCGACGGCGCGGGGGTGGCCGGGCAGCCGGCGGCGGACATTGTGCTCATGGACATCCAGATGCCCGGCACGGACGGCATCGAGGCCTGCCGCGCGTTGCTCGCCGAGCACCCGGACACCCGCGTGATCATGCTGACCACCTTTGACGAGCGCGACCTCGTCCTCGGCGCGCTCGATGCCGGGGCCTCAGGGTTCCTGCTCAAAGACGCCGACCCTGACGAGCTGCTCGACGCGCTGCGCACCGTCAACGGCGGCGACGCGGTGCTCGCGCCGAAGGTGACGCGCCACGTCATCGGCGCTGCGCAAGCCCCCGAGCAGCGGGAGGCGGCACGCAACGAGGCGATGCTCGAGCGCCTCACCCCGCGCGAGGTGGAGATCCTTCGCTTGGTGGCGCTCGGCTACTCAAACGAGGAGATCGCCGAGGCCGAGACACTCTCCCCCGCGACGGTGAAGACGCACGTGCACCGCATTCTGTTCAAGACCGAGTCCCGCGACCGCGTCCACGCCGTCCTCTTCGCGTTCCGCGCGGGCCTGGTGGGCACCGGCGAGTTGCTGGGCCACTAGGCGCGTACACCCCAGGGTGTACGCGCCGATTTACACCCGCGGGCGGACGATTTCACCCGCGCCGCACGCGATTGTGGGAACCATGATCGAAGTTCACAACCTGACCAAGCGATATTCAAGCTCCGCCGCCGTAAACGCGCTGTCGTTCTCGGCGCCGGACGGTGCCGTCACCGGTTTCTTGGGCCCGAACGGCTCCGGCAAGTCCACGACCATGCGCATGATCGTCGGGCTAGAAACCCCAAACGAGGGCGAGGCGCTTATCGACGGCTCCGCTTTCCGATCCCTTGACAAACCCGCACGCGTCGTCGGGGCGCTGCTCAACCCGGAATGGATCGCCCCGCACATGACTGGGCGCGGCCACCTGAAGATGGTCGCCGACTACGCCGGCGTGCCGGAATCCCGCGCCGACGAGGCGCTCGAGGCGTTCGGGCTCGCGGAGGCGGCAAAACGGGAAGTGAAAAACTACTCCCTCGGCATGCGCCAGCGCCTCGGCGTGGCCAGCGCGCTGATCGCGGACCCATCCAACGTCATCCTGGACGAGCCGGTCAACGGCCTCGACCCGCAGGGCGTGGCCTGGATGCGGGGGCGCATCCGCGAGATGGCCGCCGAGGGCCGTGCGGTAGTCGTCTCTTCGCACCTGATGAGCGAGATGCAGCTCACTGCGGACCGCCTTGTGGTGATCAACCGCGGCCGCCTCGCCGGCGAGGGCCCGCTCGAGGACTTCCTGGGCTCCAACCGGGTTGAGGCGACCTGCAGCGACCCGGCGCGGCTGGCCGAGGCCGTCGGCGGCCAGGTCATTGGCGACTCCGTTGTTGTCGACGACGCCACCGCCCGAGACGTCGGCGAGGCCGCCCAGCGCGCCGGGGTGACGGTTTACTCCCTCCAGGAATCTCGCCGCAGCCTCGAAGAAGTGTTCCTGGAATCAACGAAATAGGACGTAGGAGGTTTTCCATGCATACGTTGAAAGCAACCCTGCGGGAGGTCTTCTCCCGCCCCGCGACGCGCATCCTGCTCGCATTCGTCGCGGTCGCACTCATGCTCGGCCCCATCTCCGTAGCGATGCTCCTCGGCCCCAACGGAACAAACGTCGCAGACCCGGCGATGCTGCTCATCCCCGCCGGCTTGATGCTCCCCGTGGCGCTCGCCGCGGGCGCCTTCCCCGCCGGCGGCGCACACTCGCGAGGCACGATCGGCTACGCCTACCTCGCGTCGAACCGCCGCGGCTGGGAGCTTGCCTGCCGCGTTGGCGTCGCGGCTCTCGCCTGCACAATTACGGCGTTTGCTGCCTCGGCGATCGGGCTCGGCGGCGCGCACGCGTTCGTCGACAGCGTCGCGCTGGGCGGTGCCGACAGCGCGGGTATGGTGCGCAACCAGGCCGAGCTGTGGATCGCCTACCCGCTGCTTGCGGCCCTGACAGCCGTGCTGCTCGGCTCGGGCACCGCGTCCTTCTTCGTCTGGGTCGTCGAGTTGCTCATCGTGGAGACCGCCCTCAGTGCGATCAACCAGCCGTGGGCCGCGGTCCTGGAGAAGCTCCTGCCGGGCGGCGCGGCCGGGAACGGCACGGTCGGAGTAGCTACCCTCGCGGTGTGGGTCGTGGCCCTCGTCGCCGCCGCGTACGTGGCCGTTCAGCGGAGGGCAGTGAAGTGACCCCAACAGGGACCACAACACACACCGGTAAGCGCACTGCGGCCCGCCAGCGGTTCGTGGCCCCCGACCTCGCCCGCGGGTTCGCTCTCGTTGGCATCGCGATGGCCAACATGGTCACTGACTGGGACCCTGCCGAGGGCGCCGACCACGCGGCGGGCCTCGGCGGCTACAACGGCGACGGCACCGTGTTGGAGAAGCTGCTCGTCTTCTTCGAGACGCTCTTCGTGCACGTGCGCGGTTTGCCCATGTTTGCCACCCTGCTCGGTGTTGGCGTCGGCATGATATTTGTCAGCCTGGAGCGGCGCGGCTACCCGCTGCACGCTCGGCGCATGGTGCTCGCGCGCCGCTATGGGTTCCTGTTCCTGTTCGGCCTAGTGCACAAGACGCTGTTTTTCACCAACGACATCATGACCGCGTACGGCATCGCGGCGCTTATCCTGTGCCTGTTCATCGGGTGGAGCGACAAGGCCCTCTACGCGCTCGCAGGTGCAGCGTTCGCACTGAACGCGGTGCTTCGTACCCCTGGTGTATTCGCCGCGTTTTCGTCGGCAGCGGAACCGTTAGACGGCAGTCCCGCGCGCATCGTTGACCTCGGAGAGCGCGTAGTCGCCGGCCTGGCCAACTTCTGGGTGTACCCGGCAATGGGCGTCATCGAGATGCTCGCCTTCTTCCCGCTTGTCGTGGTCGGGTTTGTCTGGGGCCGGCGCGGCGTCTTCGGCGACGTAAACGGCAATTCCCGGATGCTCCGCGGGTGGGCGATTCTTGCGGCCGTAGTCATGGCGGCCATCGGCATCCCGTGGGGCTACGGGGAAATCGGCGCGCTCGGACCCGGGTGGGCTACAGGGCTCACTGCCGCCAACGGGCTCGTCGGCATGCTGACCGGCCCCGGCATCCTCGCCGCAATCTCCCTCGCGTGCCGGCCGTTGCAATCGCGTATCGACGCCTCCGGCACTCTCCCACACCTAGCCCGACCCCTCGTGGCGTTGGGGAAACGTTCCATGAGCGGCTACCTTGCGCAAACTATTCTCTTCACCCTGACCACCCAGCCCGCGTTCTGGTGGGTGACCCGCGATGCGACAATCGCCGGCAAACTCGGCTGGGCGCTGATTGTGTGGCTGGCCACGGTAGCTGGTGCGTGGGCACTTGAGAGGGCTGGCAAGCCGGGGCCGTTCGAATGGCTGCACCGTCGCCTGTCGTACGGCAAAAACGGCCTGCCCGAGCACTACCACGGCTAGGCGCCCAGAGCAGACGCGCCCGAAGTCTAGGATTGCCCCGGGCAACTAGAAGAAGGGGCATACGTGGATCTCATCCGTCTTACCGCGCGCTTCGGCAAACCCTACGCCGGCCAATTCGCATTGGTCATCGCGTTACAGCTGGTCACTACACTGGCCACGCTGTATTTGCCGGACTTGAACGCGGACATCATCAACAACGGCGTCGCGCAGGCGGACGTGCCGTACATCTGGCGCGTGGGCCGCACGATGCTGCTGGTTGCGCTCGTCCAGATCGTGGCGGCCATCGGCGCGGTGTGGTTCGCCTCCCGGGTGGCCATGCAGACAGGCAGGGACATCAGGGCCGCCGTTTACGACCGGGTATCCGGCTTCACCAGCGAGGACATGGCTCGCTTCGGCACCGCCACCCTGGTCACCCGCGGCACGAACGACGTCCAGCAGGTGCAGATGACGTTCCTGCTGTTCATGAACTTCATGGTCGCAGCCCCCATCATGGCAATCGGCGGCATCATCATGGCCCTGCGCCAGGACGCCGGGATGTCCTGGCTCGTGGTCACAGCCGTGGTCGTGCTCGCCATCGTGGTGGGCATCATCGCGGCAATCCTGATGCCGCTGTTCAAACAGATGCAGAAGCGGCTGGACGCAATCAACGGCCTGCTGCGCGAGCAAATCGCCGGCATCCGTGTGGTCCGCGCGTTCGCCCGCGAGGACTACGAGGCCGAGCGGTTCACGGACGCGAACCAGCAGATCACCAAACTCAGCCTGAACATTGGCCGCGTGTTCGTGACCATGTTCCCGGTGATCATGCTCATCCTCAACCTCGCCACCGCGGCCGTGCTGTGGTTCGGCGGCCACCGCGTGGACGACGGCCTGGTGGAGGTCGGCTCGCTCACCGCGTTCATGCAGTACCTCATGCAAATTCTCATGGCGGTGATGATGGGCGTGTTCATGCTCATGATGCTGCCGCGAGCACTCGTCTGCGCGGACCGCATCGAGGATGTGCTCGCGGAGGAGCCGGCGGCGGAGGGGACCGAAGGGGCGTCGATAGGCAAGGGCATAGGCAGGGGCGTTGTCCGTTTCGACGGCGTCTCCTACACCTACCCCGGCGCGGAGCAGCCGGTGCTGGAAGACATCACGTTTGAGGCGCGCCCGGGCACGACGACAGCGATCATCGGCTCCACCGGCAGCGGCAAGACCACGCTTGTGGGGTTGTTGCCCAGGCTCTACTCCCCGACGGCGGGCAGCGTGCGTATCGACGACCATCCGGTCTCCCACATCCGGCGCGAGGACCTGGTCAAGGCCGTCGCGATGGTGCCGCAGAAGCCGTGGCTGTTCTCCGGCACGGTGGCGTCGAACCTGCGCATGGGCAAGCCGGGTGCCACAGATGAGGAGCTCTGGGCGGCGCTACGCACCGCGCAGGCCGACTTTGTCGAGGACCTGGAGATGCCAATCGCCCAAGGTGGCACCAACGTCTCCGGCGGCCAGCGCCAGCGCCTATGCATCGCGCGCATGCTGGTGGCGGACCCGAAGGTGTACGTCTTCGACGACTCGTTCAGCGCGCTCGACGCGACTACGGAAGCGAACCTCAACGCGGCGATGCGCGACACGGTGCGGGAACGCACCGTGATTGTGGTGGCGCAGAAGGTGTCCTCGATCCGGAACGCGGACCAGATTTTGGTGATGGAGGCTGGGCGCATCGTCGCTCGCGGCACCCACGAGGAACTGTTGCAGACGAGCGAGACGTACCAAGCAATCGAGCGCAGCCAGGCGGAGGTCGACGCATGAGCGAGAAGCATGCAACCGAGCTGAGCGAAGAGCAGCTCGCCGTGTACGAAGAGAAGATGGCGGGAGACGACTACTCCAGCAGCGCTCCACGCAAGGCCAAGCAGTTCTGGCCCTCCGCGAAGCGCTTGCTGGGGCTCCTCGCCCCGTACAAGGTGGCGCTGACCACGGTGTTCCTCATGAACGCGGTGTCGGTGTTTCTGGCCGTCTACGCCCCGCGCGTGATGGGCCGGGCCATGGACGTGATCTTCTCCGGCGTGGTGTCCAAGCAGATGCCCCCGGGCACCACCAAAGAGCAGGCCGTGGAGGGGCTGCGCGCGGCGGGCCAGGACCGGTTTGCGGACATGGCCGGCGCCATGGACCTCAACCCGGGAAGCGGCATCGACTTCGACCGCCTGCGCGAGCTGATCGTGCTGGTGCTGGTGCTGTACGTGGCGGCGTCGCTACTCATGTGGGCCCAAGGCGCGATCTTGAACCGGCTGGTCATGAACGCCGTGTTCAACCTGCGCGAGCGCGTGGAGGCGAAGATTAACCGCCTGCCGCTGAGCTACTTCGACACCCGCCAGCGCGGCGACGTGATGAGCCGCACCACCAACGACGTCGACAACGTGCAGCAGGCGTTGCAGCAGTCCTTGTCGTCGCTGTTCAACGCCGTGCTCACCGTGATCGGCATCATCATCATGATGGTCGCGATCTCCTGGCAGCTCGCGTTGGTCGCGCTGCTGGCCATCCCGCTGACCGGGTTGGTGATGGGCCTGGTGGGCACGCGCTCGCAGAAGCAGTTCACCACCCAGTGGAAGGCTACAGGCGACGTCAACGGGCACGTGGAAGAGTCCTTCTCCGGCCACGACGTCGCCGTCATCTTCGGGCGCACGGACCAGCTGCGCGAGCAGTTCGACGAGCGCAACGAGGAGCTCGCCGGGGCTGCGCAGAAGGCGCAGTTCCTGGCCAACTCCATGCACCCGATCATGCAGTTCATCTCCTACCTGTCCTACGTGGCCATCGCGGTGCTCGGCGGGGTGAAGGTGGCCTCGGGCAAGCTCACGCTCGGCGACGCCACCGCGTTTATCCAGTACTCGCGCCAGTTCAACCAGCCGTTGGGCGAGATCGCCGGCATGATGCAGATGCTGCAGTCTGGCGTCGCCTCCGCCGAGCGCGTCTTCGAGCTTCTCGACGCCGAAGAGGAACGCACCGATACGGCTCAGACGCGTCTCGCCGGCCGCGTGGACGGGCGCGTCGAGTTCAAGGACGTCTCCTTCGATTACGGGACGGAGCGCAGCGACGCTCCCCCGTTGATCCAGGACCTCAACCTACGCGTCGAGCCGGGCCAGACCGCGGCCATCGTCGGCCCCACCGGCGCGGGCAAGACCACGCTGGTCAACCTGCTCATGCGCTTTTACGACGTCGATTCCGGCGCGATCACCTTGGACGGCACGGACATCCGGGACCTCTCCCGCGAAGCGCTGCGCGGCCAGATTGGCATGGTGCTACAGGACGCGGTGCTGTTCAAGGGCACAATCATGGACAACATCCGCTACGGCCGCCTGGACGCCACCGACGAGGAGGTCATCGAAGCGGCGAAGGCCACCTACGTGGACCGCTTCGTGCGCTCGCTTCCAGACGGCTACGACACCGAGGTCGACCAAGACGGCGGGTCAGTCTCCGCCGGCGAACGCCAGCTGATCACGATCGCGCGCGCATTCCTGTCCCAGCCGGCGTTGCTGATCTTGGACGAGGCGACGTCGTCGGTGGACACCCGCACCGAGGTCATGGTGCAGCAGGCTATGAACGCGCTGCGCTCCAACCGCACCTCCTTTGTCATCGCCCACCGGCTTTCCACCATCCGCGACGCGGACGTCATTGTGGTGATGGAGGACGGTCGGATTGTGGAGCAGGGTTCGCATGCGGAGCTCGTCGCTAAGCAGGGGGCGTATTGGCGCCTGCACCAGTCCCAGTTCGGCGGTTAACTGACAGCCTTTTCACACATTTCCCAAATGTTTACTTTGCGGACACCGATCCATTAACTCGGTGTCCATAGGTTGGGCTGTGCACCTGTGCCAGCCGACCGATTGGGAAACCATGAAACGAGAAGAAACCGGCGGTTCAACCGCCGTGGACGTAGCCGACAACACCGGCCGGACCGACGACACCGATGACACCAACCGCTCGGATAACGACGAGTACAACGACCCCCTTGGCTTCCTGCCGCTGGAAGGCACGGCCAAGCAGATTGCCAACTGGGTGGCCGTGTTCCTGGGCATCTGGATCCTGCTCAACGGCGTGGGCATGATCGGCGACGGCTTCAAGGGCATCGCCGGCGACCGCGCGGAAGAGCTCTTCTCCTTCGCCGAAAACCCGTTCGTGGGCCTGGCCATCGGTATCGTCACCACGGCGATCATCCAGTCCTCCTCCACCACCACCTCCATCGTGGTGGGAATGATCGCCGGCGGCCTGCCGCTGAACATCGCGATTCCGATGCTCTTTGGCGCGAACATGGGCACCTCCGTGACGTCGACGCTGGTGGCACTGGGCCTGGCGGGCAACAAGAAGCAGTTCCAGCGCGGTTTCTCTATGGCCACCGTGCACGACTTCTTCAACCTCACCGCCATCCTCATCTTCTTCCCGCTGGAGATTCTCACCGGTTTCCTGGGCAGGACCGCGACGGCGATCGCGCCGTCCTTGTCCGGCTCGGGCGAGGGCGTGGTGGCAGGCATCTTCGAGTCCATCGGCGACTTCATCGACCTCATCACCGAGCCGCTGGTGGGGCTGGTGGGCAGCCTGGTAGAGCCGCTGGGCGACGTCTGGGGCGGCGTGGTGCTGGCTGTGCTCGGCGTCGTGCTGATCCTGCTGTCCATCCAGTTCATCGGCAACATCCTCAACGCGCTGCTGGTGGGCAAGGCGCAGGACATCCTGTACGCGGCCTTGGGCAAAAACGCGTTCGCCGGGGTGCTGTCCGGCGCCGCGATTACCACCCTGGTGCAGTCCTCTTCCACCACCACCGCGCTGACGGTGCCGCTGGCCGCTTCCGGCAAGTTCAAGGTGCGCACCCTGTTCCCGTTCGTCGTGGGCGCAAACATCGGCACCACCTTCACCGGCCTCATCGCCGCGTTTTCCGCCTCCGGCGCCGAGGCCGAGGCCGCGATGGCTGGTGCGCTCGTACACACGCTGTTCAACACATGCGCGGCGATTCTGATCCTGAGCGTCCCGTTCCTGCGGAAGCTCCCGCCAGCCGGATCCGATTGGCTCGCCGGCCTAGCCACGAAGAACAAGATGTACGTCTTCGCCTGGATCGGCGGCGTGTTCTTCCTCATCCCGATCCTGGCCGTCTTCATCTCCAACGCGCTGACCTAAGGAGGTCCCCATATGACCACCCCAAACAACCCCACCAACCCCGAGACCCCCGACTTGGCGCCGCTGGCCCAGGACCTGATCAAGCGCGAGGCTCCGGACGATGAGCTGCACGCGCTGTTGGCCGAGCTGGAGGAGACGGCGCAGGAACTGCGCACGGAGCTGCAGGCCCGCCAGGGCGACCGCGCCCAGCTCGAGCACGAGGAGGCCAAAGCACGCCGCAAGACCAACCCCAACGTCACCCCGGAGCAGGAGGAAGAATTGAAGCACTTCCCCGAGTACTGGGCGAACTCGAAGGGCTCTTGGAGCAACCTGTTCAAGCTGCTGCGCGAGCTGCGCGCCGAGATGCGGGAGGGAAAGGGAAATGCGTAACCGCCTCACACTGACCGCCGCCGCGCTGACTGCGGTGGCCATGGCCGCCGCCGGCTGCAGCTCCGAGGACACCACCCCGGACGGCGACGCTATCCGCGTCACCGGCTCCTCCACCGTCGAGCCGATTACCTCCTACATGGCAAACCGTTACGACTTCAACGTGGACATCGACGCCGTCGGCTCCACCGACGGCTTCGACGCCTTCTGCGCCGGCGACGCCGACATCAACGACGCGTCCGTGGCCATTCCCGGTGCCGGCGCTGAGGTGGATTACCAACAGCAGTGCGCCGACAACGGCGTGAACTTCGTGGAGCTGCCCATCGCGCTCGACGCCATCACCCTGGTCAAGCACCGCGACAACGACTGGGCGCAGGACCTCACCATCGAGCAACTGCACGACATCTGGGCGGAGGATTCCGCCGTGTCCAAGTGGTCCGACATCGACCCTTCCTGGCCGGACGAGGAGATCACGCTGTACGGCCGTCCGTCCGGCTCCGGCACCTTGGGCGTGTTTGAGCAGCTGGTGCTCGGCGGCGATCAGATCCGCGACGACTACCAGGCCACCGACGACGTCCAGGAACTGTCCGGCTGGGTCGCCGACGACGTCAACGCGTTGAGCTTCATGGGAATCGGCAACTACCTGTCCACCGAGGACCCCACCCGCAGCCGCATCGACAACGTGCTGGTGGACGGGGTGGCCCCCACGGCGGGGGAGACGAAAAACGGCAACTACCCGCTATCGCGCCCGCTGTTCATCTACGTCAACGAGGAATCCGCCGAGCGCGACGACGTCGACGAGTTTGTCACCACCTACCTGGACAACGTGGAGGCGGTACTGCCGCGCGTGTACTTCTACCAGTTGCCGGAAGACGAGTACACCGACGCGAAGCAGCGTTACGAGGACCGCGTAACCGGCGCCGATGAGCGCTGGCAGTAAGTAGGATCGGGCACATGACGACTGAAAACGAAGGCCTGTACACCAGCACCGGCAACGCGACTGATCCCAACGCCACCGAAGCCAGCAAGGACGGCGCGAACAACCCGAACCAGAGCATGGACACCCTGCCGCTCGGCGAGGGCGTGCGCACCGTCGAGGAAGCGGAGCACCACGAGGAAGGCGCCCGCTGGAACGACGGCAACTTGCCGCGCGAGGAAAGCGCCAACGACGACGGAACCGCCAGCGGAAACGACAGCCGCGAGCAGGAGCGCTAACCGCTCGCCCACCTTTCGCCCCGGCCGTGCGATCACGGCCGGGGCGTTACTATTAGCCACGTGAGCACCCCGTACGGCAATTTCAGGATCAGCGACCAGGAACGCATGCAGGCCATGGACACCCTCGGCGGCGCCCTCGGCGAGGGCCGTCTCACCATGGCGGAGTTCGATGAGCGTTGCCGCCGGGTGGCCGAGGCCCAGACGCACGCGGACCTCGCGCCGATTCTGGCGGATTTGCCGCCGCAGCCCGCCGCCGGTGCCGTGGCGCAGCAGAACACGGGCGCCGGCGATGTGTTCTACAGCGGCCGCGAGATCATGCAGACGCGGCGTTCCGGGCGGCGCATGCGCGCCGGTGTGTTCTGGCTGGGCACCGTGGGCGCGCTGGGGATGACTGCGCTGCACCCGATCTTTCTGCTCGCCATTCCCACCTTGTTCATCCTGCTGTACGTGATGAAGGTGGGCCCGGACTCGTGGTACACCCCGAGCCTGCGCCAGCTTGAGTCGCAGCGCCGCAAGGAGATCAAGATGCGGCAGCTGGAAATCGAGTCGGCGAAGGCGCACCAGCAGGCGCTGATGCGCTCTCAGCGCAAGGACCAGATGAACCAGCTCAAGTCCGATGCGCTCGACGCGGCGCAAAACACCTTAAACCGTTTCCGCAAACCCTAAACGCGCCTACAGTGGTGTGGCATGAGCGAGCCACTAAAGGAGCACCGCCACTTCGACCAGGCGGAGAAGCTGAAGAACGTGTTCTACGACATCCGCGGGCCGGTGACGGCGACGGCGGAGAAGATGGAGCGCGACGGCCACACCATTTTGAAGCTGAACACCGGCAACCCCGCCATCTTCGGCTTCGAGGCGCCGGACGTGATTATGCGCGACATGATCGCCAACTTGCCCACGTCCCAGGGCTACACCACGTCGAAGGGCATCACGTCCGCGCGCCGCGCGGTGGTCACCCGCTACGAGATGATCGACGACTTCCCCTCGATCGACATCGACGACGTGTACCTGGGCAACGGCGTGTCCGAGCTGATCAGCATGACCACGCAGGCCCTGCTCAACGACGGCGACGAGATCCTCATCCCCGCCCCCGACTACCCGCTGTGGACCGCGGCCTCCACCCTGGCGGGCGGCAAGGTCGTGCACTACATGTGCGACGAGAAGGACGATTGGAACCCGTCTCTCGAGGACATCCGCTCCAAGATCACCGACCGCACCAAAGCGATCGTGGTGATTAACCCGAATAACCCCACCGGTGCGGTCTACTCGCGCGAGGTGCTCGAGGGCATCGCGAACATCGCCCGCGAGCATGAGCTCATGGTGCTTGCCGACGAGATCTACGATCGCGTGCTTTACGACGGCGCTTCGCACACCTCCATGGCCGAAATCGCCCCCGACCTCATCTGCATCACCTTCAACGGCCTGTCCAAGGCGTACCGCGTGTGCGGCTACCGCGCCGGCTGGATGGTGGTCACCGGGCCAAAGCGACGCGCCACTGGCTTCATCGAGGGCCTCGACCTGCTCAGCGGCACGCGCCTGTGCGCAAACGTGCCGGGCCAGCACGCCATCCAGGTGGCCCTCGGCGGCCGCCAATCCATCTACCAGCTCACCGCCGAGGGCGGGCGCCTGCACAAGCAGCGCGACATCGCGGTGAAGAAGCTGCGCGAGATCCCGGGTGTCTCCGTTGTGGAGCCGAAGGGCGCGCTGTACTGCTTCCCGAAAATCGACGCCGAGATGTACAACATCCACGACGACGAGAAGTTCATGCTGGACCTGCTCAAGTCAGAGAAGATCCTGATGGTTCAGGGCACCGGCTTCAACTACCCCACCCCGGACCACTTCCGCGTGGTCACGCTGCCGTGGGCGTCCCAGCTTGAAAACGCGATTGAGCGCCTGGGCAACTTCCTGGTGGACTACCACCAGCACTAAAACCCAACCCCGCTGGGACGCAGTGGGCCCTACGCCACCGGGCGGAAGGTGTCTGGGGACGCGGCTTTCCAGTCGGGGGCCCAGGCCGAAGGGACGTCGTCAAGCAGCTGCCCCGGGCGGAGCCACTCGTAGATGGCGGCGTAGGAGCGGGACTCCGTGGGTGAGATGTTGCGGCGCAGCATGTCCGGGGTGAGCTGGGACGGGTCGGTAACGCCCATAGAGGCCATGAGCCGCACGGCGGTGTTCACCGTGGTCTTGTGGAAGTTGTAGACGGCCTTGGATTTGTCCTCCACCACGACGGCGCGGTTGCGGCGCGGGTCCTGCGTGGCCACGCCCGTGGGGCAGTCGCCGGTGTGGCAGCGTTGCGCCTGAATGCAGCCGGTGGCCATCAGCATCGCGCGGGCCGAGTTGGTGTAGTCCGCGCCCTGGATCATGCGCATGACGATGTCGGAGCCGCCCGAGACCTTGCCGGAGGCGCCGAGCTTGATCTGGCCGCGCAGGCCGGTGCCGACGAGGGCGTTATGCACAGTCATCAAACCGTGGGTGAGCGGCATGCCCACGTGGTCCTCGTAGTCGATGGGTGCCGCGCCGGTGCCGCCCTCGGAGCCGTCGACGACGATGAAGTCCGGCGCGGTGCCGACCTGTCGGATGGCCTTGCAAATCGCGAGCACTTCTCGACGGCTGCTCACGCACAACTTGAACCCCGCCGGCTTGCCGCCGGACAGCTCGCGCATCTCCGCGATGAACTCGATGAGCTCTACCGGTGTGCTGAACACCCGGTGCGCGGCCGGGCTGACGCAATCCTCGCCCATGGGCACGCTGCGGATCTCGGAGACCTCTTTGGTGATCTTGCCCGCGGGCAGCACACCGCCGATCCCCGGCTTGGCGCCTTGGCTGAGCTTGAGCTCCACCATCTTCACCTGGTCGTCTTGGGCCTTGTCACGGAACTGCGCCGGGTCGAATTCGCCGTCCGGGGTGCGCGCGCCGAAGTAGCCGGTGCCCAACTGCCAGACCAGGTCGCCGCCGTGCTCCTGGTGGTACGGGGAAATGCCGCCTTCGCCAGTGTTGTGCGCGAACCCGCCCATCTTCGCGCCCTTATTCAGCGAGCGCACCGCATTCTTAGACAGGGAGCCGAAGCTCATGGATGACACGTTGAGCATCGAAATGGAGTACGGCTTCGTGCAGTCCTTGCCGCCCACGAGCACGCGCGGCGGCTCCTTCGGCGCCTCCACCGGCGCGATCGAGTGCACGAGGTGTTCGTGGTTGGTGCCGTAGACATCCAGCACCGTGCCGAAGGAGGTCTCGCTCTGCTTGCCCTTCGCACGCTCGTAGATCGCGTTGCGCTGGTCGCGGTTGAAGGGGCGGCCGTCCCAGTCGCGCTCGATGAAGTACTGGCGCAGCTCCGGGCCGATGTCGGTGAGGAAGTAGCGCATGTGCCCCAGGACGGGGTAGTTGCGCAGGATCGGGGACTTGGTCTGGGTGAGGTCGTGGATGGCGACCCCACCTAGAGCCGCGGCTGCCGCGCCAAGGGCTCCCTTGGCAATGTTTCCTCGCGTCTCCTTTGCCATGCGCCCCATCATGCCTCACCGGCCACCACTTGTGACGTTATTTGTCGCCCAGGCTGCGCCCCAGCGCGCGGAGCTGCCAGCCGGCGTTCTGCCACTCGGCAACGGGGAGGACGTTTCGTCCGTCGATAAGCACCTGCCTCTCGACGAGCTTCGCCGCCCACACCGGGTCCATCTCCTTGAACTCCTGCCACTCCGTGGCGAGGATGACCAGCTCGGCGCCGGTGAGCGCGTCCTCGAGCGAAGCGGCGTAGTCGAGGGTGGGGAAGACCTTGCGGGCGTTGTCCAAGCCCTGCGGGTCGTACACGCGCACGGACGCACCGGCGAGGTTGAGCTGCCCGGCCACGGCGAGTGCCGGCGAATCGCGCACGTCGTCCGAGTTCGGCTTGAACGACGCGCCTAACACGGTGATGTTGCGGCCGATAAGCGAGCCGAGCTCCTCGCGGGCAAGATCGATCACCCGCTGGCGGCGGCGCATGTTGATCGCGTCCACCTCGCGCAGGAACGTCAGCGCCTGGTCCGCGCCGACCTCGCCGGCGCGCGCCATGAACGCGCGGATGTCCTTGGGCAGGCACCCGCCGCCAAAGCCGAGGCCGGCGCCCAAGAACTTGCGGCCGATTCGGTCGTCGTAGCCGATGGCATCCGCCAGCTGGGTCACGTCCGCGCCGACGATCTCGCAGACCTCGCTGACGGCGTTAATGAAGGAGATCTTGGTGGCCAAGAACGCGTTGGCGGAGACTTTCACCAGCTCCGCGGTCTGCAAATCCGTCACGATGAACGGGGTGTTGTTGGCCAGCGGGGTCGCGTACACCTCGCGCGCCACCTCCTCCGCGCGGGTGGCGCCTGCACCACGCACGCCCAGCACGATGCGGTCCGGCGCGATGGTGTCCTGCACCGCGTAGCCCTCGCGCAGGAACTCCGGGTTCCACGCGATCTCCACGGTTGCCTTGTTGCCGTGCTCTGCTACCAGCTTGTCGGCGCGCTCCTGCAACGCCGCGGCGGTGCCGACGGGGACGGTGGATTTACCCAGGATGAGGTGCTCGCCCTCGAGCTGGGGCACCAGGTCGTCGATAACCGCTTCGACGTAGCGGGTGTCAGCCGCGTAGGAGCCGCGCTGCTGCGGGGTGCCCACGCCGATGAAGTGCACGCGCGCGAAGGCGGCGGCCTCGGCGTAGTCCGTCGTAAAGCTGAGGCGCCCTGCGTCGATGTTGCGCTTGAGAACCTCGGGCAGGCCCGGCTCAAAGAACGGCACCTTCGAGTTTTTCAGTGCCTCGATCTTGTGTTCATCAACATCCACGCCCAGCACCTCGTGGCCGAGTTCAGCCATGCACGCCGCGTGCGTCGCGCCGAGGTAGCCGGTACCAATCACAGTCATCCGCATAAGAGACCATTATGCCGTGGGAGGGCGGGCGCGGCAGCGCGGAGGGCGGGCTGGGAGGCTGATCGTATAGTGGCTCGACGTGGCCTGCTATACGGTCCGCGGATCGCGGTCGGGTTTTCCCTGTTGATATTGAACATGATTGGCGATAACGGGCGGACCGTCTAGCAGCTCGCCCGGACTACTAGACGATCTGCGGCTTACTGGAAGTTCAGGTACGCCTTCGAGGGGGTCGGGCCGCGCTGGCCCTGGTACTTCGAACCGAGCGCGCCGGAGCCGTACGGGGTGTCCGCGGGCGAGGTCATCTTGAACAGGGCGAGCTGTCCGACCTTCATGCCCGGCCACAGGGTGATGGGCAGGTTGGCCACGTTGGACAGTTCGAGGGTGATGTGGCCGGAAAAGCCTGGGTCGATGAACCCGGCGGTGGAGTGGGTGACCAGGCCCAGACGGCCGAGGGAGGATTTACCCTCGAGGCGGCCGGCCAGGTCGGCGGGAAGGGAGAAGCACTCCAGGGTGGAGGCGAGCACGAACTCGCCGGGGTGGAGGACGAAGGCGTCGCCCTCCGGCACCTCGACGAGCGTGGTTAGATCCGGCATCTCCTGCTTCGGGTCGATGTGCGTGTACTTCGAGTTGTTGAAAACCCGGAAGAACTTATCAATTCGCACGTCGACCGAACTCGGCTGAATCAGCTCTGCGTCGAACGGGTCGATGCCGAGGTGGCCTGAGTCGATGGCGTCGCGGATGTCGTGATCTGAAAGCAGCACGGACGCGAGTGTACTTCCCCGTTTTTGGAGACCTCTTCCGTGGTGCTAAAGTTATCCGAGCTGCCGGCGTAGTTTAGTGGTAGAACATCAGCTTCCCAAGCTGAGAGTGCGAGTTCGATTCTCGTCGCCGGCTCTCGTTTCTATCTGGGGGAAGGCTGGGGCCGAGGGGGCCTACGCGTGGCTGCAGGGGCCGATCGGGCGGGATGAGACGACGCTGACCGGGTATCCGTGGCCGTTGAAGTCTCCGCGTAGCACCGGCCATTTGCGGTTGTAGTGCTTGGCGTTGGCGAGGCGTTCCGGGTCGTGGTTGTAGCAGGTGTACACGCCGTCCTCGGTGGAAAAGATCAGCTTGGTGCCGTCGTGCTCGATGATGGTGATGGGCAACCAGTCCTCCTTGGGGCCGTTGCCGGCGCGCAGGACCGGAATCCAGTGGGCCTTGTGCCCGTCAGCGATCAGGTCGCACTCGTCGGGGCCGCACGGGATGCGTTCCGCGGGCGGCTCCGGCAGGGGGACGACGGTGCCGTTGGCGTCGCGGACGGCGGCCTCGATGGCGGAGTATTCGAACTTCGGCCCGGTGTGGCCCACGAAATCAAAGGCCTCCATGGGCGAGGCGAATTCCGCAGTGACGGTCTCACCTGTGCCGTCGAGCCTGAACGTGACGGTGTTGACATTGAGGCTGCCGAGGGTGGCTTGAACCCAGTCATCGGCGACGTCGAAGGGGTTGGACATTTCTGGCATGTCGGAAGACATGGTTGATCTCCTTTGAGAATCGCTCTTCCGGCGCGGCGGTTGCGCGTGCCGGCGGATCTTCTCCCGGGGGCACCGTGCGCGATGTGCGCGGTTGCCAGCCGACGAGCCGGAAGGCTTCGCCCCACCACAGTGGGGCCGTCGGACTTCGTGATCCACAAAGGACAATAACAGACCGCTTTGTCTATTGCAAGGGGGGCCGGAGGACGTCGATAGGCAATATGCTCGAAGCGATGAAACTCAGCAGCGCGATGATGTCACTAGCAGCCGGTTACGGGGCGGTGCGCGGGCTGCAAAACCGCCCGCCACTGCCCTTCAACGACCGGAAGTTCACGCCCTCCTACCCCACGCCCGTGCTGTACATCCACGGCATCAACTCCCGCACCGCGGCGTTTGAGGCGAACGCGCAGCGGCTCAAGCGGCAGGGGTTTTGGGTGTGGGGGTACGACTACGGCGACATGACAGCGCCGGGATTTTTCGGCACTGGCGACCTCAACTCCATCGTCGCCGACGTGGAGGACCACGTGGCCCGGGTGCTGCGCAAAACCGGTGCGACGCAGGTGGACATTGTGGCGCATTCGCAGGGCGCGCTGATGACGAAGCTGTTTATCGCGCGCGGCGGCGCCGAGACGGTGCGGCGCGTGGTGGCGATGGGCGGCAACTTCCACGGCACCGACTTCCGCGGGCTTGCGGGGCGCATGGGCGAGGTCGCGGCGAGGCACCCGCACCTCACTGCGCTTTTCGCGCCGGGGGCGGCGCAGCAGCTGGTCGGCTCCGAGTGGCTCCGCGAGTACGCCAGCGGGCCCGACACAGCCCCCGGCATCGTGTACACCTCCATTTACTCCCCCACGGACGCGGTGGTCACGCCCGCGTCCGCGTCGACGCTGGTGGCCGGCGAGGGCGCCGACGTTGCCAACATCGACTCGGCGCGGTGGTACGACGGCTACACGCCGATGCACTCCCTCATGCCGCGCGACCCGCTGTACGCGGAGCTCACCGTGTGGGGGTTGCTGCGAGAAGTGGGCGACCACGTGCCGCCGCAGCTCGACGGGCTCGCGTAACTCGCGCGTAGCCTGGTCTGCATGAAAACCTCTTTTGTGCTGCTCGGCGGTACGAGCGATCTTGCGATGCGGCTTCTCCTCCCCGGCTTGGGCGAGTACGTCCGTGCGAGCGGCGCGGACGTCGAGGTCCTCGGCGCCGGGCGCGACGAGGTTGACGGGTACCAAGACCAGGTGCGCGAGGCAGGCGCGGATGTCCCCGCCCGCTACTTCGCCGTCGATGCGACCTCGAGCAAGGATGTGCAGAAGCTTCTCGACGCCACCTCCGGCGACCGCACCGTCATGTACATGGCCCTCGCGCCGGCGGTGGCCGTGAAGGTGGTGGACGCGCTGCGCGACGTGCGCCTGCCCGAGGACATCGTCATTGCCATGGAAAAGCCCTACGGCAACTCCGCGGACGAGGCGGACGCGCTGGACGAGGCGCTGCGCGCGGTTGTGGGCGAGGAGCAGATTTACCGAGTGGACCACTTCCTCTCTGAGCCCGCGGTGAACCGCGCGGCACTGGAGGTCTCGGCGAACGGTGGGTTGGAACGCATCGAGTTCGTCTACGAGGAGTCGCTGGCATTAGAGGGGCGCGCCGAGTTCTACGACTCGACGGGCGCCGCCAGGGACATGGTGCAGTCCCACATGCTGCAGTCGGCGGCCAGGATCCTGGCGGGGAGCGCTTCCCCGGAGGCGTCGTTGGAAGCGCTGGAATCGTTGAAGGTGCGGCCGGACAGCGTCCGCAGGGCGCGCTACGAGGGGTACACGGAAGAGGACGGAGTTGACCCGGCGAACGACACCGAGACGCTGGTGCAGCTCGAGCTCGACGCGGGCTCCGGGGTTTCGGTGCTGCTGCGCACCGGCAAAGCGTTCAAAGAAGACAGGAAGTCCTTGCGGCTGGCGTTCGCGGGTGGCGTGGAGCGCGAGCTGCAGCTTTACGACGGCCCGCTCTCCCCGTACGGCACCGTCATCCGGGGCTTGTTCGAGGGCGATCGCTCCGTGAGCGTTCCCGCCGGGGGCGCGCAGGCGGGGTGGCGCGCCATACAACCGGTGCTCGAGGCGATGGCGGATACCGCAATGGAGGAGTACGCCGAGGGCTCCACCGGCCCGGATGGGTGGGTCGCGGCCGCGCGCTAGCTGCAGCGCACGATCGGCTGCGGGTCGTAGACCGTAGTCTGCGTCTCGCGGCTGAGTTCGTTGCCCGCCAGGTCGTAGATGACGCGGGTGTCCGAGGTGGTGAAGCCCGGTGTGCCTGACGACGGCACGCAGTTGGAGCCCGGCACACTCATCGGCTCCGGCGCCGTCTCCGCCCAGCGGCCGCCGTTGATGGAATCGACGGTGACGGTCTTGACGCCCATCAGGCTGACGGTCACCTCGCCGCCCCCGACGCTGGTGGCGATGCGCACCGGGTAGGGGCTGTCGTTCCTGAACTGCAGGTCGATCGCACCCTCGTACACGGTGGCCTCGCGCCCGGCCGGGTAGCGGGATATGTAGTACGAGTGCGGGGTGTGCGCCACATCCGTCATGCCGGCGAAGTACGAGGCGTTGTACAGGGTGGTGGCGAACTGGGAGATACCGCCGCCGACCGCGGTGTCCGCGTGCCCGTCCAGGATGATGCCGGACTCCACGTAGCCCTGCGCGGTGCCGCGCGGGCCGGTGTAGCCGTTGAGGGAGAACGTCTCGCCCGGGTTCACAATGGCCCCGTTGACGGTGCTCGCCACCAGCGCAATGTTGGTGCCGGACGCGCCCGAGTAGCCGCCGGTGGTGAACGATCCCACCACGTCGTTGAACGTGGCGTTTTCCGCCTGCGCGGTGGTGAACTGCGCCGGCGCGTCCTTGTACACCGCATCCCACGCGCGGGGCTTAGCGCCCAGCACGCGTTCGCTGAAGCCGTCCATGGTCGCGTCCCAGTCCACCACGGAGCCGTCCACAGAGGGTTCAACCCCGCCGCCTTCGAGCACCCGGGCGTTCTGGCCCTCCACCTCAGTCTGCACGAGCTGCTCGCCGAGGATGGCGCGGGCGGCGTCCTGGTTCACGCTCGGCGCGATGCGGCCGTCCACCACGGGGAACTGCACGATCTCCCCGAGCCGGTCCTGTGGCACCGCGGCCGCGAACTCCTCCTTGCCGGTGACGGTGACCGGGCCGTCCAGGGCCGCGCGAACGGGCCCGTCGAGCGCGGCCCGCATCGCGGCCTCGTCGACGGCGGGCTGCACCTGCGTCGGCTCGACCTCCACGCCGTCCGGGTTGAGCCAACCGGTGGTGACCTCGTCGCGCAGCGCGGCGCGCTCCACGTCCTGGCCAGGCTTCGGGTCTTGCGTTTCGGCCTTTCCGCCTTCGACGCGGATGACGCCGTCGGCGGGGTCCACGTGCAGCTCGCCGACCAGCCGGTCCAGCTGGTGGTTCAGCGCGACGTCGTCCACGGTGGGCACGACGTCCACTTCGCGGGTGGTAAACAGCCTGCGCAGGCGCTCGACCGGGTTGGCGGACGCGATGCCGGCGGCGTCCACGGTCGCGTCGAAATCGATGCCTAGGCCGGATTGCGCGGGCACGAACTCGGCGCGCTGCTCCCCCGCTCGCACCATGACCGCCTCGTCGGCAGTGCCGCCAAGCTCCGCCTTCAGCTTCTCCTTCGCGTCCGCCGGCGCCATCGCGCCGATGTTGACGCCGCCGACGTGCGTGCCGCGGGGCACGTCGCCGCGGTGCATAGCCAAATCGGCCAGGTACAGCGCCAGCACAACCGCGAGGATGCCCAAAAAGGTGCCGAGCGCGATCTTGCTGCCGCGCCCCATCCCGCGTGGCCCGCCAGACGGGGTACCCGCACGGCCTTTCCTATGCGAGGTTGCCTTCACCGTAGTCACCCGAACAACAGTATCGGAGATGCGCAGCGCCGCATATCCTGGCCACGGCTTTATTGCCTAGACGGTCGCCTACACATCTGTGTCGATGAACTGCTGCTGCACTCGCGCGGCCGCCTCGTCCACCCGCGCCTCCGGGATGTAGCCGTTGTGCACGCACCACACGACGTGGTCGATGATGCCGGCGACGTCCGCACCAGACGACCACAGCGCCTGGTCTGCACCCGCGGCGATTGCCCTGGCCACGGCGTCGCGGGTTGGCGCGTAATCCAGGATGCCGCGCATGCCCGACAGGTCGTCGGTGACCACGGCGCCCTCGAACGGCACCCCGCCCGGGTAGTCACCGGTGCGCAGCAGGCGGTAGGCCTCCGGATTCATGGAGCTGGGCACCCCGTCGGCACCCAAACCGGGCACGATCATGTGGCCCATCATCACGCTGGCCTGCGGGAACTGCTCGAGCAGCGGGCCGTACGGCTTGAGGTCCAGCGCCTTGAGGTCCCCCAGCGGCGGCGTGAGCGCAAGTTGGTGGTGCGTGTCCCCGGAGGCGCGGCCGTGGCCGGGGAAGTGCTTGAACGTGGGCGTGACGCCGGCGTCGATCAGGCCCTGGGAAAACAGACCCGCGATGCGCACGACCTCCTCGGGGTCGCCATTGAAGGAGCGGTCGCCCACGATGTCCAGCGCCGCGACGTCCAAGTCGAGCAAGGGCGCGTAATCCACGTTGATGCCGTGCGCGCGCAGCGAGCGGCCGATGTCGTAGCCGGTCCCGCGGATCACCTCTGGCGGCTGCCCGGCCAGCGCCCGCGGCGGCATGAATTCGCCCAGCACCTGGGTGTGGCGCTGCACGCGCCCGCCCTCGAAGTCGACGGCCACGCTGAACGGCCGGTCGTACTGCTCGCGCAACGCGTTGACGTTGCGGCCGTCTTCTGTCAGCAGCGCCGGGTCCGCCCAGCTCGGAATGATCAGCCCGCCGACGCCCTGGTCCAGCGCGGAGCGCGCCTGGTCGTAGTTGGACACGCCCACCACCATGAGGGAGGCCACCTTCTCCCGCAGGTCCGCCGGCACGCGTTGCTGCGCGGCGGAGAGCGTCGGGGACGCTTGGGTGGTGGTTGTGGTCGTGGCCTGCGTCTCGACGTCCTCACGGTCCACCGCCGCAGTCTCCGGCGCTGGCGACTCCGCATCGGTGGGGTCGGGCGGGGATGAGCACCCGGCGACGCTGAACGTCGAGAGGCACGCAAGCGCGACCGCTGCCGCGCCTGCCCGAGCCCGCATGTGGTCGCCCCTTTACCGCCGTTTCAAACCTCCGCCACTGTACCTGCCGCTGGTACGCTTCTCCGACATGTCCCACCAAGTGCTCACGTTGCCGGCATCGCTCGCCCGTCGCGCCACCGCGCCCGTTCTGGCCAGCACCGTCGTGGGCGTGGTGCTCGGCGTGGTGGGGGTGCTCGGCATCGCCGCGGTCTCCGGGCAGTCCACGGTACCGGAAGGCTCGGCCGTGTCGGCGGATGAGGCGGTGCTGGGCGGGCCGGAGTACGGCTCGAGGAAGTAGGCGCTGGTGCGGGCGATGCGCGCGCACATCGGGGGCTGGCTGCTGCTCCTACTCGTCGTTCTCGCGCAGCCACCCGGCCAGGTCGCGGCGGACACGAAGTTCGACCTGGTTGCGGACCCTCTCCGGTTTCTTAAGCGCGCCACGCGGGCGTACACCGACGAGTTCCCCTTAGGCCAGGTGCAAAACCAGGCCTACGGCTACCTTTTTCCCCAGGGGCCGTTCTTCCTGCTCGGGCACCTGCTGCACGTTCCTGACTGGTTGGTGCAGCGAGCGTGGTGGCTGCTCCTGTTGTGCCTGGCGTACTCCGGCACGCTCACCTTGGCGCGGCGCATCGGTATCCAGGGCACGTTCCCGCAAGTCCTTGCAGCTGGGTGTTACGCGCTGAGCCCGCGCATCCTGACCACGTTGACCGCCATCTCGTCCGAGGCGTGGCCGGTCGCGCTCGTGCCGTGGACGCTCGTGCCGCTGGTCCGACGCACCCCGTTGGTGGCCCCGGCGGTTGTGGCCGTGGCGTGCATGGGTGCGGTCAACGCCACCGCCACCATCGCCGCCTGTCTGCCCGCGTTCGTCCTGCTTGTGGCCCGGCGCGCCTACGCCGCGGCCGGCAGGTTCGCGCTCGGCGCTGCGGCGGTGTCCGCGTGGTGGATCGGGCCGCTGCTGGTGTTGGGGCGGTACTCGCCGCCGTTCACGGACTTCATCGAGTCCGCCGGCGTGACCACCGCGTGGCTCAACCCGGTGGAGATCCTGCGAGGCACGACCAGCTGGACACCGTTTGTTGACACCGAGCGCGCCGCCGGCCACCTGCTGGTCGCCGAACCTGCGTTTGTCATCGCCACCTGCCTTGTCGCCGCGGCGGGGCTCGCGGGCCTGGCGCGCCGGGACATGCCGTGGCGCGGGGCGTGGCTTGCGGTGTTCGCGGTGGGGTTTTGGATCCTGGGCTCGGCGCACATGGCGACCTCGCTGTACGACGGCGCTCTCGCCCCGTTCCGCAACCTGCACAAGTTCGACCCCCTGGTCCGCCTGCCGCTTGTCCTCGGCGTGGGGCACCTGGCCGCGAAGGCCGCCGCGGTGAACCGGCCGAAGGCGGTGGGCGTGGCCCTTGCCGCGGCGGTGGCGGTGGCGCCGGCGTGGTCGCTGCGCCTGCTGCCGGAGGGCACGTGGCACGAGGTCTCCGACGACTGGGTCGCCGCCGGCCAGTGGCTGGATAAGCACGCAGCCGGCACCCGCACCCTGGTGGTGCCGCCGGCGTCGTTTGCCCGGCAGACCTGGGGTTGGACGCGCGACGAGCCCATCCAGGCGCTCACCGGTTCCCGCTTCGCGTTCCGGGACGCGGTGCCCCTGGTGGATCCGGAGGCGATTCGCGGGCTCGAGGGGCAGGCGGAGCTCGTCGATAGGCACGCCCTGCGCGCCATCGGCGTGGGCGCTGTGGTGGTGCGGCGCGACCTGGAGCAGCAGCCGCGCACGCCGAACCTGGGTGAGCCGGACGCGAGCTTCGGCGAGGTGGACATCTTCCTGCTCGACCCGGACGCGGACGTGATGGAAACGGACCGCGAACCGGTTGCGGTGGACGGCGGCGGCGAGGTCCTGCCCCTGCTGTGGCGCGAACTGGGGTACTTCCCGGCGCGCCTGACCGGCCAGAACGCGGATATCGTCACCGACACGCCCGCGCTTGCAGTGCGCAACTACGGCACGATCGATGGCCAGTCCGGCTACCTCGCCTCCGAGGCGGAGGACACCACGGTGCGCAACCGGGTGAAGGATTACCCCTCGGCGGGCTCCCGCACCGCGGTGGCGATGGACGGGTTCGCCCGCGCGTCGTCGTCGGCCGCGGATGCTGGCGCGTTCGGCGGGCCGGACCCGTCCAAGTCCCTCACCGCGGCCTTCGACGGGCTTGATGAAACCGCGTGGTGGCCCGCCCCCGGCGACGCGGACGCGTGGATCGAGTTCCAGTCCCAGCAGGACACCGTCACGGTGACCGCGACCGCGGACACCACGGTGCGGCTGTGCGACGGCAACCGCAGATGCCGCACCGTCACGCTGGTGAAAGACCAGCCGCGCAGGCTCACCCGCGGCGACGCCACCATCCTCCAGCTCACCGAACCGGTGGGCATCCGCGAGCTCGACGTCGGCGTGCGCCGCGTTGTGGAGGTGGACGGGACCGCGGACCGCTACTTCTTCCAGCGCCACTTCCCCGACAACACCGTGATCCAGCGCCGTTTCACCACCGCCGAGGACGCCACGTGGCGCCTCTCCCGCCCCGCCACCATCGACGGCGAGCGCCGCGTGGGCAACGTCTTACTGCCCGCCGGCACGCACGAGCTGTTCACCCGCGCCGACACCGTGATGCTCTCGCGCGCGCCGCTGCCCAGCCGCACCGGAGACCGGCTCATTGTGACTACCCGCGCGTTCAACGAGGGTTTGCGGGCCACCCTCGGCGGGACCGAACTCGAGCCCGTGCGTATCGACGCCGGCGCCCAAGCCTTCCGCGTCCCCGAGGGCGCGCACGGCGAGTTCCGGATGCGCTTTGCCGGCGACGGTGCGTACCGCTACTCGCTGATCTTCGGCGGGGCGTTCAGCCTGCTCGTGCTGGCGCTGTGTTTGTGGGTGCCGTGGCGGCGCGAAGACGATGCCCCGTACATGCCGAAGCCCAACGGGAACTGGGCGCCCACCGTCGCGGTCGTCGCCGCGTTTCCCCTCGAGGGCCTCGCCGCCGCGGTACTCGCGTGGGTGGTGCGCCGCTTTACGGTCCTGCCCATGCACCGGGTCGCGGCCGCCACCATGGCGGTCGCCGGCCTCGTGCTCGCGCGCGCCCCGTGGCCGGCGGCCAACTACGCGGGCTCCTCCACCTTCCTCATCGTCGCCGGCTGCTTCGCGGTGGCCTGCCTGACCAGCCGCGCGCCGGGCACCTCCACCAACTCGTAGGAGATGTACGCCACCGCGGTGCTGGCCAGCGCGGTGGCTGCGTACACCAGCAGGAAGTGCCCGGAGAACACCTGCACGCCAAGTACCGGGAACACGAAGTACAGCACCGCCATGTGCCACAAAAACACCGAATACGACCAGCGTCCCAGCGTGCGCATCACCGGCGACGACAGCACCGTGCCGCGCTCGCGCTGCCCCAGCGCGTACGGCGCCACCACCAGCGCCGCGAACACCGCGCCGAGCAGCACCCGCACGTTGAACTCCGCGGGCGACGGGTGCTCCAGGCCGCGCGGGCCGATCACACCCGCCACCCACGTCACCGGCAGCGCCAGCACGGGAAACGGCCAGCGCGGGCCGGCGTAGCGCACCCCGGCGCGCTCCAGCTCCGCCAGCAGCAGCCCGACGGCGAACCACGGCGCGTAAGACGGCGGCCAGATCTGCATGTTCAGCACCGCCGGGTCGGATATCCCGCCCACCGCCCAGGGCCACGCCAGGCCCAGCGCCACCGAACCCGCCAGCGCCGCACGGCGCCCCCGCCCGTCCAGCCGCAGGTACAGCGGCAGGACCACATAGAAGGCGGCTTCGATGCACAGCGACCACATCTGCGTCAGCCCGTCGATAAGCGAATGCGGCACGTAGACCTGCACCAGCAGCAGGTTCGCCGCCGCCTGGCCCCACGTGACCCCCGCGAGCGGCGGAAGCGCCAGCAGCACCACCGCCACACACACCACGTACGCCGGCGCAAGGCGTGCCACGCGCCGCGAGTAATACCCGCCGCGCAGCCCGCCGCGCGACAGCAGAAACGCCGACAGCGCGAAAAACACCGCCACGAAGTAGTCGAAGCGCTCCAGCACCGCCGAGCCGGTCGCGGTCTGGAACGCCACGTGCGTGGCCACGATGCCGTACGCGGCCACGGCGCGCAGGCCGTCGAGCTCGGGCAAAATGGCGGGTCTGTTCACGATGGCGCAAGTCTAGCCACCCGGTAGGGTGACACGGGTGAACCTGCGACGCCGACTTGCCACCTGCCTGGGCATCGTCGTCGCCTGCGCCGCGCTCAACCTCGCCTCCCCCGTCGTGATAGCCAAGCAGCGCACCCTCACGCCAGGCGAGTACACCGTGCAATTCACGGCGCTTGGCGACGGCGCTTCGCCCCACACCCGCACCGTCACCCTCACCGAGGCCCCCAAGAGCCTGAACGCGGTGGTGACCGTGGACGGCGACGAGGTGGATAGCTTCCCCATCGACCCCTCCACCGCCTTCCCCGCCAAGGGTCGCGCCGGGCTGGGGCCGCTCATGCCCTACCGCCCGGAGCGGCGCACGTACCCGCTGTTCGACCCGGCGACAGGCAACGACGTTGCGCTGGACTACCTCGGGCCGGGCGCCGTGCGCGGGTTGGAGACGTACAAGTACGAGGCGGACATGTCCGACGGGTGCGTCCGCATCGTTGACGCTGAGCGCCACACCGGCCGCATCCTGGACGAGGTCTGGACCTGCGGCGAGGACCAGTGGGTGCTTGCCGAGGCGACGAAGGCCGCGCAGGTGGAGGCCGCGCGCCGCGACGTGGCGTGGCTGCGCGGGCTGCAGGTGATGGCGGTGGTGACCCGCGCGATCGCCGTCGCGGCCTTCATCGCCGGCCTGGTGTTCTATGCCCGCCGGCGCTAGCCGCTGGTGGGCGCCGGCCTACGGCGCTGCGCTGGTGCTTGCGCTGACCTGGCCGTTTTTCGTCCCCGGCGAGGCGTTCGCGCTGCGCGACATGATGGTGTTCGACGCCATGGCGCTGACCCGCGCCTCACTGGGCTGGGGCGATCTGCCCGCCCGCAACGTGCCCCAGGACGCGCTGCTGGGCATCCTGCCGTCGCCCGTGCTGTTCGTGCGCGTGTTCATGGTTGCCGCCGCCGCGGGCGCCGCGTGGGCCGGGCACAAGCTGGGGCGCACGCCGTTCGGGCAGGCCGCGGCGATGACCGTGGCGGTGTGGAACCCGTTCGTGGTGGAGCGCCTGTTGCAGGGGCAGTGGTCCCTCGCCGCCGCGGCGTGGCTGCTGCCGTTAGTGGCGCTTGGCGCGCACCCGGTGTCGACGTTTGCGCACTGGCTGGCCTCGCTCACCCCGACCGGGGCGCTGGCGGCGGCGATGTTCGCGCGCGGGTGGCAGGGCGCGGCGGTCGCGGTGCTGACCTGCCTGCCGTGGGTTGTCGCGGGGGTCGCCGCCTCCTCGCCGG
>ERZ501059.14-NODE-14-length-100560-cov-11.020785_pt1 | contig 100560 bp, 91 predicted proteins | sample MGYA00510856_ERZ501059 | MGnify/ENA primary metagenome ERZ501059 (study PRJEB25958, sample SAMN03398555) | human skin metagenome | study: EMG produced TPA metagenomics assembly of the Human Skin Microbiome Metagenome (human skin metagenome) data set. | reverse complement strand
GCACCACCCGGTCGGGCGCCACCTCCTTGGAAAGCTCAGTGACCACGCCCGCGCCGTAGCCGGGAGGATGCGCTCACCGCGGTCGCCTCCGAAAAGCACCGAACCCGCTGCGTCCACCGCGACGACCTTCGTGCCGCAGCCGTGCTCGCGGATGTGCTTCAGGCAGCCGCCCACTGTGCCGGTGGTACTCACCGCCACGGCGAGCATTTCGGGCGCGTGCCCGAGCTGCTGCACAATCTCGCGCATCGTGCCCTGATCATGCGCGTCAAACGCCGCACGGTTGGAGTATTGGTCTAAGTTCACCGCCCCAAGTTCTCGCTTCAGCTCGGCCACTAGGTTGCGCCGCGCGGCGAGCCAATCGCCCGTTTCCGGGTCTGGTTCCTCCACCGGGTGCAGCACCGCCCCGAGGGCGGCAATCATCGCCAGCGTTGCCTGGTTGGTGCGCGGGTCGACGACGCAGTGGAACTCCCAGCCGCCCGCGATGGCCTCGCGCGCCAGTGCGATGCCGAGGTTGCCGCTAGAAGATTCCACCGCCGCCGCCCCGGGGTGCAACAGGCCCCGAGCCGTGGCTGCAGCGACCATCGCACGCGCCGTGCGGTCCTTCGCGCTGCCTCCCGGGTTGAAGGATTCGAGCTTGCCCCACACGCGCCCGCGGAACCCCAACGGAGAGGTCCACAAGCGGCGTGTCGCCGATGGCGCTAAGAAGGCCTGTCTGTGCGGAAACGTCCATGCGCACCACCTTATGCGCCACGCGCCTCCAGCCGCGCAACCTGGCGCTCCAACTCCTCACCGAGCGCGTTGCCCGGCAGGCGTTCCTGCACAAGGTCCGCCACCGAGCGGTACCACCACAGCTGGCGTTCCTTTCCGGAGTTGAACCGGGACCACAATTCATCGCCGATGGCGTCCAAGTCCGCGTGGATGGACAACAGATTGTGTAGCTTGTCGGCCGCAGAGATGAGCACGCTTCCGTCTTCCGCCTGGCGCAGGTGCGCAAGGTACGCGTCCGAACGGTCCTGCCAGCTGGTTAGTGTGCTGTCTTTTGTCACGCCGTGAACAAGCTCCACGACCCGGTCGCCGAACTCCTCGGCCATGCGCTCGGGGCTGTACTCTTCCGGGACATCCTCCAGGATGTCGTGGAAGAGCGCCGCGATGAGTACGTCCTCGTCGTCAGTGACCTGGGAGACGAGGTGCATCACGCCGAAGACGTGGGAGGCGTACGGAATATCCGTGCCTTTGCGCACATGGTCGCGGTGCGCCCACGCGGCGGTGTTGATTGCTTGGATGAGTCGCGGGGATGCGACGAGAGACTCGGCCATTATGGGCCCCTTTCTGCCGGGAACAGCTTTCACTCTACGAACGCCGTCGACACCGCCCGCCAGGCGTTCAAACGCATGATCTATCCGACGGTTATCGTTCCCCGTACCCGCACCTGTGCCCGTCCACCAACCCAGATATCTTTGCCATCGTCATGGATCTCCACGCGGCCGTCGCGGCCGAGCGACGCGCCCTGCGACACCGAGTATCGGGCAGGGACGTCTCCCCGCCCGCGCAGCCATTGCGCCATCGCCCCGTTTGCGCTGCCCGTCACAGGATCCTCAAAGGTCGGCGTGAACGCCCGCAGCTCGTACGCGGGATCCGTACCTCCGGTCAGCGCCGCAAACGCCACTTTCAGATCACTGTCCGTCGGCTGCGCTAAGGACCTCAGCGCGTCTAGGCCATCCAAGAGTGCAAGCTTCCAGCCGGGTCCGTTGTCGCCGTAGGCTGCGTCGATAAGCACCTGCTTCTCGACGCCAAAGGTCTCGCACACCGCGTCCCTGTCCTCCGCGGTGAGCTCGCCGCTGCGTTTGAGAGGCGGCGTGGCGAACGCGAGCATGTCGCCCTGGATGCGTACTTCGACGTTGCCCACGCCGCATTCCTGCACCACGCGGCCAGGTTGGCGGGGCGTGTTGCCGAGCTCGAGCCACGCGCGAGCGGTGCCGAGGGTGGGGTGGCCGGCGAAATCGAACTCCTCAACGGGCGTGAAGATGCGCACGCCGTAATCCGCCTCGTGGCTGGTGGGCTGAAGGAGGAACGTCGTCTCCGAGAAGTTGGTCCACGACGCAATCTGCTGCATCTGCTCACCGGTGAGGCTGTCCGCGCCGCAGATTACCGCGAGCGGGTTGCCCGTGAACGCGCCGGTGGCGAAGACGTCGATTTCAAAGAAGTCTAGGGAGGTCACCGCGCCGAGCGTACCAACGCGAAAACTCCCGATCCGGAGGACCGGGTCGGGAGTTTATATTTGTACCCCGTACGGGATTTGAACCCGTGTTACCGCCGTGAGAGGGCGACGTCCTAGGCCGCTAGACGAACGGGGCTCGCTCGCTTGCTTGCGACTTGTTAAAGATAAAGGACGCACCTGCCAACCTACAAATCAGCAGGTCACGGGCGATTATAATCACCACGATTCCGTTTTGTACACCTTCGGTGACGCGATTGTAATCGCGACCCTGTCCCCCACCTTGGGTTTCGGTGTCAACCCCAGCCGTACTCGGAACTCTACACCGCTGGCTTTGAGGTTCGCGGTGTACGAGTTCACCTCGTAGAGAACGGAGGTAACGGTCGCGTTCAAGGTATTTTTGCTTGCCGACACCCCCGTCCCCACCATTCCCGGCAACACCGCTACCACCACGCTCTCACCATCGCGAAGCTCGCCATTCGCTTGGACGCCGCCCACAGGCCACGTCATGCCCAGCGACCCCACCTCCACCAGGCCCTCCCGCACCGCACCATCGAGCAGCGTAGCGTCCGCAATAAATGACGCTACCCACGCCGTCGCCGGGCTGGTCATGATCGCTTCGGGCGTGTCGAATTGTTCAAGTCGGCCGTCATGCAGCACTGCAATCCGGTCTGCAATCGCGATGGCCTCCTTCCGATCGTGGGTGACGTGGACGGTAGTGAGGTTGGACTCACGGGTCAGCTCCACCAGCTCGCGGCGAAGTGAATCACGCAACGGTTCGTCGAGGGCGGACAACGCCTCGTCTAATAGCAGCACCTCCGGCTCCGCAACAATCGCGCGCGCGAGCGCCACGCGCTGGCGCTGACCGCCGGACAGCGTAGCCGGCCGACGATCGCCATAACCATCGAGACCGACCGTTGTCAGGGTTTGCTCCACGCGCTGCTTCTCCTCCGCGCGTTTCACACCTGCTCGGCGCAGCGGGTACGCCACATTGTCCGCAACGCTCATGTGCGGCCACACAGCGTGTTGCTGGAACACCATACCCATGTGCCGCCGCTCCGGCGGGGTGTTAGACACGTCCCTTCCCCCGAGCTCGATCGAGCCTGCCGCAGGTTCGATAAACCCAGCGACAGTGCGCAGAAGCGTCGTCTTGCCCGAACCTGACGGCCCAACGAGCGCGACGAACTCGCCGCTTGGAATTGTCAGGTTGATGTCCTGTAGCCCGACGGTGCCGTCGGGGAACACCACTTTTAAGCCGCTGACCACAATGGCGCTCATGATCGCGTCTCCTCCTTATGCGTTCTTGCTGGGGTTTCGCACGGTAAACGCCAGCGCCACGATACCGATCACGGCGAACATCAAGGCGAGTGCGGACGCTTGGTTGTAGTTGCCAGATTGCTGCAGGTTAAACAGCTGGACGCCGATGGTAGTCGTGCCCGGGGCGACCAAGAGGATAGAAACCGTCAGCTCACGCACCGCCGTCACCGCGACCAACACTGCGCCGGAAAACACCGCGGGCAGCGTCATCCGGCCACTGGTATCCCACACGGCGCGCAAACGACCGGCACCGGAAATCTGCGCGGCCTCCTCCACCGCCGTCGGGATCTTGGCCAGAGGCGCGCGCACCGCCTGCAACACCATGGCCGTGAACGCGCAGACGTAGGCGACGAGAATGATCCAGCGGGTGTTATACATGCCCGTGTAGCGGCCGACGATCACCCAACCGACGCCGATGATTAACCCCGGCAGCGCCGACGGCAAGAGCGTGATCAGGCTGAGCGCCGTGTTCGACCGCGCCTTAGTGCGCGTGACTAACATGCCGATCATCCAACCCAAGACGCCGCACGCAAGCGCGGCCCCCAGCGCGAGCGTGACGGAATTGCTGAAGCCCTCGCGCACGCGTGGGTTGGCCAGCGTGCGCTGGAAGTTGTCCAGCGAAATGTTCTCCATCGTGAACGGCACGCCGGGCGCGGGCAGAAGCGCTCGGTAGGTTAAACCGAGCAGTGGGCCGAGCGTCAGTGCCAAAGCAAGCACCCAGGCAACCACGGTGACGAGCCACTTGGCCGAGCCAAGGGAAAGTTTCATCGTGCCGCCGCCGGTCACCGTTGACGTGCCTCGCTGGGACACCACGTAGTCGGCGACCACGGCCCCGATGCCAAGGATCATGAGCACCGCTCCCACCGTCGAAACCACCTGCAGCGGGTTCGCCACCGTCCCCGACTCCATGAACCGGTAGACCATAGTGGCAAGCGTTTCGAACCGCACGGGCGACCCGAGGATCGAGGGAATGCCGAAATCTGCCAGGTTGGAAACCGCCGTCAGGGTAAACGCGCTCAAAAGCGCTGGGCCCAACAACGGAATGGTGACAGTCTTCAGCACCGTGCCACTGCCCGCCCCGCTCACGCGCGCTGCGAGCTCAAGGTCAGACGGGATGGAGCGCAACGCGGCGGAGACAATCACGTAAACCACCGGGTACGAGTGCAGCACCATGAGGAAAATGATGCCGTCGGCGCCGTAGATATCCCAGATAGGGCGGCCGAACACAGCGTTCAGACCCTGGTTGCGCCCAAACAGCTGCAGCCACGAGATGGCGCCGACGAACGGCGGTACGAGCAGCGGGGAGAGCAGAAACAACCGCAGTGCGGTGGCACCAGCCACGTCGGTGCGCTCAAGCAGGATCGCAATCGACCCACCCACAATGACAGCGCCGACGGAAGACAGCAGCGTGGTGTAGACCGAGTTCCACGTTGCCCGTCCCAGACCCTGCTCGATCAGCACCGGGAACTGGTTGCCTCCGAGTGCCAGCGACACCACCATGGCGAGTGGGGCAAGAAATATCGCCGCGGCAATCAGCCACACCCCGATGCGGGCGAGGCCGATACCCCGCGAGAATCGGTTGGCCACGTTGCGCCTAGTTCATCGCGTTCTGGAAGAAGTCCACCGAACGCTGGCGGTCCTCGGTCAGGGTCTTAAGGTCGGCGCTCATCAGCGCGATGTCGCTAAGCTTCGGCGCGTCACCCGGGGTTCCGACGGATTCAAGCACCGGCAAGTAGTTCTGCTCGACGGCGATCTTTTGGGCCTTCTCGGACAAGATGAAGTTGATGTAGCGCTGCGCAGCGTCCTTGTTCTCTGAATCCTTGAACACTGCGATCGGCTCGGTGATGTACGGCGAGCCCTCGGTGGCGTAGACCTCCTTGATCGGCGAACCCTTCGCTGCGAGGTCGCGCACCAGGTAATCAACGACGACACCCACCGGGCGGCCGCCGGAGGCGATCTCTTGGGAAGTGGGGCCGTTGGAAGCGGCGATCATCGGGTGGTTGGCGCCGAGGTCGGTCACCCACGCCTCGCCGAGCTTATCGTCGTTCATCCACACAGTCGCGTTGAAGGCGGCGGCGCCGGAGACGGCCGGATCCGGCATGACAAGCTTGTCCATGTACTTCTCGTCGGTGAGGTCCGCCCACGAGGCTGGGGCGTCAGCTTGGTCGATTACCTCAGTGTTGTATGCGATGACGGTCGGAATCAGGCGGGTTCCAACGTAGAAGCCCTCTGAGTCAACAACGTCCTCGAGAACGTCATCAGTCTCGACGCTGTCGAACTTGGTCAAGAGCTCGTCGCTCTTAAAGCCCTCAAACGTCGGTGCGTCAGCGGCCCAGATCAGGTCGGCCTCAACCTTGCCGGAGGTCCGCTCCGCCTCGATGCGAGCCTTCAGGTCGCCCGTACCGGCGCGATAAACCTGGACCTCTACATCTTGATTCTCCTCCTGGAACGCGCGGTTAATCTCGTCGACCTTCTCCTCCGGCTCAGAGGTGTAGAGGGTCAGCACCGTTTTCCCGTCGGTGGTCACACCCTCAGTTGCGGAAGTCGTTGCGGTGTTGTCCGAAGACGGCTCAGAGCAACCCACCAGGGTGAGCGCAGCGGTACCAAAAATTGCGCCAACATAAAGGGACTTGTGGACGAAGCGCATGGGGTTTTCCTCGCGTCAGATGAAGTAAGGCCTCGCCAAAAGTAACACTGTTATGATGAGTGCGCTCGCCGAGCGACATGGCAAAAACCTCCGTTCATCTGTATACAACAGATAAACGGAGGCGTTGTACCCCGTACGGGATTTGAACCCGTGTTACCGCCGTGAGAGGGCGACGTCCTAGGCCGCTAGACGAACGGGGCATTAGGACACAGAACGTAAAAGCTCTGCAGCTGGCCTACCAGGACTCGAACCTAGAATGACGGTACCAGAAACCGTAGTGTTGCCAATTACACCATAGGCCATCGTTTTTCTGCTTTGAACTGCGCTTTCCTTTCGGTCTGCGCTGTCTTGCTGAACAACATGGAGTACTATAACCATGAAGCGCGGAAGGAACCAAATCCCCAGGCCACCGCGTAAAAACGCGGTGGCCAAAGCGCACAAAACAACAGCGTTGTAACTACTCCGCTGCCTGGTACGGGGTAACCTCACGGGCTGCGCGCAGGCGCTTCAGGGTGGATTCGCGCCCGAGTAGCTCCATGGATTCGAACAGCGGCGGTGACACAGCAGCGCCGGTTGTGCCAACGCGCAAGGCGCCGAACGCGACGCGGGGCTTGAGCCCGAGGTCGTCGATAAGCGCCTTGTTCAAGGCGGCCTCGATGGCCGGCGTCGTCCACTCCTCCACCGCTTCCAGCGCGGCGATGCCGGCATCCAGCGGCTCGACAGCGGTGTCCTTCAGGTTTTTCTTCGCGCTCTTCTCGTCCAGCTCCAGTTCCTCGTCAGCGATGACCAGGAACTTCAGCAGGTTGTAGGCTTCCGAGAGCACCTTGATACGCGTCTGCACCAGATCCGCGGCGATGGCGAACTTGTCAGCCGGGTAGTCCTCTGGGAAGTCCGTGTACTCGGTCAGGTACTCGCGTAGCCGGCTGCGGAAGTCCTCCGGCTCGAGCAGGCGGATGTGGTCGGCGTTGATCGCTTCCAGCTTCTTCTGGTCGAAGCGGGCCGGGTTGCCAAGCACGTCCGAGACGTCGAACGCCTCAACCATCTCGTCGGCGCTGAAGATGTCCTTGTCCGCGGACAGTGACCAGCCCAATAGCGCCAGGTAGTTGATCATTCCCTCGGGGATGATGCCGTTGTCGCGGTGGTTGAACAGGTTGGATTCCGGGTCGCGCTTGGACAGCTTCTTGTTGCCCTGCCCCATCACAAACGGCAGGTGGCCGAACTCCGGGGTGAATTCTGCGACGCCGATGCGCTTGAGCGCCTCATACAGCGCCATCTGGCGTGGGGTGGAAGACAGGAGATCCTCGCCGCGCAGCACGTGCGTGATGCCCATCAACGCGTCGTCCACCGGGTTGACCAGCGTATACAGCGGGGCGCCGTTGGAGCGGGCGACCACGAAGTCCGGCTGCGTCTCAGACTTAAACGTCACCTCGCCGCGCACAAGATCGTTCCAGGTCCAGTCTTGGTCCGGCATGCGTAGGCGCCACACGGGCTTGCGGCCCTCGGCCTCGAATGCGTCGATCTGTTCCTGGGTGAGGTCACGGTCAAAGTTGTCGTAGCCCAGCTGCGGGTCGCGCCCGGCGGCCTTGTGTCGCTCTTGGACCTCTTCGTTGGTGGAGTACGCCGGGTAGACCTCCCCTGCCTCGATGAGCTTGTTCAGGACGTCCGTGTAAATCTCGGAGCGCTGGGACTGGCGGTATGGCTCATGCGGTCCGCCGACGTTGACGCCCTCGTCCCAGTTCAAGCCGAGCCACTCCAGCGAATCGATGATCGCCTGGTAGCTCTCCTCCGAATCACGCGCCGCGTCCGTGTCCTCGATACGGAACACGAACGTGCCACCGGAGTGGCGGGCCTGCGCCCAGTTGAACAGCGCGGTGCGCACCATGCCCACGTGCGGGGTTCCGGTCGGTGACGGGCAGAAACGTACGCGCATAGAAGTGTCAGTCATGTGCGCAATGGTAGCGCGCCATGCGCACTGCCTATCGACGTCCTCCGGCGACGCCCGACTCGACGCCCGGGCAGGTCGGAGAGGCTGAGCCCCGATTCACACAGGGTGAGTTCGCGATGGTGAGTTCGGCCCGATCCACCGTATTCTCACCATCCCAATCTCACCATCTGCGCCCCAGCCCGGGACACCGAACATATCGCGCAAACAGAAAAACCGGCCACCCGAAGGCAACCGGTTGCGTTGTGGCAAGCCCCTACTTGGAGTGCCGGGACAAAAACGCCCACATCTCGTCCGCAGCGGACGGCGAGTACCACCAGAAATGGTTGGACCCGTGCACCTGGATCACCTCGACGCCCTTGCTGCAGCCGCGGGCGGAAACGCGGGTGGCGTTGTAGCCAACCGGGGCGCGGTCCAGGCCCGGGCCGCAGCCGTTCCGGGCGGAGTAGGAGGCGAACAGCTCCGGCACCGGCATGACGCGCACACCACGACGGGTGGTGCCGTAGTACGGCGTGAGCGTGTCGTTCATGCCGTGCAGGGCCATGAACGCGATAGGGAGGTTCTGGCAGCCCTGGTTCACCGGCGCGTAGTAGGCGCCAGACACACCGGCCACGCCCGCGAAGAGGTCAGCCATGTGGCAGGCCGACACTGCAGCCATACCACCGCCGGTGGACATGCCGGTGGCGTAGATGCGACGGCGGTCGATGTTGTAGTAGCGCTGCACATCGTTGATCATGGCCCGAACGAACGCGATGTCCTGCCCGGGGCCCGTAGACGCTGTCGGCGAGCCCTCCCAGGAAGCGCCGATTGCGCGCGGGTAGACGATGATGGCGTCGCGCCCGACCGAAGATTCACGCAGCCGGGAGTAGTTGCGGAAGTTCTCGGTGGAGTCTTGGTAGGCGGAGTACCCCACCATCACGGGAGTCGGGTTTGCGGGGTTGTAGTTGCGTGGCACCCAGATGAGGTAGCTGCGGCCTGCGGCCCGAATTTCGCCGTTGGTGCCGTTCGCTACCGGTGCTGGCGCCTGCGGCGCCCACGAGCGAGGAACAGCCGGAGCCGGCACCGGGGCCGGCGCTGGCAGGCGAGGAATCTGCGGGGCCTGGACCGGGTTGCGCGGCAGGGACGAGCCGCTGGGCAGCGACTGGTTGGCCATGTCCACGAACTTGTTCCACTCGGCGTTCGCCTGCTTCGTGGCATCCGAAACGGTGCGGTTAGCGTTGTCGATAGCCGCATTGACTTGGCCGGTGACTTGGCCTGGGATCTGGGAGGAGAGGTCCTGGGCACCAGCCTGTGCCGGAGCCGCAACGCCGCCCGCGACCAGAAGGGCCGCAAGGCCACCCGCAATGGTTTTACCAATTTTCACACAGGCAACGATAAACGTACCCACATGCTCCGGCAAGCGATGCGAAAGTGTGGCATAGCAGTACTGCGCGATAGAGTAACGCCACATGCGCACTTCCAGACCCGACAGCGCCCCGGACTTCCTGCTCTCACGCGGCGACGGCTCAGTACGGACGCAGCGTGCACTGCGCACGTTCGACGATGCCTGGGAAGCCGCAGACGTGATCGACCGCGGCGAGGCGGAGATGGTTGTCGGCGCCCTCCCATTCGATCAGGACTGCCGTGCGGCGCTGACTGTCCCGGAGCACATCATCCGCGAACCGGGTCCTTTGGAGCCGCACCCCTACTATCGCGTCGGCGAGGGCTCGAAGCTGCGCGCAAAGCTTATCGACGTCGACCCCGCCCCGGAGGAGCACTACCGCAGGGTCGAGGCCGCCATCTCGACGATTCAGGGTTCCGCGCTGGAGAAAGTCGTCCTCGCTCGCGCGGTGGATATCGCCTTCGACCCTCCCGTAGATCCACGCTTGGTCGCGGCGCGCCTGATCGATCTATCCGTCACCCGCGACGGGTTTATTGCGGACCTCACCCCGTCGGGGCGCGACGGCCATTTCCTCGTCGGCTCCTCACCGGAGGTGCTGGTGCGCCGTCGAGGCAACCGCGTATGGTCCTTTCCCCTGGCCGGCTCTGCAGCGCGCGTACCGGCCGACCCGGCGGCAGACCGCGCAGCAGCAGATGCACTCTACAATTCGGCGAAGGATTTGGACGAGCATCACTTTGTCGTAGACCACATTCGCCACGTGCTGCAGCCCCTGTGCAGTGAACTGCGCATCCCGGAGCGCCCGACATTGGAAAAGACCAGCGAGATGTGGCACTTGGCGACCCCCATCGAGGGCGTGTTGAAGAACCCCGCCCCGAGCGCCCTCGACTTGGCGCTGCGCCTCTACCCCACGCCTGCAGTGTGCGGCACGCCGCAGGCAGCGGCCGAGGCGCTGATCACCACCGCCGAGTCTGACCGCGGGTTCTACGCGGGAGCTGTGGGCTACACCGACGCGGCGGGCGACGGCGAGTACATGGTCGCGATTCGATGCGCCGAGGTCAACGGCGACGGCACCCGCGCCCGCGCCTGGGCGGGCGGAGGGTTGACCGCGGACTCGGACCCACAAGCCGAGCTAGACGAAACGTCGGCCAAGCTGCGCACGATTATGCGCGCGCTTGGCCTGTAGCGCTTCGGCTACGCCCGCTCGATCGGGTTGCCGAGAGTGCCGATGCCGGGGATTTCCACCTCGATGTAGTCGCCCGGAACCATTTCGGCGGTGCCAGCCGGCGAACCCGTGGCAATCACGTCGCCCGGCAGAAGCGTGAAAGATTCGGAGACCCACTCCACCATTTCGCCGAGGGACTTAATCATCTGGTTCGAGTTGGAATCCTGCTTCGTCTGCGTCACCCCGTCGTGGGTGTGGTGCGCCTTGATCGGCAGATTAGCGAAATCAAACGCGTCCAAATCCGTCTCGATCCAGGGGCCGATCGGGCCAAAGGTGTCGATGCCCTTTGCGCGCGCCCACTGGCCGTCGGCAAACTGCAGGTCGCGGGAGGAGACATCGTTGATAATGGTGACCCCCCGGATGACCCTCTTCCAGTCCGCAGCCTTGACATTCTTGCACGGCACGCCGACAACGAGCGCGAGTTCACCCTCGAACTCGACGCGGGTTGCAAACTCCGGAATCTTGATCGGGGCGCCGGGGCCCACGACGGCGGTAGAGGGCTTGATGAAGATCGTCGGCGGGAGATGCTCAGCGGATTCCTTGAACACTTCCGCGACGTGGTCGGCGTAGTTGCGGCCGACCGCCACCACTTTCGACGGGAGGGTCGGGGCGAGCAGGCGGACGTCGTCCAGCGCGTACTCTTTGCCCGTGTACTCGGGTTCCGTGAACGGGGTGCCCGCGATGGCTTTCGCGGTTTTGCCCTCGTTGTCTATGACGGCGAAGGTCATGCCTTCGGGTGTTGCAATTCGTCCAAAACGCATGTGACCGAGCATAGAACCTTTTACGAAAGTGGCATTACTCGGATCTTGGCCCCATGGCGGAACTCTACTGGTAGCTCACGAACCACGGGCGCGGCTCGACGTCCCGGTAGGTCTGCTCCGGGGTGAACGTGGGGAAATCCTCGTCGATGAAGTTCTTCCATGCCATGAAGAAGTTCGGGTCCAATCCCTGGCGCAGCACATCCCACGTCTCAAACTTCTGCTCCGGGACGCCGTGGCCGTCCGCGTGCAGCACCCACGCCAGTTCCGGCTGGCCGGTCACGATGTTTTCGCGGTCCGGGAACATCGCCACGTTGAACTGGTGAATCACCAGCGCCTTTTGCGGCAGGCTGTTGTCGCGCACGAGCTGGGCAAGCCAGTCCGCCACCTCGTTAATTTCGGCAGCGGTGGCGCTGCCGATGCGCGACAGCGGGGCTTCACCCGGATTGAGCTTCCATTCCGCATCCAGCGCAAGGCCGACGTTGGGGCGCTTCAGCAGATCCTGGTAGAGCTTCGCCTGCTCCAGGAAGCTGCCCTGCCCCGGCTGCAGGTCGATCACGGCGTAGCCCCCGGCGTCCACGATGGCGTCCACGTACGGGACCAGATCCTCCATCGGGGTCTCGTTGGAGTAGTTGCCGTCGTCGCCCGGGAATTCAGAGGCGACGGACGCGATGACTTCAAACGCGGGAACAATCGGCTGGTCGTCGAGCGGTTGGTAGTCGGCCGCGTACTGCTGCGCCAGGGCAACTGCGGCGGCGGGGTCCTGCTCCCCCATGACACCCAGCTCCGGACCATACGGGTGGCCGTAGAGCGCGATCATCCGGCGGCCAGGGAACACCAGCCCGCCGCCGCCGGGCAGCTCGCCGTTGCCAGCAAGCGCGGCACGGTCCTGGAAATTCTCGTTCGAGCCCCACTGGCTACCTAGCGCGAGTGTGTCCTGCTCAGTGACCGTGCGCATGCTCTCCGACGTCGCACGCGGGTCAGCGGCGGCGAGCACCTGCACGTCCGCACCCGCGGCACGCGCGGTGGCAACGGACGCGCGGGAGGATGCCGCGGTGGCGAACACGGGCGGCAGGACCAGGTCCTCGGGGTTACCCGGCTCCAACCCGGCAATGGCCGCGGCGTCGCCCCCCGGGTCGGCCGAGGAAACGGGCTCCGTGCTAGAGACCTCGTCGTCTTCGCCCGGCACCGTCACAACGCGCGAGGCCCCCAGCCGTTCAATCTCGGCGTCGACGGCGGCGTCGGCGCCATCCAGACGCACAAGCATGGGCGCGCCCAGTTTCACCGCGATGGCGGCGGCCTTGAGCTGCTGGTCGCGCTCCTTGTCGGAGACTACGACGGTATCCGCGGATTCAAAGAGGCGCTGGGATACCTCGACGCCGGTGCCGTCCGCGTCTTGAAGGACCTCGTCCCCGTTGGTTTCCAGCACCTCAGGGCCGCCCGCACCCCCTTCCCCAGTGTTGCTGCAGCTGGTCAATGCCAGTGCGGTTGCTGCGAGTACGGCGGGGATGGAGCGGGTCACATGCATGCGAGCCAGCCTACTTCAGCGCGGCGGCGATCCTGTCACCTACCTCGGTGGTTCGCACCCGAGCGCCTTCGCGTTCCGCCACATCGCGCTCGATCGCTGCCTCAATCCGCGCAGCATTGTCCTCGTCGCCGAGGAAGCGCAGCATCATTGCTACGGACAGAATCATCGCGGTCGGATCCGCGATTCCCTGCCCCGCGATGTCCGGGGCCGAGCCGTGGACGGGCTCGAACATGGACGGGAACTCTTTCGACGCGTTGATGTTGCCGGAGCAAGCTTGGCCTACCCCACCTGCGACGGCGCCGGCGAGGTCGGTGAGAATGTCGCCGAAGAGGTTGTCGGTGACGATGACGTCGTAACGCTGCGGATCCTGCACCATGTAGATCGTGGCGGCGTCGATGTGGTTGTAATCCACCTCCACCTCTGGGAAATCCTCGGCCACCTCATCAACGACGCGCTGCCATAGGCCGCCTGCGTTGACCAAGACATTGGTTTTGTGCACCAGGGTAAGTTTCTTGCGGCGCGTCATGGCGAGTTCGAATGCGTAGCGCACAACACGTGCGACGCCGTGGTAGGTGTTCTGCGACACCTCGCAGGCAACCTCGTGCTCGGTGCCTTGGCGCAGGGTGCCGCCGTTTCCTGCATAGAGTCCTTCAGTTCCCTCCCGGACCACGACGAAGTCGATATCGCCGGGGTTGGACAGGGGGCTCACTGACGACGGGTACAGGCGCGAGGGGCGCAGGTTAACGTAATGGTCCAGCTTGAAGCGCAAGGGAAGGAGCAGACCGCGCTCGAGTACGCCGGCCGGCACGCGTGCCGGGTCGCCGATGGCGCCCAGCAGGATCGCGTCGTGTTCCTTGAGCGCTGCCAGGTCCGCGTCAGTAAGCAGCTCGCCGTTGCGCAGGTAGCGGCGCGCCCCGAGGTCGAAATCGGTGGTCTCTACATCATCGCGCACAGTGTTGAGGACTTTGAGGCCCTCCGCCATCACTTCTTGGCCGATTCCGTCGCCGGCAAGTACAGCAATTTTCATACTCTGAAATCCCTTTCCCACATAGTAGAAAACGGGTTCAGACTATCATCCGCGGATCGCGCCCGGGACCGTTTCCCCGCGCAGGGCGGCCAGCACCGCATGCGCGACGTCCACACCGGCCCTTGCCTGCGCCTCACGCGTCTGGGCACCGAGGTGCGGGGTAAGCACCGCGTTGTCCAGCCCCAGCAACGGCGAGTCCTGGGGTGGCTCCGTGGTGAAGACGTCGATTCCGGCCGCAGCGACCGGCCCGTCCTGCAACACAGCAGCCAAGGCGGCTTCATCCACCACCCCGCCGCGGGACGTGTTCACCAGGATCTGCCCGGGTTTGGCTGAGCGAAGCAGTCGTTCGTCGAAAAGCGACTGCGTCTCAGGCGTCTTTGGCACGTGGACGGAGACGAAGTCGCTGCGCGCGACGAGTGTGTCCAGATCCACCAGCTCGACGCCAAGGCCCTCGGCGGCAGCATGGTCCGGGTACGGGTCGAAGGCGAGTACGCGCGTGCCGAACGCCGAAAGACGCTCTGCGACGAGCCGGCCGACCCGGCCGAAACCGACAACACCCACCGTCTTGCCGTAGATCTCTGTGCCCTGGAACCGGGACCGCTCCCATCCACCGGCATGGGTGGAGGCGTTTGCGGCCGGGATGGCGCGCGCGGCCGCGAGCAGCAATGCGATGGCGTGTTCGCACGCGGAGTGGATGTTGGCCGTTGGCGTGTTCGCCACCGTGATACCGCGCGCGGCTGCTGCGTCGACGTCGATGTTGTCTATGCCCACGCCTGCGCGACCGATGACCTGCAAACGCTCGGCTGCGTCGATGACCTCGCGGTCTACCGTGGTGGCCGAGCGGACGATGAGCGCGTCGGCGTCGCGGACCGCCTGGAGGAGATCGGGGCGGCGGGTCCCAGCGACGCGGCGGATTTCTACCGCATCGCCCAGGGCCTGTTCTACTTCCGGCGCGAGCGGGTCCGCAATGAGCACGATTGGTGTGTGCGAGAGCACTGGTTCTCCTTAGGGGATTTGAAGGGTAAGCGTCCGCTTATATTAAGCGCGCTAGTATGCGTCTTCCGCCTCACGGATGCGCTGCCGGAGTTCCTCTGAGCTTCCGAACTGGCTGCCGAGGGCCACCAGCGGCAGGTCCGACAATCCGGCCATCGCGTAGAGCGTTTCTTCACTCTGGCGAGGGTCTGCGAGCGGCACGACGGTGACGGTTGCGCCGTAACTGCGTGCGTTCGCCACCGACGGGATGGACGATTCCCAGGTGGCTACCACGCGAGGCGCCATGTTGGCATCCCGGCGCGATTGAATGGGAAACGGATCCGGTCGCGCGCCGGGCAACACCACCGGGTCCGCCCACACCGCCCGGAGCCACGTTGGGTCCTGCTGGTCCTGCGCGGCCACCTCGCGCACCGCGTCTGCGGGGTCCTCCACGGCGCGCTCCTGAAACCGCAGTGCGGTCATTTCACCCAGCGCCCGCAGCCCGCCCGGGTCTCTACGCACTCGGACTGCGCCAGACGACGGCGCGATCGACACGTCGCCGACCGTCAGCACGGTGACGGTGCGCATATCCGCGATCATGCTGACGTACTCGGCGTGGCGGCCAGGGTCGTAGACCATCATCGGGGCGTTGGTGGCCACCGCGATAGACGCCGCCCGCAATTGCGCCTCCACGGTGGCGTCGCTGAGAATGAGCGTCTCGGACGTGGGGAAAAATAGCTTGGTTGTTTTGATGCCCAGCACGTCGTCGATCACTTCAGGCTGATCCGCAAACAGCTGCGCGACGTGTTTGGACTGGTTCACCCCTTTGGCGCGCTCCAGCGGGCTGAGCTGCGCCTCCGGCGCGCACGCCGCGAGGGCTGCCGCGCCTGCCGCGACGGTGGCGCACGCAAGAACGGCTGCCGTAGTTTTCCTTGGCCCCACTACGCTTCGCCCAGCTCCCAATCCCGAATAGCCGGGCGGTCCATGGCGTACTCGATCATGCCGACAAGGCGCTCGCGGCGGTCCGCCACAAACCCTGCCCAGTCAGAAGCCTGCAGCAGTGCAGGATCCAGTTCGTGCCCGGAAAGCAGGTCGTCGAATTCCCGGTCGTCCAGCAGCGACTTCGATTGCAGGCGCGGCAAGTACCGCTTCGGCTCGTTGTGCTCGATCACCACGTCGGTGCGCCTACCCATTGGCGTGCGGTTGAGTACCGAATCCGCCAGCTGCGGATCAGCGAGGCCCGTTGTGAGCAGGTATTCCCGCGGGAACACACGGTGGAACCGTGGCTGCAGCTCGAGCGCTGTCTCGGCAGTGAAGGGCTGCGCTGTGCGCCAGTCTCGCGCGCCCCGAGCCATGAGCAGCGCGTACATCCCGCGGTACACCCCACTCTCAGGACCGGCGCTGCGCAGGCGTGCCTCGCGGAAACGCGCGTCCGCGACGGTCCGGGGAAGCTGCTCGGTCTCTCCCCGCACCCACGGGGTGACTTCCGTGACATCGAGGCCGATACGGATCGTCGGCGCGTGGGCGCCGTACAGTTCCCCGAATACGCCGGACCAAAACCACCGGTTCAGACGGTCTTCGGCGCCATCGCCCTCGAGCGCACCGGGGTCCTCCGCCAGCCTCGCCAGGATCACCGCCAGTGGAATCAGCTGCGCGGCGTACGGTACCTGGTCCGGTGCAACAACGTGCCGCTGCTCCAAGAATGCCGCCGCCGCGATGAAGCCCGCCACCATCTCCCCCGCGTGCTGCCGGTAATCCCCGAGCGAGATGTTCAAAATGTCGCCCCTGTGACCGAGCGCGGGGCCGTGCCGGCTGGTCAGCAGCAAAGACAAAGCACGGAGAAACTCCACGCGCCCCACGCTGTCTAACACGGGGTGAGCGCGGAGCTGCTCCTCCATAAGGGCCCAGTCCTCCGCCAGCCTGAACTCAGGGTCCTCGGCCGCAAAAACCGCAGTGAGCAGCTCGAAGACATCCATCTGCACACCCGCGGAGTTGGCAAAGGCGAATATCTGCCCCACCCCCGCCTGCGCGGTATCGCGGTCCACGCGGATCATCGGCACGTCGTAAGCCGGCAGCCCCCGCAAGACCTGGTTGAGAAAGCGCTTGACGGCGTCGCGCAGCTCCTCGTCTTGGGCTTGGGCAGCCATGTCCACCAGCAGGTCATTCCCCTCGTGCCGCAGCAGGATGCTCACCGGGATGACACCGTTGCGGATGTACGCCTCGCTGGATGTCAGCGCTTCGTCCACGGCCGGACCGAAGTGGGAGCGCACGACGCCGTCTTCGTCGACCGCGAACACGGCTTCCACCGGCATCGGCTCCGCAGCAACGGCGGCGCGCACGTCCACGAAGAATCGACGGCGGATAGACCTGCCCAGGTAATCCACGGTGCGCACCTCGCCACCGTGAGTGAACGCCTGGTAGAGGGAGGTGAGTCGTTGCTGGCCGTCCAGCAACAAAAGGCCCGGCGTCACACCGTGGGGCTCGACCCCTTCGAGGGGGCGCGGCCTGAACCGCTGTTGGGCATTACGCGTGTCCAGCGCGAGAAAGGAACCGATGGGGTACCCGCGAAGGACCGAGGTGATCAGGGCGCGGACTCTGTCAACGTCCCACACGTAATCGCGCTGAAAATCAGGCAGCTGCAGCTCGGCCTTTTCCGCGCGGGAAAAGAGATCCGTCAGCGAGTAGCTCGGCGTGGTGAAACCCATGGAGCCAAGGGTAGATCAGAGTTCGCACACCGTCTCGTGCGAGATGTGCTCCGGAGGCTCAATTTGCACTGTGGCGTGCTCCACCCCGAGGCCGGCCAAAGCGTGTTGGACGCGGTCTAAGAGCAGGTCCCTGTCCACCCCGGGAGCGGCTACGACGTGGACGGTAGCGATCACACTCACCCCGTCAAGCGACCATAGATGCAGGTCGTGCGTTCCCGCGGCGCCATCGACATTACCGAGCGCCCGCTCCACCTCTGCAACATCGAAGCCAGTCGGCACGTGCTCCAGCATGACGCGTGCAGAGCGCACCATCAGCTGCCAGGCGCGCGGTAGCACCAGCGCGGCGATGACAAGCGAGGCAATCACGTCGGCCCCAGTAAACCCGGTGAGCGCGATCACCGCTCCAGCGGCCAACACTGCCACCGAGCCGAACATATCCACAAGCACATGCAGGTACGCACCCTGCACGTTGATGGACCCCTTGCGGTGACGCGATAGCACCCATGCGGAGGCGGCGTTGGCAAGCAAACCGATCACGGCGATCACCATCATTGGGCCGGTTTCCACGGGCTGCGGGTCTCGCAGCCTCCGCACCGCTTCGACGACGATCCACACTGAGATAGACAGCACCGCGACCGCGTTGATCAGTGCCGCCAGCACCTCGACCCGCCGGTGACCGTACGTCGCCGTCGTCGACGCAGCCCGCTGCCCCACAACGATGGCAACGAGGGAGATGATCAACCCCGCGGCATCGGAAAGCATGTGCATCGCGTCGGCCAGAAGCGCCATCGACCCGTAAAGCACGCCGCCGACAACTTCCGCAACAAAGACGACCCCAGTGATGCCGAGTGCCGCGCTCAACGCTCGCCGAGAGGCTGCCGGGCCACCGTGTCCGTGTTGGCCGTGATGGTGGGCGTGGTCGTGCATCCGGGCTCCCTTCGCAATGCGTATCGACGACCAACGGTATCCGCCGCAATCCTTATTGACAACTAATTGAAAATCACTGCGATAACACCCCTTGCAGCTGCAAGTACAGCGAAAACACCGCCGGCCTGGCTCGGAGTACCACACGATTCGCGGAGGCAACTGCCAGTTCTTTGTTACAGTTGGTGCGTGTTCACGGAGAATGCTGGCACTGCCAAGCGGCCTTCGCGGACGCTAGCCAGCATGTGAATTAGCACGAAAGGAATTTAGGATGACGAACCCGAACGATCCGAACCGCAACCCCAAGGACATCGCTAACGGCGCAAAGGATTTTGGCGAGGGCAAGATCGAGGACGCCAAGAACCTCGGCAACGATAGGGTTAACGACCTCCGCGGCGCCAAGGACGCGGACCTCGACCCGGCCGGCACCACGCGCGCTCAGGGTGCCAACACCGAGCGCACCACCGCTACCCCGGCTCGCTCCACCTCCGGCTCCACCGCTGTGACCGAGGATAACAACGGCGGCGGCTGGTGGAAGTGGCTGCTCGGTATCATCGTCGCACTGCTGCTCCTGTGGCTGCTGTGGTCGCTGTTCTCCGGCAACGACGACGAGGGCACCACCGAAACCTCCACCACCACCGCGGCTACCGACGTTGTCTCCGAGACCACCACCGTCGAGGACGACGCCGCAACCGAGTCCTCCGCTGCCGACGAGAACGCAGCAGACGACACGGTCACCCAGACAGAGATCGTCGACGAGGTCACCGACACCCTCGCACCGTCCGAGGCTCCGGCGACCAACTAGTCGCACCACCCTCGTCAGCGAGACCACCCCGCGCAGCCCGTTTTCGGGCGCGCGGGGTTTCTTGTTTGTGCCGACCCGGGCAGCAAAACACGGCAAGACCGGAGTGGTCCTGCCGTGAAAGCTCGCCGAGAAGAGGGTTAGCGAGCAGTGTCGGTGAGCGGGTTCTTTACCCAGCTCATCATGTCGCGAAGCTGCGCGCCGGTCTTCTCAATCGGGTGCTGCGCAACCTTCTCACGCAGGCCCTCAAGCTCTTTGTTCCCGCCCTCGACGTTGGCCACCAGACGCTTGGTGAAGGTGCCGTCCTGGATGTCCTTGAGGATGTCGCGCATCCGGTCCTTGGCACCCTCGTCGATCACGCGCGGCCCGGACAGGTAGCCGCCGAACTCAGCGGTGTCGGATACCGAGTAGTTCATGTTCGCGATGCCGCCTTCGTAGATGAGGTCCACGATGAGCTTCATCTCGTGCAGGCACTCGAAGTAGGCCATCTCCGGCTCGTAGCCCGCCTCGACCAGCACCTCGAAACCCTTCATGATCAGGTCTTCCAAACCGCCGCAGAGCACCGCCTGCTCGCCGAAGAGGTCGGTAACGGTCTCCGCCTCGAAGGTGGTGGGGATGACGCCGGCGCGAGCGCCGCCGATTGCCGCTGCGTAGGACAGCGCCAGCTCGCGGCCGTTGCCCTGCGGGTCCTGCTCGACAGCGATCAAGCACGGGACGCCCTTGCCGTCGGCGAAGGTGCGGCGGACCAGGTGGCCCGGGCCCTTCGGCGCGACCATTGCAACGGTGATGTTCTCTGCCGGATTGATCAGACCGAAGTGGATGTTCAGGCCGTGGCCGAAGAACAGAGCGTCCCCATCCTTGAGGTTCGGCTCGATGTCTTCAGTGAAGATCTGCGCCTGGGAGGTATCCGGGGCCAGCACCATGATGACGTCCGCCCACGCAGCCGCGTCAGCGTTGGTCTTGACCTCGAAGCCAGCTTCGCGCGCCTTCTCGGCGGACTTGGAGCCCTCTCGCAGGCCGACAACAACCTCAACGCCAGACTCGCGCAGGTTCTGCGCGTGCGCGTGGCCCTGGGAGCCGTAGCCGATGATCGCGACCTTCTTGCCCTGGATCAGGGACAGGTCTGCGTCGTTGTCGTAAAGCACGTCGATTGCCATGTATACGTCACTTCCTTCAAATTGTGAGACGGTCATTTCACATTATGACACAACCGCCGTCTGGGGTTGCGGATTTAGTCGCCCTTTGCCATCGTCCTGGCCCCGCGGGAAAGGGCGACGGCACCAGAACGCGCGAGTTCGCGAATGCCGAAGGTTTCCATCACCTCGAGGAACGCCTTCAGCTTGGCGGAGTTGCCGGTGGCCTCGATGATTACCGAGTCAACCGACACGTCGATCACGCGCGCACGGAAGAGGTTCGCCGCATCCACCACCTGCGGGCGCGTCAGGTTGTCCGCCTTCACCTTGACCAAAAGCAGCTGCCTGCCCACCGACGTGGCGTCGTCAAGCTCAAGCACCTTGTGCACCTGGATGAGCTTGTACAGCTGCTTGGTGATCTGCTCAACGGCGTGCTCGGTCGCGTCGACGACCACCGTCAAGCGGTTGATGCCATCTGTCGCCGTCTTCGCGGAAACGAGCGACACCAGGTTGTAGCCGCGGCGCGTGAACAGCGCGGTGACGCGGGTGATGATGCCGTCGACATCGTCAACGAGCACCGACAGCGTGTGGCGGGTGATGGTTTCTTGCTCAGCCATGTTTAGTTCTCCTCCTGCTCGAGGGCTTCGATGGTGTCGTTGATGGCCTCAGGCGTCTCCGCCGCGGACTCCTCCTCGCCGAAGAACGGGCGCAGGCCGCGCGCGTACTCGATCTCGGAGTTGGAGGTGCCTGCCGCGATCATCGGCCAGACTTGGGAGTCCTCTCCCACGACAAATTCCACCACCACGGGGCGATCGTTGATCTCGCGGGCGCGTTGGATCGCGTCCTCCACCTCGTCCTCGGATGTGACGCGGAAGGACACGGCACCGAGCGCCTCAGACAGCTTCACAAAATCCGGGACGTAGACTTCGCCGCCGAGCTTCGTGTGCGAATAGTTGCCCTCGTAGAACAGGGTTTGCCACTGGCGCACCATGCCCAGGTTGCCGTTGTTGATTAGTGCCACCTTGATGGGGAACCCCTCCAGCGCGGCGGTGGTGATTTCCTGGTTGGTCATCTGGAAGCAGCCGTCGCCGTCGATGGCCCACACCTCCGCGTCCGGGTTGGCCGCCTTCGCGCCCATGGCAGCGGGGATGGAGAAACCCATCGTGCCCGCACCGCCGGAGTTGATCCAATGCCGGGGCTTTTCGTAGTCGATGAACTGCGCGGACCACATTTGGTGCTGCCCCACGCCAGAAACGTAGATCGCGTCGGGCCCGGCAACCTTCGACAGCGTCTCGAGAACGAACTGCGGGGCGAGCGAGCCGTCCGCATTCGACTCGTAGCCGCGGGGGAACCGCTCCTTCAGATCCTGCAGGCGCGCGATCCACGGATCGATGCTGGGGGCCTTGACCTTGCCGCTCTCCACGAAATAGTCCGTCAGCTCGGACAAAACGCGCTTGGCGTCGCCGACAATCGGCACGTCCACGGCGCGGATCTTGCCCACCTCTGCTGGGTCGATGTCGGCGTGGATCACCTTTGCGTGGGGGGCGAACGTGTCAGTGTCACCCGTGACGCGGTCGTCGAAACGCGCGCCGATGGCGATCAGCAGATCCGATTCTTGGAAGGCGCCGACGGCGGGCACTGTGCCGTGCATGCCCGGCATGCCCAGGTACAGCGGGTGGGACTGCGGCAACGCACCGAGCGCCATCAGCGTGGTCGCCACCGGGATGCCCGTGGCCTCCACGAACTCGGCGAGCTGCTTGTGGGCGTTCGCCTTCACCACGCCGCCGCCGATGTAGAGCACCGGCCGCTCGGCCTGGGCGATCATCTTCGCCGCCTGCGCGATCTGGCGGTTGTGTGGTTTCGTGTTCGGCTTGTATCCCGGCAGGTCGACCACCGGCGGCCAGATGAAATCGATCTCAGCGTTTTGGACGTCCTTCGGGATGTCCACGAGTACCGGGCCCGGCCGCCCGGTGGATGCGATGTGAAAGGCGGCGGCGATCGCCCGGGGAACGTCTTCTGCCTTGGTCACCATGAGGTTGTGCTTGGTGATTGGCATGGTGATTCCGCGGATGTCCGCTTCTTGGAACGCGTCGGTGCCTAGCAGCGGCGAGCCAACCTGTCCGGTGATGGCGACCATCGGCACGGAGTCCAGGTACGCGTCCGCAATTGGCGTCACCAGGTTCGTGGCCCCGGGCCCGGAGGTGGCGATGCAGACGCCAACCTTGCCGGACGCGACTGCGTACCCCTCAGCTGCGTGGCCCGCCCCCTGTTCGTGGCGCACCAGCACGTGCCGCAGCTTCTGGGCGCGGAACAGCGCGTCGTAAAGCGGAAGCACCGCGCCGCCGGGTAGACCAAACACCATCTCCGTGCCAAGTTCCTCAAGACTGCGAACGACGGCGTCCGCGCCTGTGATGCGTTCGGGCTTTCGTTTCTCTGAAGCTGCCACGTTTGAAGGCTCCTTGCTCGGTCCAAAATCGTCTACATCGCGATCTCGAACAAGAAAAGCCCCCGACGAGCGTCGAGCTCTCGAGGGCGCTTGTTCTGTGAGCGGCGTAGTAAAACGCACCCGCTACGGCAAGCGCCGTCGGGATACGATAATTACAAGTCGCTCGTTGATCACGTGGAAAAGATTAGTTCCCGTGGTGGTGTCGCGCGGGTTTTTATTCACGTGAATGTTGGGCTATTTCCTATCGACGCCCCAAAGGTGACTACCATCGCCAACTATGACTGGCACGCCGGAACGCAACCCGCACGTTTTCAGACCGACGAGAGAACACATCCTCGCCATCGTGATTGCAACCGGTATCGCGCTCATGGGCATCCTCTGGGCACCGAAGTACCTGGCGTGGCTGCTCATTTTTCCTGCTCTCTGGCTGGCGTGGGTCCTGGCCTCATCCACCATCGTCGACGACCGCGGCATCGCCGCGAAGTACCTCTTCCGCAAAAACGTCACGTTACCGTGGCGGGATCTTTCCGGGCTTTCGTTCACAGGCATGTCCGTCAACGCTGTGACGGCGAGCGGCACGGAGCACCCGCTGCCCGGCGTGACCTTTAACTCTTTGCCGGATCTCGCCGAGGCGTCGAACGGCCGTATTACTGATGTCATCACCGCGGCCCACGAGGCTGCGGACGGCAAGTACGAGATCGTCGATAAGGGCGGCAACAAGGTGCTGCTCAGCCGCGAAGAGTACGACGAATATGTCGCCGCCCACCCAGACCTGCCGGGCCCGCGCCCTGCTGCATCTGAGACCACACCCGATACTAAGGAGTAACACCGTGATTCCGCTTCGCTCACGCGTCACCACCGTCGGCCGTCAGGCCGCAGGCGCCCGCGCCCTGTGGCGCGCAACCGGCACCGGCGAAAACGAGTTTGGCAAGCCCATCGTGGCCATCGTGAACTCCTACACGCAGTTCGTGCCCGGCCACGTCCACCTGAAGGAAGTGGGCGACATCGTCGCCGAGGCCGTGCGCGCCGCCGGCGGCGTCCCCAAAGAGTTCAACACCATCGCTGTCGACGACGGCATCGCCATGGGCCACTCCGGAATGCTCTATTCCCTCCCCTCGCGCGAGATCATCACCGACAGCGTCGAGTACATGGTCAACGCCCATACCGTGGACGCGATGGTGTGCATCTCCAACTGCGACAAGATCACCCCGGGCATGCTCAACGCCGCGATGCGCCTGAACATCCCGGCCGTGTTCGTCTCCGGCGGCCCGATGGAGGCCGGCAAGGCGTTTTCGGTCGGTGGGGTGACCAAGCCGAAGTCCGACCTCATCGACGCAATCTCGCTGTCCGCCAACGACGATGTCACGGATGCCGAGCTGGACAGCATCGCCAACAACGCCTGCCCCACCTGCGGGTCGTGCTCCGGCATGTTCACCGCGAACTCCATGAACTGCCTGACGGAAGCGCTCGGCCTGTCGCTGCCCGGCAACGGCACCACCCTGGCCACCCACACCGCGCGGCGCGGCCTGTTTGAGAAGGCAGGCCGCACCATCATGGAGCTCTGCGAGCGCTACTACGGCCAGGGCGACGAATCCGTCCTGCCGCGCAATGTGGCAAACGAGCGCGCGTTCCGCAACGCGATGTCGCTGGACATGGCCATGGGCGGGTCCACCAACACCATCCTGCACATCCTCGCGGCCGCCCAGGAGGGCGAGATCGATTTCGACCTTTCGGATATCGACGAGCTGTCGCACCAGATCCCGTGCTTGTCCAAGGTCGCGCCCAACGGCGACGCCCACGTGGAAGATGTCCACCGAGCGGGAGGCATCCCCGCGATCCTGGGCGAGCTCAACCGGGCAGGCCTCCTGCACGAAGACGTGCACTCCATCGCGTATCTGTCGCTCAACGAGTGGCTCGCCGACTGGGACATCCGCGGCGGCAGCGCCACCGACGAGGCCGTGGAGCTGTACCACGCCGCGCCCGGCGGGCAGCGCACCACGAAGGCGTTCTCCCAGAGCGCCCGGTGGTCCGACTTGGACACAGACGCCCACAACGGCGTGATCCACGACGTCGAGCACCCCTTCACTTCCGACGGCGGCCTCGTGGTGCTTCGTGGCAACCTCGCCCCGGACGGCGCGATCTTGAAGACCGCCGGCGTGGAAGAAGGCCTGTGGGAGTTTTCCGGGCCTGCCCGCGTGGTGGATTCCCAGGAGCAGGCGGTATCCATGATCCTCAACCGCGAGGTGCTCGAAGGCGAGGTCGTGGTGATCCGCTACGAGGGACCCGCAGGTGGCCCGGGCATGCAGGAGATGCTCCACCCCACCTCGTTCCTCAAGGGAGCCGGCCTGGGCAAAAAGTGCGCTTTGATCACCGACGGCCGATTCTCCGGTGGCACGTCAGGCCTGTCCATCGGCCACATCTCCCCCGAGGCTGCCGCTGGGGGCCTGATCGGGCTCATCGAGAACGGCGACACCATCGCCATTTCGGTTGCTAACCGCGAGCTGAAGCTGGATGTGGACGAAGCGGAGCTGCGTAAGCGCCGCGAAGCGATGGAAGCCTCCGACAAACCGTGGACGCCGAACCGCGTCCGTGAGGTGTCGAAGGCCTTGCGCGCGTACGCGAAAATGGCCACCAGCGCCGACAAGGGCGCGGTGCGCCAGGTTGATTAATTAGGCGAACGGGTTGATCTCGGTGCCGAACCACCAGATCAGCCCGGCCGCCACCAGACCGATCAGGGCGCAGATCCAGCTCGAGGCCAGCGGTCGCTTCGCCCAGCCACGGGAAGCGTCGACCCCGTAACGGCCCGGGCCGGTGAACTGCACGGCGAGGGACGCAGCAAGCAGCATGACCGGCACCCACGTTTCCGGTGACCACGCAAAGACGTTGAAGCCATCCGTCTGGGTGTCGAAGGCATGCAGGGTCGTGAACCCGGTCACCGCAATCGCGACGAGCGCTGCCACTGGTGTGAGCAGGCCGAGCACGAGGAACACGCCTGCCGCGAGCTCAAGGGTGGGCACCATTACGGCCAATGCGTCCCCGTAGGGGTAGTTGGCGTACGCGGATTCCAGGCCGGAAATCCCCTCGTTGCCGCCGAGGCGGAAGAACGTGCCAATCGAATCGATGATTAGAAACGCGCCCAACGCGAGGCGCAGCAAGAACAAACCGAAATCCGTGGTGCCGCGGCGAGCGTCTTCCGTTGCTACGACAGTTTCCACGGGCTCCGTGTAAACGGGCTCGGTGGCATCCACCGCGTAGGCCAGCTCACGGTCCACCGCCACTGTTTCCGTCGGCGCCTGAAACGTCGCAGTATCTGCCGGGGCGTCCGGAATCAACGGGCCGGTGTTCTGCTCGCTGCGCGGGAAGATCTCGGTCGGGGCGGCCTTACCGGCACGGGCGTATAGGCCGCCGGTGGCGCCCTTCGTGTCACCGGAGTAGTCCGGCACGTCCGGGGCATCCAGGTTGCTCAGGTCGTGTTGTTCGTTGGGCGTGAGATCGCGGGGGTTGGTAGCCATGCCCAATAATCTATGCGAAACACCTGCCTATTCCTTGGTAACGCGCCGATCGTGAGCGAATTGCACCGCCGTGCGCTGCGGTGTTGGCGGCGGAAACCTGTGGACGTCAGTTAGCACTGGCCCCATATTGCTGTTACCGTCGTGACCGCTCTTTTCGCTGTTACATCTATTGAGGATCATTATGGGTAAAACATTCAAAGTCGCCCTAGCGCTGGTGGGCCTCACCGTCGGCGCGGGCTTCGCATCGGGCCAGGAGGTGATCCAGTACTTCCTGTCGTTCGGCTACTGGGGCATTGTGGGTGCCGCCATCGCCGGTATCACCATCGCCGTGTTCAGTGGCTGGGTCTACCAGCTGGGCTCGTACTACTTGGCGGATGACCACAGCGCGGTGTTCAAGAGCGTCTCGCGCCCGTGGATTGCAAAGTACATGGACATTACCACCATGTTCACGCTGTTCTGCATCGGCTTTGTCATGGTGGCCGGCGCCGGCGCGAACCTCGAGCAGCAGTTCGGCCTGCCTACCTGGGTCGGGTCCGCCATCATGGTGGTGCTGCTGCTCCTGTCCGGTCTGCTGGACGTGGACAAGCTGACCAGCGTGATCTCCTTTATCACGCCGCTGCTGATCATCTGCCTGCTCGCCGCGTTCGTGATCACGCTCACCGACATGCCGGATAACGTCGGCCAGATCAACGAGATCGCGCAGACCAACCCGCACGCCTCCGGCACCTTCGACAACTGGCTGATCACCGCGCTGAACTACGCCACGCTGGTGATGATCATGGACACCTCCATGATGCTCGTCTTCGCGGGCTCCCACATGAACCCGGCCCAGGCCGGTAAGGGCGGCCTCCTCGGCGGCATCATGTTTGCGGTTCTGCTGCTCATCCTCACGTTCGTGCTGTTCATGAACATGGAGCACGTCATGGGCTCCGACCTGCCGCTGCTCAAGGTGTTCGACAACATGCACCCGACCGTTGGCGTGTTCGTGTCGATCGTCATCTACCTGATGATTTACAACACCGCCGTCGGGCTCTTTTACGCCCTGAGCCGCCGCCTGAGCCATGACAATCCCGGGAAGTTCCGCCTCTACTACGCCGTTGTTGTGCTCATCGGGTTCGCGCTGTCGTTCATCGGCTTCGCGGACCTGGTCGGCTGGGTCTACCCGGTGCTGGGCTACCTCGGTTTGGTTCTTGCCATTGTCATGGGTGTCGCGTGGTTCCGCGGCCGTGAGAACATCCAGAGCGAGACGGGCCGTCGCGAGCGCCTCGCCGAGCTGGCTGAGACGCAGCTGAACCCGGCCTCGGACGACCTAACCCGCGCCGAACGGGCCGAAGTGGACGAGCTCGCCTCCGACTCGCACGTCGGCGACCAGGAACTGTGGCAGTCCGTGCAGGAAGAGGTCGCCGCCGACCTGCACGCGAACCCCTCCAGCGATTTCGACCTCAAGGACGTCCCCGCCCTCAACCCAGAGTCCAAAGCCTACGATGGCGCTCCTGAAACCCCGGGCGACTCGATCCACTGGGAGTCCTACGAGGAGATGTACAAGACCGGCGAGTTCCCCGCCGTCAAGCCCGAAAACAAATAAGCATTCGCTTTACGACGTCTGCTCCGCCCCGGCCAACCCAATTTTGGCCGGGGCGTTTTCCCGCCTTGGGGGTTCCGCCCTGCACGCTGGGCACGTAACTCGCCGTTTCAGCCACACGACCAGGCACCGGCGGGCGCCATCGGCGCGGGGCGGCACCTACTCTGCGAGCTTCTTCGCGATGAGCTGGTTGACCTGGCCCGGATCCGCCTTCCCCTGCGTCGCCTTCATCACGGCACCAACGATCGCCCCGGTGACCTTTGTGTTGCCGGCGCGGTACTTTTCCACGATGTCCGGGTTCGCGGCCAGCGCCTCGTCGACGGCCTTCTCAATCGCGCCATCGTCACGCACGACCTCGAGGCCGCGGGCTGCAACGACCTCGTCGACGGTGCCCTCGCCGGCGATCACGCCGTCGATAGCCTGGCGGCCCAGCTTGGTGGTCAGCTTGCCGTCCTTGACCAGCTCCACCACGCGAGCAACGTCCGCGGGGGTCACCCCAAGCGCGTCAAGGTCAGTACCAGCTTCGTTGGCCTTGCCGTTGATGTAAGAGACCCACCACGCGCGGGCCTCGTCGGGCGTGGCGCCGGCCTCGACGGTGTCCACGATGAGGTCCAGCGCGCCGGCGTTGACCAGGTCGCGGAACTCCTTTTCCGGCAGCTGCCACTCCTCCTGAATGCGGGCGCGGCGCACCCACGGCAGCTCCGGCAGCGTTTGCCGGATCTCCTCGACCCACTCCGGCTTGGCAATGACCGGCGGCAGGTCCGGGTCGTTGAAGTAGCGGTAATCGGAGGCCTCTTCCTTCGGGCGGCCCTTCGAGGTGGTGCCGTCCTTCTCCTGATAGTGGCGGGTCTCCTGCACGATCTCCTCGCCGTTTTCCAGCGCCGCGGCCTGGCGCTGCATCTCGAAGCGCACGGCCTGTTCAACGGACTTCAGCGAGTTGATGTTCTTCGTCTCGGTGCGGGTGCCGAACTGCTCCTGCCCGATCGGTCGCAGGGACACGTTCGCGTCACAACGCATGCTGCCCTGGTCCATGCGCGCGTCGGAGACACCGAGGGCCTTGACCAGCTCGCGCAGTGCGCCCACGTAGGCCTTAGCTACCTCGGGTGCGCGTTCGCCAGCGCCGGTGATCGGCTTGGTCACGATCTCGATCAACGGGATGCCGGCGCGGTTGCAGTCAACCAGCGACGCGGTCGCTCCGGTGATGCGACCGGAAGCGGAGCCCAGGTGGGTCAGCTTGCCGGTGTCCTCCTCCATGTGCGCGCGCTCGATCTCCACGCGCCACTCGGTGCCGTCCTCGAGCACGACATCGAGGTAGCCGTCGTAGGCGATCGGCTCGTCGTACTGGGAGATCTGGTAATTCTTCGGCTGGTCCGGGTAAAAGTAGTTTTTGCGGGCAAAGCGCGAGGATTCAGCGATGTTGCAGTTGAGCGCCAAGCCAATCTTGATGGCCCACTCCACACCTTTGGCGTTGACCACGGGCAGCGCGCCCGGGAACCCCAGCGAGACCGGGTCGATGTTCGTGTTCGGCTCCGCGCCGAAGTGGGCGGAGGAGGTGGAAAACATCTTCGTCTCGGTGGCCAGCTCGACGTGCACCTCGAGGCCCATCACGGGGTCGTACTTTTCCAGTACCTCGTCGTAATCCATCAGGTCGTAGGCAGTCATGGTTGCTAAGTGTAGTGCCATGAGTCCCGCGCTCCACGCATAGCTCTAGCTACCGTTCCAGCTGCTCTGGTGCCTCCTGCGATCGACGATCGCGCGCCCGGAAAATGAGCGCCAGGACTGCCCCGGAGATGTTATGCCAGACGGAGAATACTGCGCCCGGAAGGGCGGCCAGTGGGCTCAGGTAGCTGGTGGCGAGCGTGGCGGCCAAACCGGAGTTTTGCATGCCCACCTCCACGGCCATTGTGCGCGAGGACTGTTCCGCCTGGCCCGTAGCCTTGCCAGTGGCGTAGCCCAACGCGTAACCGATGGCGTTGTGGAGCACGACCACGAGCAGGACGACGAGGCCGGCTTGGGCGAGTTTGTCGCGGCTACCGGCCACGACAATGGCGACGATGATTGCGATCGCAATGACCGAGACCCATGGCAGCACCGGCACAACGGCCGCCACAAGGCGCGGCGCTACTAGGCGGACCAGGAGGCCGAGGCCGACGGGCAGAATGACCATTTTCACGATCGACCACGCCATTGGGCCTGCGCTGACGTCCATGTGCTCACCGGCTAGCCAGAGTGTGAGCAGCGGGGTGAAAATCGGGGCGAGCAGCGTGGAAACCGATGTCATCGTCACCGACAGAGCCACATCGCCGCGGGCGAGATAGGAGACGACATTCGAGGATGTCCCGCCGGGCGCGCAGCCGACGAGAATCACGCCGGCAGCGACCTCAGGGGGCAAACGTAGCACCCAGGCCAGCGCGACCGCGGCGAGCGGCATGATGGCAAACTGCGCGACCACGCCGATAACGACGGGCAGTGGCTTAGAGGCGATGAAAACAAAGTCCTTGCCTGTCAGGGTGAGCCCCATGCCAAACATGACGAGGCCGAGCAGCCACGTGGTCCAGCCCGAAATAGGCTCCACCACTCCCGGCGCGGCGAATCCGATCACGCCGCCGGCGATGACGAGGAGCGGGAAGCCGAGCGTAGCGACGAACGCTGAACGTTCTTCCGCATGTGCGGTTCGTGCGAACTGGTCTGATTCCATACCGTGAACTGTAACGCCCGCATGGCAATACGTAGCCCGAGGCCTACGGCGTTGATGCTCACGATGAGTCGCCGGCGGGAGCAGGCCAGCCGGTCGTGCATTTTATCGGCTAAAGCAGACTATCCAGCGGACGCCCCGGATTACATTGGGCGTATGTGGACCGATGAAGTGCGCGAACTTAAGCGCGAACGAAACGCCGTGATTCTGGCGCATAATTATCAGATTCCGGAGATCCAGGACATCGCCGACTTCACCGGCGATTCACTCGCGCTATCTCGAATCGCCGCCGACACCGACGCAGACGTGATTGTGTTCTGCGGTGTGCACTTTATGGCGGAAAGCGCCAAGATCCTCAGCCCCGACAAAACGGTGCTCATCCCGGACCAAAATGCTGGATGCTCGCTGGCGGACTCCATCACCGCTGAGCAACTTCAGGAATGGAAGGACGAGCACCCTGGTGCGGTCGTCGTCAGTTATGTTAATACCACCGCCGATGTTAAGGCCCTGACGGACGTCTGCTGCACCTCCTCGAACGCCGTTGAGGTGGTGAATTCCATCGATCCGGACCGTGAGATCCTCTTTTGCCCCGACCAGTTCCTCGGCGCCCACGTGAAGCGCCTGAGCGGCCGCGAGAACATCCGTATCTGGGCGGGCGAATGCCACGTCCACGCAGGAATCAACGGCAAGGAGCTTGCGGAGCAAGCGGCGGCGCACCCCGATGCGCCGCTGTACATCCACCCAGAATGCGGTTGCGCGAATTCCGCGATCTTCCTCGCTGGCGAAGGAGTGATCCAGCCGGAGCGTGTGCACATGCTTTCCACTGGCGGGATGCTCGACCAAGCAGACCGCGACACGGAAGGAACTGTGCTTGTAGCCACCGAGGTGGGCATGCTGCACCAGCTGCGAAAGCGGGCTCCGCTGGCGGATTTCCAGCCCGTGAACCCCCAGGCGAGTTGCCGGTACATGAAGATGATCACCCCAGAAAAGCTGGTTCGCAGCCTGCGGGACCTCCACGACGAGATAACCGTGCCCGAGGACGTCGCGGCAAAGGCGCGCCAGTCATTGGAGCGGATGATCGCCATCGGCACACCGGGAAGCGGGGAGTAGACACCGATGACAACGCCTGCTCAGCCGACCCACTCCCCGCTGAATAAGGAGGCCACACTACGACTCATCCGTCTTGGTCTCGCGGAGGACTTCGCTCATGGCCCCGATGCCACATCCGAGGCGACAATCAACATGGACGCAGTTCTTACTGCGCAGGTGGTCCCCCGCCAGGACGGGACCGTCGCGGGACTCGACGTTGTGGGATGGACTATGCACGAGATTTCCGCCGCCGTCGACGTGTCTGTGCACGCCGCCGACGGCGATCGAGTGACGGCCGGTGACTGTCTTGCCACTGTGTCCGGCCCGGCGCGCGTCATTTTGTCGGCGGAGCGGACTGCATTGAATCTGCTCACCTACGCCAGCGGCATCGCGACTGGGACTTCTGCGTGGACGGAGGTTATTTCCGGTACCCGGGCGCGGGTGAGGGATTCCCGAAAAACGCTTCCCGGCTACCGCGATTTGGCAAAGTACGCCGTGCGTTGCGGCGGAGGTATCAACCACCGCATGAGTCTGGGTGACGCGGCACTGATCAAGGACAACCACGTCGCGAGCGTCGGTAGGGCAGCCGACGCATATCGACGCACGGCCAAAGCATTCCCAGACCTCCCCCTTGAGGTCGAAGTAGATGACCTAGACCAGCTCACCGAGGTCCTGGAATTGGAGCCGAATCTGGTCATGCTGGACAATTTCGGGGTGGAAGATACGCGGGTGGCCGTCGCCCGGCGAGATGCCCTGTCTCCAGCGACGATGCTCGAATCTTCGGGGGGCTTGACGCTTGATCGCGCCCGCGCTTACGCGGAGACGGGCGTCGACTTCCTCGCCGTCGGCGCGCTCACGCACTCGGTGACCATCCTGGATATTGGTCTCGACGCGCTGCCCTGACATCGGCGGATTACCTGTTCAACCGGGCCTCAAGCGAGGTCTTCACCTCCGGCCATTCAATGTCCAGGATGGAGTAGACGCATGTGTCGCGCACGAGGCCGCTGGCGAGAATCTTGTGGCGGCGTAGCACTCCATCGAGCTTCGCGCCGAGTCCTTCGATAGCCGCACGCGACTGGCGGTTCATGTAGTGCGTGCGGATCTCTACGCGCAGGCAGCCGAGGTCCTCGAACGCGCGCTGAAGCAGGAGCAGCTTTGCCGCCTTGTTGAACTTCCCGCCCTGGGCGTTTTTGGCGATCCAGGTCGATCCGATCTCGATGTTGCGATTGGTCGGATCCGGGTGGAGGAATGTCGTCACGCCGATCGCCGATCCTTCCGGGCCAACAATCGCCCATGGCGCGCGCACCCCGCGATGCTGATCAGCGAGATACGCCTCGATGTACTCGGGCACTCCCCCCGGTGTCGGAATGTGGTCCTGGTACCACAAGGTCGACAGATCCCCGACGCAGGCGGCGAGGGCTTCCGCGTGCTGCAGGCCAAGGGGCTCGAGAGTGACCCACTCATTGCTCAAGGTGGGGTTGTCGCAGAAATTCAACGGTGCCTCCGAAAATAGTGAGCCACGGGGTATGAGAGCGCCCCAGCTGTAAACCTAGGTGATCATCGCCCTGCCGGTAGCGTGTCGGCGCCCGTGAACGGCGCACGGCGATCGCGCCATCGGCCGTCAAAGCGGCGCGGTCGCCTCCCACACCTCGCGGTAGCTTTCCGCCAGGGATGCCACCGACTCGTGCGCGTTGAGTCCGCTCGGGTTGCCCACCACCCACACCGGTACCCCGGCAAGGGTCTCGGGCTGGAGGCCGCGGGTAGCCTTTGGTCGCCGGTAAGCATCGCGGTACGAGCCGATACCTGCAAACATCACCGCCTTGGGCTTGTGCTTAGCGACGACGTCCCGCACAACCTGCCCTCCCTGCACCATTTCTTCGCGGGTGAGCTCGGACGCGCGCGGCGTCATCCGGTTCACCAGGTTGGTAAAGCCAATGCCGCGCTCCGCGAGCATGACGGCGTCCTGGTCAGAAAGACCCCGGTGAGCGTGCACACGATACGGGGTTATCCCCGCGGCCTCAAGCGCAGGCCAAAAGCGATTTCCTGGGTAGGCGAAGGGCGCGTCCACCTCCTCGGTGAGGCGGCCTGGGTTAATGCCGACGATGAGGAGCCGGCACGGGTCGGGGATACGGTCATGCATGCATCCGACTGTATCCGTCCCCTGCAGTGTTGCGGGACCCGCTGTACCGTATGCGCCGTTATGAATGATTCCACCGTTTCCCGGGCGTCAGTGGTGCTCGGGACGATTCTTTGTGTCCTTGTAGCCGTGCTCCTCGTGGCTCCGCGCATACTCAGTCAGCCCGCGTCGTCGAAAGAATCGGCCGCTCCTGAAAATCCGGTTGAAATGGGCAGTGTTACCGTCGCGGACGGGGATGGCCCGCTCGTGTGCAACAACCCGTCGGGGTTCGCGCAGAGCTCGAGAATCTGGGACTGCGGCGGGACCCGCATCATGGCCCGCTCCGAGTCCACTCCGGGCGACGAAGACGCCGCACTTGCTCGCGTCTACCGCGCCGCTGTCCTGGACCGTTCAGTAGATCGCGATGGCATTGAGCACCCGCGCGACGGCGTGCGGGTGAAACGCAACGGTGCCTCGGGAGACGGCGCCTTCGTTGCTGTATCCGTGCTCGACGACGCTTCTACCCGGTACTTCACCATCGGCGGCCCTGACGCGGATGAACTGGCTGACCGCGTAGTCGACGCAGCTCCGGAGGAGCTGGAGGTGGGTGCCAAATGACACAGCGACCGGCTCTCACGCTGCGAATAATCGCGGCTATTCTCTTTCTCACGAGCGCGGCGTGGTCCGCGGCGTACCTCGCTGGCCTGCCCTTCAATTCCACTACCGCAGGTATGAGTGTTGGGCACGCAGGCGTCTGGCTGCTCATCGCCTGGCTTGCACTGCGCAACCATCCGGGACAGATGGCCCATGCGATGCCGGGGTGGGTGACCGCAGCGTTTTTCTGCGGCGCCGCGCTGCATGCGCCAGCAGTCAACGCAAACGACGCCGCGGTGTCGCTGCAGGGCCGGCTCGGGTTGAGCAACCTGCAGTTCGGCCTCATCTCCCCTACCGCGGAGGAGCTACTGAAGTTCACCGCCGTGTTTGTGTTGTGCACCATGGTGATGCGCATCCAGCGTCCTATTGAGGCCGTTACCGTCGCGATTGCTGTGGGATTCGGATTCTCCGCGGTCGAAAACGCGACGTACATTCTGAAGGGAGCGCTGGAAAACCTCAATTCCGACCTCGAGGGCTCACTGGTAGCTGCCGGCATCCGCTGCCTTCCCGCCCCGTGGGCGCACGCCTTCTACACGGGACTAACCGCCTGGGGTCTGGGCAATTTCCTGTGCCGCACCGACAAGCCCATGCGCTGGCGCGTCGGTCAGCTGGTTGGGTGGTACCTGTTCGGGTACGCAGCCCACGCGGTGTTCAACACCGGGACTGAGCTGCCGGGCGACGTCGCGCCGATTATTGGTTTCTTCGCCACATCGATCTTTGTGTTCGCAGGTGGTATCTGGTTCTACGTGCGCAGCCGCAAAATTGGCCGTCGGCCACTGGCAGGTTCTGCTGGGAACGAAGACGCCTAGGTGAACATTGCCTTCGCGGTGACGTACCGGTGGTGAGGAACTGTCTTGAGCTTGGCCACAGCGTCTTCCAGCGCGACCAGCTCGATGTCCTCGCCGTGCAGCGCCACGCAGCTGCCAAAATTACCGTTGTGGGCGGCTCGGGCGGCGTGGACGCCGTAGCGGGTGGCCAAGACCCGGTCATAAGCGGTGGGCGTGCCGCCGCGCTGGGTGTGGCCGAGCACGGTGGTGCGCACGTCGTAGCCCAGGCGCTTTTTCACCTCGTCGCCGATGATCTGTCCCATGCCGTTGAACGTTGTATGGCCGAACTCGTCTTCCTCGCCCAATCCCGCGTCCATCGTGCCCTCTTTCGGCACCGCGCCTTCTGCGACGACGATGATGCCGTACTTCTCCCCCATCTGAAATCGCCGCTCCATCGCTTTGCAGATATCGGCAATGTCGAAGGGTTGCTCGGGAATGACGGTGTAGTGGGCGCCGCCGGCCATGCCCGCGTGCAGCGCGATCCACCCCACATGGCGGCCCATCACTTCCACGATGAGGATGCGGTTGTGGGATTCCGCCGTAGTGTGCAGGCGGTCGATGGCGTCGGTGGCCACGGATACCGCAGTGTCGAAGCCAAACGTGTAGTCGGTGGCGGCGACGTCGTTATCGATGGTCTTGGGCACGCCCACCACGGGAATGCCATTATCTGACAGCCACTTCGCGCCTTTCAGGGTGCCTTCTCCGCCGATGGCGATGAGGGCATCGACCTCGGCGTCCGCGAGGTTGGCCTTGATGGTGTCGATGCCAGCTTTGAACTTGTCTGGGTGCAGGCGGCCGGTGCCCAGCATGGTGCCGCCGCGCAGCAGAAGGGAGTCCATGTAGGCGTCGTCGTAGAGATCGACGCGTTGGTCCTCCATCAACCCCACCCAACCATCGCGGTACCCGACAACTGTGGAGCCGTACTCATTGTTAGCGGTGCGGACGATGCCGCGGATGACGGCGTTGAGGCCGGGGCAGTCGCCTCCGGAGGTCAAAGTGGCAAGTCGCATACCTGCCAGGCTACCCCCGAAGACGAAGCGACGACACCGCTCCGATCAGCATCGCGGCCAACGGCAGCGCGAGCGCCCAACCGGCAGTGGACTCAATGGCCCCTGAGGCGAGCACCATACCCACCAAGGCCACCCCGAGCACCGAGCCGACCTGGCGGGCGGTGTTGTACAGCCCGGAGGCCGCACCGGTTTCGTGCTCGGGGATGCCGCGCATCGTCACCGCAGCGTTGGGCGCCCACACGAACGCGCCGCCGATGCCCAGCAGCGAGGTCACGGCGGTAAACCACCACACGCCCGCCCCGGTGTGGATCAACGCGATGGCGAGCGCGAGCCCGGCAGCGGAGACGGTAAAGCCCGCGGCGCAGAGCTTGCCCGGGTCGCGCCGGTCCGTCAGGTAGCCAGCCACCGGGGTGAGCACGAGCGCGAACACGGACATGGGCGCGGTGATCGCGCCGGATGCCGTCGGAGAGGCACCTGCGACGGTTTGCAGCCAGTACATCAGTGGGATGAACATCGACGCCACGGTAAAGCCCATTGCGGCAACCCCCAGCGCGCCGAGCGCAAACGAGCGGTTCAGCATGAGCTCCACGGGCAGGAAACCGTCGTCCGTGCCGTTGCGGGCTGAGAGCACCAACACGCCGATCAGCAGCGCGCCAAAGAGGATCGAGGGCCACTGCCCGAACTGGATGCCGTAGACAAGCAGCCCCAACCCGCCGAAGGAAAGCAGCACAGGCAACACAGTCACCCGCTCGTTGCTGCGCGGCAGCCGCGGCAGCGCGACCAAGCCAGCGACGAGCGCGACCGCGCCGAGCCCAGCTTGGGCGAAAAACGCGGCACGCCAGCCAGCGGTTTCTGCCACTGCCCCACCTACCACCGGGCCGATCAGCGACGCCACCGAGCCGATCACGCCCCAGGCGGCGAACGCGCGGCCCTGTTTGTCCTCCGCGAACACGCGCGGAATTAGCCCGAACGCCTGCGGCAAGAACACCGCGGCGCCGAGACCCTGCAGCCCGCGGGCAACCACGAGCGAGCCGAACGACCAGGAGGCACCAGCCAACACGAGGGCAACCACATAGATGGCCAAACCGATGAGGAAGACGCGGCGTTGACCGAAGGCGTCGCCAAGCTTGCCGGTAGCCGGCATCGGGGCCACCGTGCACAGCAGGTAGATACTGGTCAGCCACACTGCGGAGCCGACGTCGAAAGGCAACAGCGGCGTGATCACGGGCATGAAGCCCTGGTCGATCAGAACAAGAAAATACCCCGCAGCCAGCGCTGCGAGGGTATTCCAGGGGCTAACGGCCGGCTTCAAACGCGGCACCCACGCGGTAGAGGCGGGCGTCCTCGAACGCCGGGGCGATCAGCTGAAGACCAACCGGCAGGCCGGTGTCCGACGCCTTGCCTGCCGGAACCGACATGCCGGGAAGGCCGGCCAAGTTCAGCGGCAGGGTGAACAGGTCGGAGTTGTACATCGCCAACGGGTCGTTGACCTTTTCGCCCAGCTTGAAGGCGGTCGTCGGCGCCACAGGGGCGGCGATGACGTCGCAGCGCTCAAAGGCCGCTGCGAAGTCCTGCGCAATCAAGGTGCGCACCCGCTGCGCCTGCAGGTAGTACGCGTCGTAGTAGCCCACGGACAGCGCGTAGGTGCCCAGGATGATGCGGCGCTTGACCTCCGCGCCGAAGCCTTCGCCGCGGGTGGCGGCCATGACCTCTTCGGCCGAGCGGGTGCCGTCGTCGCCGACACGCTGGCCGTAACGCATCCCGTCGAAGCGGGCGAGGTTGGAGCTCACCTCGGACGTCTGGATGATGTAGTACGCCTCCATGACGTCGTGGAAACTGGGGCAATCCACCTCGACGATCTCCGCGCCCTGGCGCTCCAGCTGGGCGAAGGCCGCGTTGATCGTCTCCGTGACACCCTCCTGGGTGCCGGGGCGGTCGAACTGCTTGACGCGGCCGATCTTCACACCCCGCAGGTCGCCGGAGGCGCCCTCGCGTGCGGCGTCGGCAAGCGCCGGCACCTCGCGGTTCACGGATGTGGCGTCGAACTCGTCGTGGCCGCCGATGATCTCGTGCAGCAGCGCGGTGTCCAGAACGGTGTTCGCGCACGGGCCCACCTGGTCCAGAGAGGACGCGCACGCGATCACGCCGTAGCGGGACACCCCGCCGTAGGTCGGCTTCACGCCCACCGTGCCGGTCAGCGACGCCGGCTGGCGGATGGAGCCGCCGGTGTCGGTGCCGATGCCGAGCGGGGCCTCGCCAGCCGCCAGGGCCGCCGCGGTGCCGCCGCCAGAGCCGCCCGGCACGCGCTCAAGGTCGTGCGGGTTCTTCGTCGGCTTGTACGCGGAGTTCTCGGTGGAAGAGCCCATGGCAAACTCGTCCAGGTTGGTCTTGCCCAGAATCGGGATGCCGGCTGCGCGCAGCTTGGCCACGACGGTGGCGTCGTACGGGCTCATGTAGCCCTTAAGCATCTTCGACGCCGCCGTTGTCGGCGCGTCGGTGGTGACCAGCAAGTCCTTGAGGGCCAAGGGCACACCTGCCAGCGCGGAGGCCGGCTGCTCGCCGTTTTTCACCTGCTGGTCGACCTTGTCCGCGGCTGCCAGCGCTTCATCTGCTCCGACGTGGAGAAACGCGCCGAGCTTGCCGTCGACCTCGGCAATGCGGTCAAGGAACGCCTGCGTGACCTCGCGGGAGGTGACCTCGCCGGACTGGATCATGGCTGCGAGCTCGTGCGCCGGCTTAGCGACGAGACCTTCGGCCGGAATCGTGTACTGCGTCATTGCTCTTTAGTCTCCCTCTCCGAGAATCTGCGGAACCACGAACCGGTCGTCCTCCACCGCCGGGGCCTGGTCCAGCGCCTCAGCCTGCGTCAGCGTTTTCTTCTCCACGTCTTCGCGCATGCCCGCGTCGATGGAGTGCGGATGGCTCATAGGCGTCACCCCCTCGGTGTCAACGCCCTGCACCTTCGACACCGCATCCACGATGGTCTCCAGCTGCTTGGCGATGTCGTCCAGCTCCTCGTCCTTCAGCGCGATTCGCGCCAGGCGTGCGATGCGCGACACCTCGTCGCGTGAAATCTCAGCCACAGTCCCATCCCTTCCACATCACGTGGGTTGCGTCGAACGCGCCTCATCTTACGTCACGCCGTGACACCGCCAGGCCACCCCCGGTTGCTATAAATAAGGCCATGTCGTACCTCATCCGCGTTTCCCTCCCGGACGTTCCCGGAAGCCTGGGCCAGCTCGCCGAGGCCTTCGGCATGGTCGACGCCGACATCAATTCCGTGGATATCGTGGAGACATCTACCGACGGCACCGTGACCGACGACATCGTGGTCACCCTGCCCACCGGCGTGATGGTGGACACCTTGATCACCGCCGTCGCAGCGGTCGACGGCGCGGAGGTGGATTCTATCCGCCCGTTCACCGGCCGAGTTGACCGCCGCGGGCAAATTGAAATGCTCGCGCGGATCGCCCAGCGCACCGGCAAGCTGAACGACACGCTTGACGAGCTGGTTCGCGTCATGCCGGGCGCGGTGACCTCGTCGTGGGCTGTGGTGCTGCGCAACTCCGACGGCGAGCTTTCGCGCGCCGCGGCCTCTCCCGCCGCGCCGGAGGACGACGGCACCCGCCCACAGATGCCGCCTATCGACGCCGCGCGAATCCTCCAGTCCGACTTCGACGGCTGGGCGCCCGAGCCGTGGTTCCAGCTCGGCACCGCGCTGACCATCACCCCCCTGCAGGGCACCGACCTTGTGCTGGTGGTCGGCCGCGTCGGCGGACCGGACTTTCTGGCCTCCGAAGTCCGGGAGATCGGTGACTTGGGCTGCATCATGGGTGCGATGCTTCGCTAGCACACAAGCGCCATTGACAGTTTCTAGAATTTTGAAATACTAGAAACTATGCAACCGCTTGAAGCACGCTTAACCGCCATAGAAGCGCGCATTGACGCGCTCGAACAAGCATCCCTTCCGCACTCACCCGACGTTCACGCCGACAGCAACCACGATGGGACGGTGTCCTTCACCGGCGACATCACGCTGCCGACGGGCACGTACGCATACGCGTGGGCTCGCCCGACAGCCTGGATTACGGACCAGCCGTGGGATGCCGCGATTGCCCGCATCGCCGCGCTCGCGCACCCGGTACGCGGCGCGATCTTGCGCCACCTGCTGGCAGCGCCCGCGTCGGTGACGGAGCTTGTGGAGTCGGACTTGGTCTCTTCCACTGGCACGGCCTACCACCACCTGAAAGAGCTGCAAGCTGCCGGCTGGGTGCACAAACAGGACGGGATTTTCAAGATTCCCCCCGCCCGCGTTGTCCCCCTCATGACTATGATCATCGCCGGGGAGGATCACTAATGCGCGCCACAGACATCGCCGTTGGGGTCATCGCCGCCGCTGTCACCGCTGTGGCGCTACTCTCAACCGGCCCCCGGGACATTTCGGCGGCCACCGAGCACACGGGCGATCCCGAAATTTCCTCCGCCCTCGAAAATCTCGCGGAGAGCGGCCACCACAACCTCGTCGCGTTTTCCTACGACGGCGGCGAGCCACACTTCGGCGGTCTCGGCGCGGACGAGCACACCGAGTTCGAAATCGGCTCGATTACCAAAACCTTCAACGCGGAGCTGGTCCGCCAGTTCGTCGAAGAAGGAGAGCTCAGCCTAGACACCCAGGTGCAGGAGCTAATCGACGTCCCCTCCGCCCCCATCTCCGACGTGACCTTGGAAGAGCTGCTCAACCACACTTCCGGTCTGGCCACCACCGAAAGCCTCAGCTTTAAAGAATTGTTCATGGCCAATCTCCGTGACGGCGGCAACCCGTACCGCCGCGATACACCTCAGGACATTATTGACGCAGCCGGCGCCGCGGAACTGAGAAACCGCGGCGAGAGGCAGTACTCGAACTACGGTCACGCGCTGCTCGGCCAACTACTCGCCACACACGCTGGCGTTCCGTACGACGAACTGCTGCGCACCCGCGTCTTCGAGCCCGCTGGCATGACCTCGACGTATGTGGCGCTGCCGGGCACCATCGACGGTGCCCCTACCGGGTTGTCGGCCAACGGGCACCACGCCGGGCCGTGGGACATGGACGGCTGGGCGCCAGCGGGCGCAATCCGCTCCACGGCGGCCGACATGGCGAAGTACGTGGAGTGGGTGTCCTCGCATGGTGTTCCTAACTACGGATGGGGCGATCTCGACGAGGATGGCCAGAAAATCACTTTCCACAACGGCGGCACGGGCGGATTCCGGACCATGCTGGTGTGGGATCCCGAGCGTGATGATGACAGCCGGGCCACGTTTGTCGCAGGCGACACTGACGCATGGGTAGATCGCCTGGGCGTCGACCTTATGAAGGAGACACGATGATCTCACTTGTCATAATTGCGCTACTGCTTGGATCCGTGACTTTCAGCACCATGCGGAGTGCGAAAAGCCCCACCTACGCCGTGGTTAATGCGGTCATCTCCGCAGCTGTGGTGTGGATGCTCTCATTTGGCGTGAACTGGAACGGCCAGTTCCCTATCTGGCTGTGGTGGGCCATCGCCGTGTGGGCGGCGGCCCTGGTGGGGCTGAGCGCCACTCGGCTTATGCGAGCGCGTCTGGCCCGCCCTCGAGCAGCTGCACAAACTGCTCCTCGTTAAGGATCGGCCGGCCCAGCTCCTCCGCCTTCGCGGCCTTGGAGCCGGCGTTCTCGCCCACGACCACGTAATCGGTCTTCTTCGACACCGAACCGGCCGCCTTGCCGCCGCGCGAGAGGATCGCCTCTTTGATCTCGTCGCGGGTAAAGCCCTCCAGCGTGCCGGTGGCGACGATGGTCAGGCCTTCGAGCGTCTGTGGGGCGCGGTCCTCCTCGTCCGCTTCCATGGTCACACCGGCCGCGGCCCAGCTATCCACGATGTTTTGGTGCCAATCCACCGTGAACCAATCCTTAAAGCTCTCCGCAATCACTTGGCCGACGCCGTCGGTTTCGGCGAGGTCGGCCGTAGGGGCGTCGATAAGCGCCTGCATGGAACGGAAGCGAGAGGCCAGCGCGCGGGCCGCTGTGGGGCCGACGTGGCGGATGGAGAGCGCCACGATGACCCGCCACAACTCAGCATCCTTCGCCGTGCCGAGGTTGGCCAAAAGTTTCTTGCCTGCGGCATTGACCCGCCCGTCCTTGCGGGTGTAGGCGCTGGACTTCTTCAGGTCGTCCTCAGTGAGGTCGAACAGGCACGCCTCGTCTTCCAGTACGCCGGAGGCGATGAGGTCTGCCGCGCCCTTCTCCCCCAGCGCCTCGATGTCGAAAGCGCCGCGCGAGGCGATGTATTCCAGGCGCGCCGAAAGCTGCGCCGGGCACGACCGGGTGTTCGGGCAGCGCCAGTCAGCGTCGCCCTCCTTCGCGGGGGCGAGCTTCGTGCCGCACACTGGGCAGTGTTCGGGGTAGACGAACTCGCGCTCGGTGCCGTCCCGCAGATCGGCGACCGGGCCGAGCACCTCCGGGATGATCTCGCCGGCCTTGCGCACCACGACCGTATCGCCGATCATCACACCTTTGCGTTTGACCTCGTGCTGGTTGTGCAGGGTGGCCATGGACACCGTTGAGCCGGAGACGAACACCGGCTCCAACACCGCGAACGGCGTGGCGCGGCCCGTGCGCCCGACGGAGACGGCAATGTCGTTGAGCTTCGTCGTCACCTCCTGCGGCGGGTACTTGTACGCGATCGCCCAGCGTGGCGCGCGCGATGTAGCACCCAGGGCACGTTGCTGCGCCACCGAGTCGACCTTGACCACCAGGCCGTCCATCTCGTGGATCGCGTCGTTGCGGTGCTCCCCCCAGTAGTTAACCGCCTCGATGACCTCGTCGGCCGTCTCCGCCCGGCGCGTGTACTCGCTCACCGGCAAGCCCCACTTGGCGAGCTTCTCGTACGCCTCGTGCTGTGTTTGCGGCGTGAAGCCCTCTCGTGCGCCGATGCCGTGGCAGATCATGCGCAGTTTGCGCTTTTTCACGTCTTCCGGGTTCTTCTGCCGCAGGCCGCCCGCCGCCGTGTTGCGCGGGTTGGCGAAGGGCTTGCCACCTTCCTTTTGGCGCAGCTCGTTGAGCTCGGGGAAATCCTCGGGCCGGATGAACACCTCGCCGCGGACCTCCAGAAATGCCGGCGCGTCGCCGGTGAGCCGGTGCGGTATGTCCTCAATCACCCGGGCATTGGCCGTGATGTCCTCGCCCGTGGTGCCGTCACCACGCGTGGCCGCGCGCGTGAGTTCGCCGTTTTCGTAGATGAGGTCGATGGAAAGCCCGTCGATTTTCAGCTCGGTCAGATACGGGCCCGGGGCTTTGGACAGCCACTCGCGCATCTCGTCTTCGTTGAAGACGTTGTCCAGGCTCATCATGCGCTCGGGGTGGCGCACGTCCGCAAACGCGTCGTCGGCGGCCGGGGCGCCGACCTCCTTCGTCGGCGAATCCGGCACGGCGAGCTCTGGGTGTTCCTCCTCCATGCGCTGGAGGCGGCGGAACAACTCGTCGAACTCGCCGTCGGTGATGACCGGCTGACCGTTGTAGTAGAGGTCCCGGTGGCGGCGGACCTCCTCGGCCAGCTCGTCCCATTCGCGGTGCAGATCAGCGGAAATTTCACTCACGCGCACCGAGTTTAGCGCCGCGTTTAGCGCCCGGCGGGTGCGTGTCGGAGTGCTCATTACAATGTCCGGCATGGCCACATTCGATGCCTCCCGCATGCTCTCCTTCGACTTGGAGACCACGTCCGCCAACCCGCGCGAGGCCCGCGTGGTCACCTCTGCGCTCGTGCGTATCGACGGCTCCGCGGTCGACGCCACCGAGACCCTCGCCGACCCCGGGGTGGAGATCCCGGAGGAGGCCGCGAAGGTGCACGGCATCACCACGGAGAAGGCCCGCGCGGAGGGACGCGACCACGACGAGGTGGTGCGCGAGACCGTGGAGGCGATCAAGCAGGGCTGGGAGGACGGCCTGACCCTGGTGGTCTTCAACGCCCCCTACGACCTGACGGTGTTGCGCCATCTCACCGGCGACTTCACGGTCACCGGCCCCGTGTTCGACCCCCTGCTCATCGACCGTGCCAAGGACCGCTACCGCAAAGGTCAGCGGAACCTGACGTCGATGTGCGAGCACTACGGCGTGCGCCTGGACAACGCGCACGAGGCCACCGCCGACGCGTTCGCCGCCGCCCGTGTGGCGTGGGTGCAGGTGCGCAAACACTACCCGGAGCTCGCGGAGATGGACGGCGGCGAGCTCATGGAGTACCAGGCCGTGGAGTACTACAGGCTGCAGGAGGACCGGAAACGCTACTTCGAATCCCAGGGCCGGGACGCCTCGAACGTGCTGCCCGGCTGGCCGATGCTGGGTTAGCGCGCAGAACCCAGCTCTTCGGCCATCTCGCGGGCAGCACGGTAGTTCGCCGCTGCGCCCACCAGCGTGGCGGCGGGCTGTGCGTACACGTCGACGGTGGTCGCAGCTGGGTCGATCTGCAGCTCGTCGAACACGTTGTACAGCTCCCGCGGCTGCATTGCCGGGATCGCGATGCGCGCGCCGCCATCCAGCAGCCGTGCGAGCGCGTCGTTGTCGGCCCGGCGCGGGTCGGTGGTCAACCATGGGACGTCGAGAAGCATCGGCGTATGCAGCAGGTGCTCGCCGAAGCGCGCGAGCGTCTCCTCCGGCTCCGGGATCGCCCGGATGGTCTCAAAGTCGGTGGCGCCTTTCAGCATGCCGGCGACGACCTCGGGCAGCCGCGGCTCGTCCAACTGCAGCACGCTCGCGCCAAACCGCTTCTCGACGTCCCTCCGGTGCCCCTCACTCACCTCGAGCAGCGCGTCCGTGAGATCGCGCAGCGCGCCGGGGTCGGTGATCATGCGGTGGCCGTTGGCCATCTCGATCTCGGCGGCGAGCGTGAACGGACCCGCCAGCTGCACCTTCACGGTGTCCACCTTGCTGTGCCAGAGTTCCTCGAGGTGGTCGAGGTCGCGCTCCATCCGGTCCGCGTCCCTGCTCGCGCGCGCAGCCACCCGCCAGCCACGAGGGCCGCGCGCGACTGGGATCGAAAGCAGCGCGGCGGTACGGCCGATCAGGTCGGAGCCCACGCCGCGGTCTGGCAGCTGCGGAATGTGCGGCAGAGGCGACTCGGACAGCACCACGTCCGCGGCCTGTGCAAAGTCCGTGCCGGGCAGCGGCCCGAGGCCGAACGCGGTTGGGGAAAGAGCAGTCACAGGTTGGATGCTACGCGGTGGCGCAGATGGTGCCGGAGCCGAGCACGATGTCGCCGAGGCCGTCCGGATCGGGCAAGTAGAGCACCGCGGCCTGGCCGCGGGCCACGCCCTCGAGTGGCTCGTGCAGCGTCAGCGTCATCGCGTCGCCCTCAACGCGTGCGGTGCAGGGCACGACCCCGCCGTGGGCGCGGATCTGCACGTTGGCCTCGAACTCGCCTTCCATCGCCGGGTGCAGCACCTTCAGGCGGTCGGCGGTGATCTCGTGGACCTTAAGCGCCTCGCGCGACCCCACCGTGACCGTGCCGGTGGCGGTGTCCACGTCTGTGACGTAGCGCGGCTTGCCGTCCTCGGCGGGCACACGGATGTTCAGGCCTTTGCGCTGGCCGATCGTGTACTGGAAGGCGCCGTCGTGCTCCTTCAGTTCGCGCCCGTCGGTGTCCTTGATCATGCCGGGACGCATGCCGATTGAACGGCCCAGAAACGCCTGCGTATTGCCGTCCGGGATGAAGCAGATGTCGTAGGAATCCGGCTTGGACGCGGTGGCGAAGCCGTGGCGGGCTGCCTCCTCCCGAATCTGCGGTTTCTCGGTGTCGCCGACCGGGAAGAGACAGCGGTCCAACTCGTCGCGCGTGAGCACGCCGAGCACGTACGACTGGTCTTTGTTCGGGTCGGAGGAACGGCGGAGGTTACCTTCGGCGTCGATAATTGCGTAATGCCCAGTGGCGATCGCGTCGAAGCCGAGGGCCACCGCACGGTCGAGCAGCGCAGCGAACTTGATCTTCTCATTGCAGCGCAGGCACGGGTTGGGGGTCTCGCCATGCTCGTAGGACCACACGAAGTTGTCAATCACCTCTTCTTTGAAGCGGTCCGAGAAGTCCCACACGTAGAACGGGATGCCCAGGTGGTCGCACACGCGGCGCGCGTCGGCGGAATCTTCCAGAGAGCAGCACCCGCGGGCCGATTCGCGTGTCTGCTGCGCGTCTTTGCTGAGCGCGAGGTGCACGCCGACGACGTCGTGGCCCGCCTCCACCAGCCTTGCCGCAGCGACGGAGGAGTCGACTCCCCCACTCATAGCCGCCAATACTCGCATGCCGCGGGAGTGTAGTCCTGCAACCGGGAAAGGCGAAACGCTTGGCTGCGTGAAGAGAACCGCATAGCAGACCTAGACGAGTACCCCCCTGGGGTATTAGGGTGGGAGGAAACCACCCCCAAGTAAAGGAGTTTCGATCACGAGTACGACGACCCCTTCGTGGCCGAGCCGATAACAAACACAAAACCGACGGCAAAGCGATGACGAAGCACAAACGGGTCACTGAAAGCCAAACCCAGTCAGCCCCCTCGATCGCCCAGAAACACCTGGGCTGTACCGGAAGGAAACGGACCCACGATGAGCCATAAGCACACCGGACACCACCCCCCTGCGCAGCACCACGAGCAGCACCACGAGCACGGTGCTCACGAGGGCCACGAAGCGCACACAGAGCACGCAGAGCACGACAATCACGAATCCCACGCCGGCCACTCGGGCCACGGAGGGCACGGAGGCCACGCAGGCCACGCAGGCCACGGAGACCACGTTGCCCAGTTCCGCAGGCTCTTCTGGATCATGCTGGTTCTCGCGATCCCGGTCGTCGGATTTAACGAAACCTTCGCACATCTCATCGGCTACCAGCTGCCTGACGCGGAATGGACCCGGTGGATCTCGCCGCTTTTGGGCACGCTCATTTACTTCTGGGGAGGTCGCCCGTTCTTGACGGGTGCTGTCTCCGAGATCCGCTCCCGCAAACCCGGCATGATGCTGCTGATCGCGCTCGCGATCACGGTCGCCTTCGTCTCCTCTTGGGGTGCGAGCCTGAACTTGCTGGACCGCGGGCTGAATTTCTGGTGGGAACTGGCGCTGCTGGTGGTCATCATGCTGCTGGGGCACTGGATCGAGATGCGCTCCCTCGCCCAGACCACCTCGGCCCTGGATTCGCTCGCTGCGCTTCTGCCCGACGAGGCGGAGAAGATCGACGGCGACGAAGTGGTGAAGGTCACCCCGGCGGATCTTAAGGTCGGCGATGTCGTGATCGTGCGGCCCGGCGCGTCCGTACCTGCCGACGGCACAATCGTCGACGGCAGCGCCAGCATGGACGAGTCGATGGTCACCGGTGAGTCGAAAACGGTGCGCCGCGGTGAAGGCGAGCACGTGGTCGCTGGCACCATCGCGACAGACTCGGGCCTGCGCATCAAGGTCACAGCCACGGGGGGCGACACCGCGTTGGCCGGCATTCAAAAGCTCGTCACCGATGCGCAAGAATCGTCATCGCGGGCGCAGCGCCTCGCAGACAAGGCCGCCGCGTGGTTGTTCTGGTTCACCCTCGGCGCCGCCATTCTGACCGCCGTGGTCTGGACCGTTGTCGGCATGCCAAACGACGCCGTGGTGCGCACCATCACGGTGCTCGTCATCGCCTGCCCTCATGCCCTAGGCCTCGCAATCCCGTTGGTCGTCTCCATCGCGACCGAGCGCGCCGCCCGCGGCGGGGTGCTGATCAAGGATCGGCTCGCACTCGAATCCATGCGCACCGTCGACGCAGTACTATTCGACAAGACCGGCACCCTCACCAAAGGTGAGCCCACCGTCACCGCGATCGACCCCGCCGGTGGGCGTGATAAAGAAGACGTGCTTGCCCTAGCGGCGGCCGCCGAGGCAGACAGCGAGCACCCGCTCGCACGCGCCATCACCGGGGCTGCTCAGGCCCGTGGCGTAGCCGTCCCGCAGGCAATCGACTTTTCTTCGTCCCCAGCAGTGGGCGTGAAGGCAACTGTTGGCGGTGAGGTAATCGAGGTCGGTGGCCCCCACCTGCTTGAGAAGCATTCCGCCGAAGAGCTCCCCATCGCAGACGAGTGGCGAAAGGAGGGCGCGATCATTCTCCACGTCCTCGCCGACGGCGAAGTGATCGGAGCGCTGCGGCTTGCCGACGAGATCCGTCCCGAGTCCCGCGACGCCGTCGACGCACTGCACTCTGCGGGCGCCCAGGTCGTCATGATCACCGGCGATGCGCAGGCCGTCGCGGACACCGTAGCCAAGGACCTGGGCATTGACCGGGTCTTCGCGGGTGTGCGTCCCGAGCACAAGGCCGCGAAAGTCAAGGAACTGCAAGGCGAGGGCCACAAGGTCGCCATGGTCGGCGATGGCGTCAACGACGCCCCCGCGCTGGCCCAGGCCGATGTCGGCATCGCGATCGGTGCCGGCACAGACGTGGCGATCGGCTCGGCGGGCGTCGTCCTGGCAAGCTCCGACCCGCGATCGGTGCTTTCGGTCATCGAGCTCTCCCGTGCGACCTACCGGAAGATGAAGCAGAACCTGTGGTGGGCGGCCGGCTACAACCTGCTGTCAGTTCCGCTCGCTGCCGGTATCCTCGCCCCAATCGGGTTCGTGATGCCGATGAGCGTCGGCGCAATCCTGATGTCGGCCTCGACCGTCGTCGTCGCCCTCAATGCGCAGCTGCTCCGCCGCCTCGACCTCACCCCACAGAGCAGCACCGACCGGATGCTTAACCGGTCCAAGTGACCCGACACCGTCCACACCATCCAGGAGACCAATGATGAACACCCCCACCCCCGCTTCCGGGAACTCGGCCAACCACGGCTACATCAGCGAGAAAGACCGTTACCTCGCTCGGCTCAAACGTATCGAGGGGCAGACCCGCGGTATTCACCGCATGATCGACGAAAACGCCTACTGTATTGACATCCTCACCCAGATCAGTGCGGTCAACGCGGCGCTGAAGGGCGTGGCACTGGGTTTGCTGGACGACCACTTGAAGCACTGTGTTGCCGATGCGATCAGCGACGGGCAGGAAGCCGACGCCAAGATCGAAGAGGCGTCCGCCGCAATCGCGCGGCTGGTGAAGTCCTAGGGAGATGCCCGCATGGGCGCAAAAAGCGAGTTTTACGAGATCGACACCGGTGTCGCCGAAGTGCTCCACGAACCGGACGGGTCCATGGTGCTGCTTGTCAATGGCGTGCCCAGCTCCCACATCGTGCCGGGCGAGCCAACCCGGCTGGATTTCGAGTACATGCGCTGGATGGCAGATTTCCTCGACTCCGCCTACCCGGAACCACACCGGGCGAAGTCGCGCGTGACCCACCTCGGCGGCGGCGCCTGCACGCTCGCGCGCTATGTCGCGGCGGCGTGGCCCGGCTCCCGCAACACGGTGGTGGAGATTGATTCCGAGCTCGCCGTCCTCGCGCGCGAGCGTTTCGACGTCCCACGGTCGCCCACCGTGAAGATCCGCGTCGGCGACGCCCGCGAGGTCACCGACGCGTTCAAACCGGCGACCCGCGACGTGATCATCCGGGACGTGTTCTCATCGGCCACTACCCCACGCAACCTCACCACGGTGGAGTTTTACCGGGCCGCGTGGGCGTCGCTCAGCGAGGGCGGGTTCTACGTTGCCAACTGCGGCTCGCACGCGGACCTCAAGGAGGCGAAGGAAGAGCTCGCGGGAATGTTGGAGGTCTTCCCGCACGTTGCGGCGATCGCGGACCCGCCGATGCTGAAGGGCCGCCGTTACGGCAACATCGTGCTTATCGGCGCGGGCCACCCGCTCGAGGCAAACGGCCAGCTCACCCGCAACTTGCTCAAGGGCGCGGTGCCGGCGCAGTTCAAGGGCGAGGACTGGTGCCGCCGCTTGGCCACGACACCGCGCCACGACTAGCTCTGGTTTGCCTGTTTCGCCGCGTTGTCGAGCAGGATGAGCAGGTCGCCGATCTGGTATTCGCCGACCATCATCTTCCGCAGGTCCTCGACGGGTAGCTCGCCCTGGTTCGACAGCGCGCGGACGAGGCCCGCGATGTTGTCGGCGTCGGTGGGGTCGAAGCCGGCGAGACGTGCGGCGTCGATAAGCTGCTGCGCGCCAAGGCCGCCCGCGGCGAGCGCGAGGATGGCCACGACGAGTGCGGTGTTGTCCTGCTCCAGCACCTCGAGCTGACCGGAATCCTGGGCCTGGAACGATTCGAGCACACCGCCGCCGGCGCGCAGGTCGCCGGCCGCAAACTGATCCAACTGCGCTTCGCTGCCGTTGAAAATGTTCATGTCCACGGGAGTGTTGATCCCCACCACGCGGCCCGTCTCAGCACGCTGCCAGAAACTCAGCTTGTCCCAGCCGCCGACCGGGGCCGGTGGTTGGTTCTGGTACGCCGCCAGCCACAGCGGGTAGGAGGTGAACGCGTTGGTGTTGTCCATCCGCTCGTACCAGAAGTAGCGGTACGTGTAGAGCATCGGCCGCTTGCCGGTGCGCGCCTCCAGCTCGGAGAGGAACGTCTGCGTCCAGGCGGCCAGCTGCACCGGGCCGAGGCCCTCGTCCACCTCGAGGTCCAGCACCGGAGGCAACTGGGTCGCCGGGCCTGCATTGACCACGGAGGCGAAGTAGCGGGCCTGCGCAACCGGGTCCTCCGCTGGGCGGGCGTAGTGGTAGGCGCCCACTTTGAGGCCGGCGTCGGCCGCTGCTTTGGCGTCTTCGTCGTAAAACTCGTTTTTCCAGCCTTCGCCCTCAGAGGCCTTCACAAACGCGAAGTCTTGTCCGCCGATGGTGCCCACGGAGTGCCAGTCGATGGCGGTCCCGCCGGGGCGCTGGTGGCCTGCGACGTCCACGCCGGAGACCAACCCCGGGAGGGACTGCGCGTCGGCAGGATCCGATAGCGGGTTCACAATGCCCAACCCGAGCGCTAGAGCGGCGACGGCGGCGACAGAACGAGTGCGGCGAGTACGTTGCATACCGGCCACACTAAAGCACCCAAGTCACACGCGCCACACGCGACACGCGCTTTACAGCGCGCCCGCCGCCCGCGCACGCTGAACAACCTCCGGGATGGCCGCTAGGAACGCCTCAACGTCGTCGCGCGTGTTCGTCCGCCCCACCGTCACGCGCAACGCCCCCATCGCTTCGTGCTCGGAATACCCCATGGCCTCTAGGACGTGGCTCATCCGCACCACGCCGCTGGCACACGCAGATCCGGCGGAGACCTCAATCCCCTGCGCGTCGAGCAGCATGATTAGTGCGTCCGCGTTCGCGCCCGGGAACATGAAGTGCGCGTGCCCCGGCAGGCGGGGCTCCCCGGTGGTGACGATCACCTCCGGCACCGCCGCTTCAACCCCGGCCACCACCGCGTCACGCAGGTCGCTGACCCGGGCGCGCTCCGCCTCCATCTCCGCGACCGCCTCCTCCAGTGCCGCGGCCGTCGCCGCCGCGGACGCAACGTCCACCGTGCCTGAACGGATGCCGCGTTCCTGCCCGCCGCCCAGGATCACCGGCTGCGGTGCCGGGGAACGGCGCGCCAGCAAGATCCCCATCCCTCTGGGCCCGCCGAACTTGTGGGCGCTGGCCGCTAGCGTCGCCGCTCCCAGCTCGTGGAAGTTCACCGGCATGTGGCCAACGGCCTGGACCGCGTCCACGTGCACAGGAGTGCCGACGGAGCCCGCGCGCCGCACAACCTCGCCCACGGGCTGGACAGCGCCCGTCTCGTTGTTCGCCCACATCACCGCCGCCACCGCCGCCGGGGTGTCCAGCGCCGCAAGGTCGGAGATCCGCCCGTCGCGGCCGACTGGGAGCCACGCGACATCCTCGCCGGTCTGGTCTAGAGCCTTGACAACCTCGAGCACCGCAGGGTGTTCGATCGGGGTCGACACGACGCGGCCTGACTGCGAGGCACCAAACAGCCCGCGCACGCCGATGTTGTTCGCCTCCGTACCGGACCCGGTGAAGACCACCTCAACGGGGTCCGCACCGAGCGCTCTCGCGATGCGCTCCCGGGACTCCGCGAGCACGGCGTTGGCCCGGCGCCCCGCGGCGTGCTGGCTGCCCGCGTTGAGTGCGCCTGCGTGCTCCACCCATGCATCGACGGCGCTTTGGCGCATGGGGGTGGTGGCTGCGTGATCGAGGTAGACCATGCATGCCAGGTTAGGCGTGGACGCGCGGGCCGCACACATGCGCCACCGCATCGTCGCCGATGCGCGCGATCACCACACCCATCTGCCTCTCCCCGCGCAGCTTGAGCTTCTTGCGCAACTGGTCCGGGTCCACGTCCACCCCGCGCACGAGAATCTCCACAGCACCCGCGCCATGGCCGGCGAGTGCCCGCTTCAACCCGCGCAGGGGCACCGCTTCAATGAACTCGAAGCCGCTGTAGCCCGCCGGTACGTCGTCCCCGGTGGTGAACGCGATGTGCTCGTCCAGCATGGTCAGCCCGTGGCGCGCCGCCCACTGCCGCACGAGGCCCGCGCGCACAATCGCGCCGTCAGGCTCGATGATGAACGTCCGCGGCGCGGTCACCGCCACCTCGTCGGGTTCCTCATCCGTCACGCGTTCCTCGTGCTTCCGCAGCACGACCGCTTCTCGACGCGCTCCGCCCGCCAACCCGGGGGTGTACAGGCACGCTTCTTTCACCCCGCCGTCGACGGAGACAACGCTGACCAGCCCGTGCCACTGCGAATAGTCGATGCCCGGCGCGCATTTCACCGCCAATTCCCGCCCCGCATAGGCCTCCAGCAGGTCCGGCAGCGGCGGGAGGAGCTTCGCTGGATCGGTGATGCGCCTGCCGCCGGCCCGGCGCGCGGGATCGGCAACCACCACTCCACCGCCGCTCACCGGCGCGAGCGCGTCAGCTTGGGCGAGCCACGCGTCTGGCCCCAGGTTGTGCCGCGCCATGACCAGGCGCGCCATGTCCAGGTCGGAACCGAGCCAGTCCAGCCCGACGGCCGAAAATGCCGGGGCTTCCGAGCCCACGGAGCAGGTGACGTCGTGGACAAACGCCGCTCCGGCCGCGGCGATGCGCTCGGCCCGCACGCGTGCCACCCGGGCAGGTGTCGCCTGCTGGACGGCGGCGTCGTCCGTGAGCCAGTGCGAGGGGAATTTCCCCGCCGCCGCGCGCTGCGAGGCGATGAGCACGCTCACCGCGCGGGCGTAGTCGCCGAAATGGCGGTCCAGCACTGCCCTGTCGGCGAACACCGACGTCTTTGTCAACGCCACCTCGGGGGCAACCTGCGCGATCTGGTCGGCGTTGGCCGCGAGGTAGCGGGCTTCTTCAACGCTAAATCCCACCGCGGCGTCCGATCCTGTCGATGGGGATAAACGAGTAGAAGTCGCTGAAACGCTGATCGTCCACCGGGTCCCCCAGCACCGGCGCGAGGTCGGAAGTCTCGGCGGCCGCCAACGCCTCGGCGGTGTCTGCAAAGCACGCGATGGCGGAGAGTTGCGCCCAGGTTGACGGGGCGAGGCGGACCAGGCCGTGGCGCCACCCGTCCAGCAGCAGTTGCGGCGGGAACCAGTTCGCGTCGTCCGCCTCGTCGGTCTCGGAATCCGGTTCTTGGCCGCCGGGGTGGGCGGCGATGAACGTGAACGTGTCGAACCAGTTGCCGCTTTCAGACTGGCCAACCCAGCGCGCCAGCGGTTTCAGCAGGTCGCCGCAGACGTTGAGGTTGGACTCGCGGAGCACGTCGGTAAGCGAGAGCTCGTGCGATTCCAGCTGGAGGCGCCGGTCGTGGAACGGCCGGGCGTCGTCCAGCAGCACGCAGTCGTCGTCGACCGCGAGCAACGTGCCGGTCTCCTCGAACAGCTCGCGCACTGCCGCGAACATGAGCGCGTGGGCCTTGTACTTGGTCACGCCGAGCTGGCGGGCGAGTGACACGGCGGAGCGGCCGAGCCACAGATCACCGTCGTTCCACGCGCGCGGCGGGAAGTCGCGGGAATCCACACCTCCGCCGGGAAAGACGGTGATGCCGGGGTAGTTCGGCATCGACAGCACGCGTTCCTGCATCCACACCTCGATGCCGTCCGTGCCGTCGCGCAGCAGCACCACCGTGGCGGACAGCCGGGCACCCTGGAACCCGCTCTGTTCGCTGACGTCGATGGCGTCTGCGGCGTCGTGTGTCATCACGCCCTGGCGGACGTTGCGTTGCCTGGTCCTTTCCGTGGGCATGGCCGCTCCCCCAGGCTTACGCCCGGTGCGCACCCCCACGTGCGGCGCGTGCCCGGCGCGCGAAGTAGCGGCCCTCGTCCACCGTGACCTCGATGGGCTGGTGGTACGCGCGCGAGACGTTCTCGGAGGTGAGCACATCGTCGATGAGGCCTTGGGCCACCACCTCGCCCTCGTCCAGCAACATGGCGTGCGTAAACCCGGCCGGGATCTCCTCAAGGTGGTGGGTGATCATGACAATCGCGGGCGCATCCGGGTCCATGGCAAGGTCCGCCAGGTAGCTCAGCAGGTCCTCGCGCCCGCCAAGGTCCATGCCGGCAGCGGGCTCGTCCAAGATGAGCAGCTCCGGGTTGGTCATCACCGCGCGCGCCACCAGCACGCGCTTCTTCTCGCCGTCGGAAAGGGTGCCCCAGCGCCGGTCCATCAGGTGGATCGCGCCGACCTGCTCGAGGACCTCGAGCGCTTGCTCGTAATCCATCTCGTCGTAGTCTTCCCGCCAGCGGCCCAGGATGGCGTAGCCGGCGGAGACAACCAGGTCGCCCACCTTCTCGTCGTCCGGCACGCGCTGGGCCACCGCCGACGAGGTCACGCCGATGGCAGCGCGCAGGTCGCGCATGTCGGTCGCGCCGACGCGTTCGCCGAGGATAAACACCGTGCCGGCGGAGGGGAACTCCTGCGCGGAGGCCATGCGGATCAGCGTGGTCTTACCTGCGCCGTTGGGGCCGATAACCACCCAGCGCTCGTCCAGCTCCACCTGCCACGTCACGGGGCCCACCAGCGTGCGGCCGCCGCGGCCGAACTCCACATCGCGCATGTCGACGAGCAGGTCCGGGTCCGTGGTCAGTGGCTGGGCGTTTTCCTCGTTCGTGTTCACGCACCCATCTTTACCTATTTCGACCCGCGTGTGTGGGAGGCCCGCGCTACCCTGGCTGATGGAATGCAGGCAGGTTGAGAGGGTCCGAAATTATGGTTGCTCGCTTTGGCATCGACGACGTGCGCCCGCAAGTCTCCGGGCGGACGTTGCCCGCTAAGGCCGTGGTCGGCGAGGTGGTGCCGGTCTCGGCGCTGGTATGGCGCGAGGGCCACGATGCGGTGGCCGCGACGCTCGTGCTGGTCGCCCCGTCGGGCGAGCAGTACTCCGTGCCCATGCACCAGGAGGTCTACCGCCCGGACTACGTCCACGGCATCTTCACCCCGCGCGAGCAGGGCCTGTGGCGCTACCGCGTGGACGCATGGAGCGACGTCATGGCCACATGGCGCAACGCCGTGGAAAAGAAGCTCGCCGCCGGCCAAACAGCGGCCGAGCTGGCCAACGACATCGCCCGCGGCGCCGACCTGTTCGCGGTCGCCATCGCGCAGACCCCGTCGCCCGAAGTGCTCGAAAGGGCCCGGGCGGCGCTTCTCGACGACACGCTGACGCTCAGCCAGCGCATCGCGCCGGGCGTCTCCCAGGAGGTGCGCGACGTGCTGGCCGAGTACCCGCTGCGCGAGCTGGTCACCCGGGGGCCTGTGGCGGACATTCTGGTGGAGCGCCGTGAGGCGTTGGTGAACTCCTGGTACGAGCTGTTCCCCCGTTCCACCGGCGGGCTGGATGCGGACGGTAATCCCGTCCACGGGACGTGGGCGACCACCGCCGCTCAGCTGCAGCGCGTGGCCGACATGGGTTTTGACACCGTCTACTTCCCGCCCATCCACCCCATCGGCGAGGTTAACCGCAAGGGCCGGAACAACACGCTCACCGCGCAGGACGGGGACGTGGGTTCACCCTGGGCCATTGGCTCCAAACACGGCGGCCACGACGCTTTTGACCCGAACCTCGGCGGCGAGGACGAGTTTTTGGACATGATGGACCACGCCAACGAGCTGGGCCTGGAAATCGCCCTCGACTTCGCCCTCCAGGCAGCGCCGGACCATCCGTGGGCGAAAGAGCACCCGGAGTTTTTCACCGTGCTGGCGGACGGCACCATCGCGTACGCCGAAAACCCGCCGAAGAAATACCAGGACATCTACCCCCTAAACTTCGACAACGCGCCCGAGAAGCTCTACGCGGAGATCTACCGCGTGCTCATGTACTGGGTGGATCTCGGCGTGACCACCTTCCGCGTGGACAACCCGCACACCAAGCCGGTGGGCTTCTGGCACTGGCTCATCACCAAGGTCCACGAGACGGACCCGGACGTGATCTTCCTGGCTGAGGCATTCACTCGCCCACCACGGATGTACGGCCTGTCCAAAGCGGGGTTCTCGCAGTCCTACACCCACTTCACCTGGAAGACCACCAAGGCGGAGCTGACGGATTTCGCCCAGCTCCTGGTCGATGTAGCCGACGTCTCCCACCCCAACCTCTTCGTCAACACTCCCGACATCCTCCACGCATCCCTGCAACAGGGCGGCCCTGCCGCGTTCGCGCTGCGCGCCACACTGGCCGCGACCATGAGCCCGCTGTGGGGCGTGTACTCCGGCTACGAGCTCTACGAGAACCGCCCGGTCGCAGAGGGCAGCGAGGAATACCACGACAGCGAGAAGTACCAGCTGCGCCACCGTGATTTCGCCGCAGCGCTGCAAAACGGCATCTCGCTCGAGCCGTACCTGACGCTGCTCAACACCATCCGCCGCGACAACCCCGCCCTGCAGCAGCTGCGCCAGATCCGTTTCCACGAGATCGCCAACGACCAGATCATCGCGTACTCCAAGGTGGACGCCGAAACGGGCAACGCGGTCCTCGTGGTGGTCAACCTCGACCCCTTCTCCACACAGGAGGGCATGCTGCGCCTCGACGCCTCCGCCGTGGGCCTGAACGACGGCGACACCTTCGAGGTGGCCGATCAGATCACCGGCGAAACCTACACCTGGACAGCCACCGAGACTGGCAACTTCGTCCGGCTCGCCCCCGAGAAGAATGTGGCGCATATTTTCCGGCTGCCGGAGGTGCCGAAGGTGCGTCGAGAAGCACTTGCGTACCGTCAGATCTCAGACCACGACTACCGCCCCTAAGGAAACGCCATGAACACCGACCTGCTCATCCCCGAAGGCGACCGCCAGCGCCTCATCGAATGCAAGCACCACGCGCCGCACGATTTCTACGGCTGGCACAGGCTGAGCGCCGGATCCGTGGTGCGCACCCGCTTCCTCGGTGCGGAGCGCGTGGAGCTACTCATCCACAACGCTGCCGAGGCGATGGAGCCCATCGGCGACGACATCTGGGCCATCGCGCTTGACGACGAGCATGCGCCCGACTACCGCTTCCGCGTGACCTACCCCGGCGCCGAGCCCCGTATCATCGCCGACGCGTACCACTTCTTGCCCACCCTGGGCTCCCTCGACCTGCACCTGATTGGCGAGGGCCGCCACGAACGGCTGTGGGAAGTGCTCGGCGCGAACGTGCGCTCCTACGAGACCTCTCTGGGCGAGGTCCGCGGCACCTCGTTTGCCGTATGGGCGCCCAACGCGCAGGGTGTGGCCGTCATCGGCGACTTCTGCGAGTGGAACCCGAACCAGTACCCGATGCGCTCCCTCGGTGTGTCCGGGGTGTGGGAGATCTTCATCCCCGGCATCGACGACGGTGCGACGTACAAGTACGCCATCCAAACCGCCGACGGCGCACGCGTGGACAAGGCGGACCCGCTGGCCAAGCGCACCCTCACCCCGCCGGAGACCGTGTCGGTGGTGGCGGCGCGAAGCGAGTTCGCGTGGACCGATGACGAGTGGATGCAGGCGCGCGCCGGGGTTGACGCCACGAACTCCGCCATGAGCGTCTACGAGTGCCACATTGGCTCGTGGAAGGAGGGATCGAACTACGCCACCCTCACCGAAGAGCTGGTGCCGTACCTGGTGAACAACGGCTTCACCCACGTGGAGTTCCTCCCCGTGGCCGAACACCCTTTCGGCGGCTCGTGGGGCTACCAGGTCACCGGCTACTATGCGCCGACGGCACGCTGGGGCACCCCCGACGAATTCCGCGCGCTTGTGGACCGCCTGCACGCCAACGGCATCGGCGTGATTGTGGACTGGGTCCCAGCCCACTTCCCCAAAGACGCCTGGGCGCTCGCGCGCTTCGACGGCGCGGCCCTCTACGAGCACCCCGACTGGCGCCGCGGCGAGCAGAAGGACTGGGGCACCTACGTCTTCGACTTCGGCCGCCGCGAGGTGCGCAACTTCCTGGTCGCCAACGCCCTGTACTGGTGCGAGGAGTTCCACCTGGACGGCCTGCGCGTGGACGCCGTGGCCTCCATGCTCTACCTGGACTACTCGCGCGAACCTGGCGAGTGGCTGCCCAACCAGTACGGCGGCCGCGAGCACTGGGAAGCCGTGCAGTTCCTGCAGGAGATGAACGCCACCGTGCAGCGCGAGCACCCCGGCGTGCTCACCATCGCAGAGGAATCCACCGCATGGCCGGGCGTGACCGCGCAGACCGACGCGGACGGCCTAGGCTTTTCGCTGAAGTGGAACATGGGCTGGATGAACGACACGTTGGAGTACTTCTCCCTCGACCCCATCCACCGCTCCCACCACCACAACGAAATCACGTTCTCGCTGGTGTACGCGTTCTCCGAGCGTTACGTCCTGCCGTTTAGCCACGACGAGGTGGTCCACGGCAAGGGCTCGCTGTGGCAGCGTATGCCCGGCGACGATTGGAACAAGGCCGCCGGCGTGCGCGCCCTGTACGGCTACATGTTCTCCCACCCGGGCAAGCAGTTGCTGTTCATGGGCTGCGAGTGGGGCCAAACCACCGAGTGGGACGAGGCCGGCTCCGTCAACTGGGACGACCTCGCCGAAGGCTGGGGGCACGACTACCACCATGGCATCCAGCGGCTCGTGCGTGACCTGAATCTGGTCTACCGCGACACCCCTGCCCTGTACTCCCAGGACAACGTGCCGATGGGCTTCCAGTGGGTGAAAGGCGACGACGCGGCCAACAACATCCTCGCCTACGTCCGCTGGGGCGCGGACGCCGCTCCGGTGCTGGCGGTGGTGAACCTCTCCGGCGTCTCCCAGCCGAACTACCGCCTGGGGCTGCCGGAGGCCGGCGAGTGGGAGCTGCTGATCAACACCGACGACGCCGTCTACGGGGGTGCCGGCAACGACCTCCCCCGCGTCCTGCAGACCCAGGCGGTGGAGTGGGACCGCTTCGAGCAGTCCGTCGAGCTGCACGTGCCCGCGATGAGCGTGCAGTACTACGCGCTGCGCCGCTAGTTAAAACAGCGCGCTGGCGAGCCGGGTGCGCGCGGCGATCACCCGCGGGTCGCTCGGCTCCAGCAGTTTCAGCAGCTCGAGCAGGCGCTCTTTCGCCTGCGGCTCAGCTTTGACCATCCCGAGCAAGCGGTCGAAGGCGGCCTCGGGGTCGCCCGCGACAAACTCCTTGTCCGCGAGCTGCAGCTGCCTCTCGACATCGTCCTCCGGCTCCCCCTGGTGCTGCGCTCGCTTGAGCACAGCGACGGTGGCCTTCGCCTGGGTGATCTCCGTGTTGGCGGGATCCTCCGCCAAGATCTGGTCATAGATCGCCGTCGCGGCATCGAAGTCGCCCGCGTTGAGCGCTGCCGTGGCCTGGTCCAGGCGGGGGTCTGTTTCGGTTTCCTCCGCAGCGCCGTCGTCGTCAAGCCCCTGTAGCTGCGGACCGAGCTGGCTGACCAGGGCGCCGACCCACTGCTCGAGCTCAGCCGCCGGCTGGTTTCCCTCGAAGTTGGCCACCGGGCGCCCACCCGCGAGAGCGACCACCGTGGGCAGCACGCGCACGCCCATCGCCTGCGCCACCTGCGGGGTAGCGTCCGCGTCGACGTAGGCCACCATGAACGCGCGCTGGCCTGCGGCGAGCTTCTGGAACTGCGCCTTCAAACTCTCGGAGTCGGCGCTTCGCGGCGTGCCAATGAGCACCACCACGGGGATTTGCAGCGAGCGCTGGAACACCTGCTGTTCAACGCTCGTCTCGTCGACGGTGATAAACGGCTCGAAGCCGCCGGTGGGTGTTGCTTCGCTCCGGTCTGCGAGCGCCCCCAGATCGATCGCGCCGCCGGTGAAGTGCGGTTCAGTCATGCGTTATGCCTCCAGGTGCTTGTTCAAAGATTCCACTTTCTGCTGCAGCATATTCCCGTAGCCCGGGCGAATATCCGCCTTCACCACCAACGAGACCCGAGGCGAAACCTCCTCCACCGCTTGCGTGGCACGTTTGATCACGTCCATCACCTCGTCCCACTCCCCCTCGATCGTGGTGAACATGGCGGTGGTCTCGTGCGGCAGGCCCGACTCGCGGACGACCTTCACCGCCCGAGCGACAACGTCGGACATCTCCGCGTTGGAATTGTTTGTCACGGTCGGGGCCACAGAAAACGCTGCAATCATGCGGACTAGTCTAGCGCCGCTGCCAGCAGTGCTTGTGCCAGTGCCGGCGGTCGTCCACGCCCCTGCCCGTGTCCCGCGGCCAGGCCACCACGTGGGCCACTCCCGGCGGGATGTTTTGGTTGCACCCCGGGCACACGTAGTACTTCGTCGCCGCGGCCGCGCCGATCTGGCGGACCTTGAAAATCTCGCCGCGCGCCCAGCTCGGCCCCTCCATCTCTTGGGTGCCGATGAACGTCGAGCCGTCCCGCGGCAGCACATAACGTGGCGTATGGTGCTGGCGTCGGTTTCTGCGAGGCATTAGAACAGCCGCAATTCTGCGGACTCGATGCCGCGCAACTCGTCGTAGTCCAGGGTCACGCACTCGAACCCACGATCGCCCGCGAGGGTGCGCGCCTGGGGTTTGATCTCTTGCGCCGCAAACACGCCGCGCACAGGCCGCAGCAGCTCGTCCCGGTTTAACAGCTCCACGTAGCGGCTGAGCTGCTCGACACCGTCAATGCCGCCGCGGCGTTTGACCTCCACCGCCAGCGTGCCTCCCTGCGGGTCGCGCGCCAGAATGTCCACCGGGCCGATCGCGGTGGGGTACTCGCGGCGCACCAGGGTCACGCCTTCGCCAAGCGTTGTGATGTGCTCTGCCAGCAGCTCCTGCAGGTGGGACTCCACACCGTCTTTGACCAGGCCCGGGTCTTCGCCCAGCTCCCTCGTCTCATCCAGCAGCACCTCGGCGATGCTGATGCGCAGCTGCTCCCCCTTCGGGTTCTCAACAATCCACAGCTGCTCACCGGTGTCCTCACCGTCCAGGTCAACGACGCTCTCCACGCGCGTGGTGCACGGCGGGGTCATCCAGTTCAACGGCTTGTAGGCGCGGTCATCCGCATGGATGGACACGGAGCCATCCGCCTTCACCAAAATCAAGCGGGTCGCTTCCGGCAGGTGGGCATCCAAACGGCCGACATAGTCCACGGAGCAGCGGGCAATGACAAGACGCATGCCGTTTAGGGTACAGCGGGGGCTAGTGTCGCTCGGAATCGTGCCGGACGCGTCTGATCAGCGAACGCGCGTCGATACGCTCCTGGCGCACGTCCGGCGCGGCCTCCACCCACGAGATGAGCCCCATCTCGGTGCGGCCGTCGGCTGCGAACTCGAAGTCGCCCATGGGGCCAGAAAAGCAAAGGACGCGACCGATTTCGGGCATGAACTCGCGCTCATCGCCGGTCACGTCTCTAAAACCGTCGAATTCCACTCCCCGGCGGTCTAGTTCAATGTCGTGGTGGAAGGTCAGGGAGCGAAGCTTGAAAAACAGCAGCCGCTCCCCGTCGTAGCGCAGCACGCCATGACGCCACCCGTGCACGCCATCGGCCGGCAGCTCGCGCATCATCGCCCGGGCACCGGAGTTGCGCACCACGGCAAACCGCCACGCTGCCGCCCCGAGGACGACAGCCAGGACGGCTGCTGCACCAACTGCGACGACCATCATGCCGGCCTGACCTCCTCAACCACGTTGGATAGACATCGCCGATGATGTTACTGCACGAACGCAAAACACCCCCCTCCCGGTTTCCCGGGAGGGGGGTGTGCGTGTGACGGTCGGCGTCTATGCCTTCCTCGCCAGAGCGATTACTGGCCCTGGCGGCGCACCGCGGCGAGCTGCGCCTCGGAACGCGCCTTGACCGTGCCGTCCTCGTCGTCGAGGTGGGACTCCGCCTCAGCGGCATCCACCTCGTCGGCGAAGACTGCGTAGTCGGCCAGAATGGTCACCTTGTCGCCCACAACGGACAGGAAGCCACCCTGGACGGCTGCTACGAGGCGCTCGCCGTCAGTCGGGCGGATGGTCACCACACCGTTGTCCTTGAGCTGGCCAAGGAGCGGCTCGTGGCCAGGAAGGACGCCGATCTCACCCTCCGTGGTCTGGGCGGTGACGATGCTTGCCTGGCCCTTCCAGAGCAAGCGGTCGACAGCGACCAGTTGAGCGGTAAGTTCAGCCATCGTTTACCCTCCTACGCCTGCAGCTTCTTGTACGCAGCCTCGACGTCGTCCAGACCGCCAAGGCCGTTGAAGGCCTGCTCCGGGTAGTGGTCGAACTCGCCCTCGCAGAGACGGTCGAACGCGTCGATCGTTTCCTCGAGCGGCACGTAGGAGCCCTCGTCGCCGGTGAACTTCTTCGCCACGAAGAAGTTCTGGCCCAGGAAGCGCTGGATCTTACGTGCGCGCTGCACGGTGATCTTGTCTTCCTCGGACAGCTCGTCCATACCGAGGATGGCGATGATGTCCTGCAGCTCCTTGTTCTTCTGCAGGATGCCGATCACCTTCTGCGCCACAGCGTAGTGGCGCTCGCCCACGATGCCCGGCTCGAGGATACGAGACGTGGAGGTCAGCGGGTCCACAGCCGGGTAGATGCCCTTCGACGCGATCGAGCGGGAAAGCTCGGTGGTTGCATCGAGGTGAGCGAAGGTGGTGGCCGGAGCCGGGTCGGTGTAGTCGTCCGCCGGCACGTACACGGCCTGCAGCGACGTAATCGAGCGGCCCTTGGTCGAAGTAATGCGCTCCTGGAGCACACCCATCTCGTCTGCCAAGGTCGGCTGGTAACCCACGGCGGAAGGCATGCGGCCCAGCAGGGTCGACACCTCGGAGCCAGCCTGGGTGAAGCGGAAGATGTTATCGATGAACAGCAGCACGTCCTGGTTCTGCACATCGCGGAAGTACTCCGCCATGGTCAGGCCGGACAGGGCCACGCGCATACGAACCCCTGGCGGCTCGTCCATCTGGCCGAAGACAAGCGCGGTATCGGGCAGCACGCCCATGTCCTCCATCTCGAGGAACAGGTCGGTGCCCTCACGGGTGCGCTCACCGACGCCGGCGAAGACCGAGGTACCGGAGAACTCGCGGGCGATACGCGTAATCATTTCCTGGATCAGCACGGTCTTGCCCACACCTGCACCGCCGAAGAGGCCGATCTTGCCGCCCTTGACGTACGGGGTGAGCAGGTCGATGACCTTGATGCCGGTCTCAAGGATCTCGGTCTTACCCTCGAGGTCCTTGAAGGCGGGCGGTTCGCGGTGGATGCCCCAGCGCTCGCCGGTCTCGCCCACCGACGGGTCGTCCAGGCACTGGCCGAGCGCGTTAAACACGTGGCCCTTCACCTGGTCGCCTACCGGCACCGAGATCGGGTTGCCGGAGTCCGCCACCTTGGCACCGCGGACGAGACCGTCAGTCGGAGCCATGGCGATGGTACGCACGAGGTTATCGCCCAGGAACTGGGCCACCTCGAGCACGATGGTCCTGGACATCTCGCCGAGATCGATGTCGACCTCGAGAGCGTTGTACAAAGCGGGCAGCTCGCCACGCGGGAACTCCACGTCGACGACTGCGCCGATGACGCGCACGACGCGGCCGTTCTCAGAACCGCGCGGGTTCTGAGTGTTCTCGACCGGAGCGGCGGCCTGGGCGTCGGACTCGGTCGGCGCCGCACCCGCCAGCTCGTCGTTGCGCTCATCAAAAGAGTGAGCAGTTGTCATGATTTAGTCACTTTCTCCACTACCGGACAGCGCGCCAGCGCCGCCGATAATCTCGGTGATTTCCTGGGTGATCTTTGCCTGACGGGCTTGGTTCGCTTCACGGGACAGGTCGTTTGCCAGCTCCGTAGCGTTATCCGTCGCGTTCTTCATAGCCGTGCGGCGAGACGCCGACTCTGCTGCAGCGGACTCTAGGAAGATCGAGTAGAGCAGCCTAGAGACGTACACCGGCAGCAGCTCGTCCATGAGCGTATCTGCGTCCGGTTCGAAGTTCATGTCCGGAGCCACCTCGCCAGAGGTGGTCAGCATGTCCTCCTGCTCGTACTTGAATTCGTCCAGCACCGGCTCGATGGGCAGAAGCTGGGTCACCCGTGCCTCCTGAGAGAGCATGGACACGAATTCGGTGTAGACCACGTAGACCACGTCGAAGCCGCTGACGGTCTCGCCCTCGCCGCCGTCGACACGCAGCGGCACCGATTCCTCGGAGCCGGCCATGTAGCCGTCGATGATCTGGTGGCGAACGTCGTGGGTGTCCTCCCACGACGGCTGCTGCGAGAACCCGGTCCAAGATCCAGCCACGTCCATGTCGCGGAACTTGAAGTGGGTGACACCCTTGTTACCGGTGACGTAGCGGACTACCTCGTAGCCGGCCTCTTTCAGCATGCGCTCCAGCTGCGCCGTCTTCTTCAAAACGTTGTGGTTGTAGCCGCCGGCCATACCGCGGTCAGAGGTGACCACGAGGATCGCCGCGACCCGGCCGTTCTCACGCTCGTGGAGCATGGGATGGGCCAGGGAGCTCGCGGACACGAGGCGTTCCATGACGTCTTTCAGCTCGTCTGCGTACGGCTTGGCCGCCTCGACGCGCTGCTGGGCCTTGGTGATCTGCGCAGTGGCGATCAGTTCCTGGGCCTTGGTGATTTTCTTCGTGGAGTTGACGGACCTGATGCGGTCGCGCAATTCGCGAAGCGTTGCCATGGTGTTTCCTCCCTTCCTTTGTGTAGTAGTCCTAGTTGCGTTTCACGCGGACTAGGAGCGGCTGACGTTGAGCTGGTTCTTGCCGACGGTGCTCGAGTCGAGCGACTCGGCCTCCGCTTCGCGGACAATGCGCTCGCCGGAGGTTGCCTGGAAGTTGCGGGCCAGCTCGTCATTGACGCTCAGGATCGCGGCCTGGGAGTCGTCGTCAAGCTGCTTGCCGCCGGCGATCTGGTCGTACACCTGCGGTGCGTTGGCGCGGACGGCCTCGTGCAGCTCAGCCTCGTAGCGGCGGACATCCTCGACGGGAACGACGTCGAAGACGCCTTGGTTCGCCGCCCAAATCGAGATGATCTGGAACTCAACCGGCTGCGGCGCGTGCTCGGACTGCTTGAGCAGCTCCACCAGACGCTGGCCGCGCTCGAGCTGCTTCTTCGAAGCTGCGTCGAGATCGGACGCGAAGGCAGCGAAGGCCTCGAGGTCGCGGTACGCCGCCAGGTCGAGGCGGAGATTACCGGCGACCTTCTTCATGCCCTTGGTCTGCGCGGCGCCACCGACACGGGAGACGGAAATACCCACGTCGATAGCCGGGCGGACACCCTGGTTGAACAGGTCGGACTGGAGGAAGACCTGGCCGTCGGTAATGGAAATGACGTTGGTCGGAATGAAGGCGCCCACGTCGTTCGCCTTCGTCTCGATGATCGGAAGCGCGGTCAAGGAGCCTGCGCCAAGCTCGTCGTTGAGCTTCGCCGCGCGCTCCAGCAGACGGGAGTGCAGGTAGAACACGTCGCCCGGGTACGCCTCGCGCCCCGGCGGGCGGCGCAGCAAGAGCGAAATCGCACGGTAGGCCTCAGCTTGCTTGGTCAGGTCATCGTAGATCACCAGAACATGCTTGCCCTGGTACATCCAGTGCTGGCCGAGCGCAGCACCGGAGAACGGTGCAAGCCACTTGAAGCCCGCGGAGTCGGACGCCGGCGCAGCCACGATGGTGGTGTACTCCAGCGCACCGTTTTCCTCCAGCGTCTGGCGCACGCCGGCAATGGTCGAACCCTTCTGGCCGACGGCGACGTAGATGCAGCGGACCTGCTTCGACGGGTCACCGGTCTCCCAGTATTCCTTCTGGTTGAGGATGGTGTCGATGCAGACCGCGGTCTTACCGGTCTTGCGGTCGCCAATGATGAGCTGGCGCTGGCCGCGGCCGATCGGGGTCATGGCGTCGATCGCCTTCATGCCCGTCTGCAGCGGCTCCTCGACCGGCTGGCGGTCAAGGACGCCTGCGGCCTGGAGCTCCAGGGCGCGCTCTTCGTTGGACTCGATGGGGCCCAGGCCGTCAATCGGCTGGCCCAGGGGGTTGATCACGCGGCCGAGGAAGTTCTCGCCGACCGGGATCGAGAGAACCTCGCCCGTCCGCTTGACTTCGTCGCCCTCGGAAAGGGTCTCAAAATTACCCAGCACCACGACACCGATGGAGTCGGTCTCGAGGTTCTGTGCGACGCCGATGACGCCGTTCGGGAACTCGAGCAGCTCGTTCGTCATGCAACCTGGCAGCCCGGAAACCTGGGCAATACCATCTGCAGCCGAAGTCACCACGCCGACCTCCTCACGGGAGGCCTCCGCGGAGTAGCTCGAGGTGTAGTTCGCTATCGCGCTACGGATCTCATCGGAGGAGATCGTCAGCTCCGCCATGTTCTTCCTGCTCTCGGTAGTTTCTTCCAGCATGTTGTCTTCTATTTGGCCGCTTGGGCCGCCATGTCGGTGCGAAGGCGGTTAAGTTTGCCGCGCGTCGAACCGTCAATGACCTCATCGCCCACACGGACAACCATTCCGCCGAGGAGGCTGGGGTCAACCTCAGAGTGGATGGCCATCTCGCGACCGTAAATCTGCTCTAGCTTGCCGGCCAGTGCGTCGCGCTGGGTCTCGCTGAGTGCCTCAGCGGACTTCACGCGTGCGACAGCCTTCCCGCGCAGCTCCGCAACGCCCGCGGCCAACTCGGCCAGGTCGTCGACGGGGTTGTGCACGGGGCGGCCGATGACCTGCAGCGCTAGCGCCTCGGTGAACATCGTCACCTTGCCGTAAATCACGCTAGCCAACAGTCCGCGCTTCTGTGCCGGGGTTGCAGTGCGGTCGGAAAGAAGCTGGGTCAGCTCCTTCTCCCCCTCAAGCAGGACGGAGAGCTCGTACAGCTCGTTTTCCACCTGCTCAAGCTGGCCCTGCTCCTTGGCGCCCAGCTCCAGCGCACGCCGCCCGAGGTTGACCAACCCTGCGCGGAATTCGCGCGGGGTCGACCACTCCTGCTGCGCTGCTGCAGTGAGAATGTCCAAGGTGGGCTGTGCAACCTTGTTGCCGAACACGTCGCGGGCGATGCCCTCCCGCTGGGAGGCTTCGAGCGACGTATCCGCAACGGCAACACGCAGCGCGCGCTCGGCGTCGAGCTGATCCACAACAAGGAACAACTCGGTACCGATTTGCGCAGCCACGGCGACGGTATTGTCGGCGTTCCGGATCAGCTCATCGAGCGTGTCCGTAACGTGCGACTGTGCTTCGCGACTAGCTGCCTTCATTTCGCCTACTTCCTCGTCGACACGTGGTCGAGCTCGCTCAGGAACTCGTCGATCGTGTTCGAGCGGCGGGTCGAATCCGACAGCTCGGTGCCCAGCAGACGCTCAGCGAGCGAGATGGAGTTCTGGCCCATCTCGTTGCGCAGCTCAGCGACAACCTGCTCGCGGGAGGCCTGCAGCTGCTTTTCACCGGACTCGATGATGCGGCGGGCCTCCTCCTCGGCGCGGGCGCGAGACTCAGCCTCGATCTCCTTGCCGCGGGCGCGAGCGGCTTCACGGATTTCAGCGGCCTCGTGGCGCGCCTCCGCAAGCTCGGCGTTGTTCTTCTCCAGGGCAGCCTTAGCTTCCTTTTGGGCGACCTCAGCACGCTCGATGCCACCCTTGATTCGGTCTTCGCGTTCCGCCAGCACTTCCTGGAACTTCGGAATGACGTACTTCGCAAAAAGTAGGCCGACGATGATGAAAACGACAAGAGACCAAACCACGTCGTACGCGGCCGGCAGAAGAATGGAGGGTTCCTTCTCCAGCGGCAGCGTCTCGTGGCCCTCAGCGGCCACGAGGAATGCAGTGACGTTAGTCATTGGTTGCTCCTGATCTAAAAAATGTACGGGGTTACTCGCGGACGCTTTTTAGAACAGGAAGCCGGCAACGAGGCCGATGAGGGCGAGCGCCTCAACGAAGGCGATACCCAGGAACATGGTGGTGCGCAGCTGGCCGGCCATCTCGGGCTGACGAGCCATGCCCTCGACGGTCTTGCCGACGAGCATGCCGATACCGATGCCGGGGCCGATGGTTGCGAGGCCGTAGCCGATGGTGCCGAGACCCTCGTAGCGGTTCACGGTCTCCGCTGCCTGAGCAAGAATGATGTCGTTCATGTGAAAGTCGTTCCCTTTCTAGGCGCTCTCCCGCGGGATGCGGGCGAGCAAGTGACAGATTGTGGGGTTATTCAGTTGGCCGTGTGGTCGCGCTTTGTTAGTGCGCATCCGCGTGCAGCGACAGCTCGATGTACACCGCAGTCAGCAGAGCGAAGATGTACGCCTGCAGGAAGATGATGATCAACTCGTATGCGGTGAACAGCAGTGCTGCGATGAGGGTCAGGCCACTCACGGCCGTCCATGCGTTCAGCTGCCAGAAGAAGAAGTTCGTGGCGGAGTACAGCAGGACGAGAATGATGTGGCCGGCCAGGAAGTTCGCCATAAGACGAAGTGCCAGGGTGACCGGACGCAGAATGAACGTCGAGAAGAACTCGATCGGCACCACCAAAATGTGGAGCAGCGGCGGAAGGCCGGGAATAACGGTCGAGTGCTTGAAGTAGGCGATGCCGTAGCGCTTCACGCCGGCGTAGATCATCGCGATGTAGGCCGCCACCGCCATTACGATCGGCATGCCGATGCGTGCGTTAGGCGAGATGTTCAGCCCCGGGATGATCGTTGCCACGTTCATGAACAGCGTGGTGAAGAAGATGGTGCACAGCAGCGGCAGGAACCGCTTGCCGTCCTTCTTGCCCAGCGTGTCCTCCGCGATTTGCACGCGGACGAAGTCGACGCCGATCTCGGCGACATTCTGCAGGCCCTTAGGAACCAGCTTGGGGTTCCGGAAGGCAATAACAAAGAGGAGCACCAGGACCGCCGCCATAAACAGGCGGACGAGCATGATGCGGTCGAGTGCGAACCACCCATTAGCGAAGTCCTCGCCAATGAGCTGGCCGTACGTCTGCCCCGGGAAAAATTCTGGACCGAGTGAAGGTGCGTGGAATTCGCCCTTCATGGCCAAAGTTGTAACGCTCAGCGTTCTCTCCCGTTCTCGGGCCGCGCACCGTCAGTGCCGGCGCGCGGTGCGATGGACGTCTTCAACAACAACTGCCTCCGCGGCGGACTCCGTCGCACATCTGCTTCCGCGGGGACAGGGGATGTCGTCCCTTTGCCGGTTTCCCCTGCTTAACAGGGTTAATATCGACTCAGAACAAACCCAGCGGTTATCCTAACAGGCGTTCCGACCAAAGTGGGTTTCACCTGGGCAGTCGTCCCCCCGACTCGCCACCCCACACCCCAAGAAGCCGCAACGCACCAGTTCAAGCCCTGTTTGCGGTGCTTGTTAGGTCTGTCACAGGCTACGCGGACGGCTCATCCAGGTACGTCGTCCGCGTCGTAATGACACCCCAGGTTTCCGCCGCCAAGGCGACCACCAACGCGGCGATGGTGGTCACGCCGAATGCGGTGTGGTCGTAGAAGTCGTAGCCGCGAATCCACAGCAGGAAGATCACCAACACCCCCATCTTCAGCAGCCACCCGCCCAGCACAACCGCCATGGTCGAGTTCGGCGACGAATCCGAAGTGGCGAGCACGGTCACAGCGGTCAGCAACACGAAGCTACCGCCCACAGCTACCCCCATGAGCACCGCCCAAATACCCGGCAGGTCGCGGGCGGCACCCCATGCCATCAGCGAGACAATCGTCAGCGCCACCAGCGCCCACACAGCTACCCGCAATGCGCGCACGAGGGGGCGCTTGTGGTCGGACATGGCGGAAGCGTCGTTGATTTCAAGCGGTTTCACGGAGGCACATCCTAGCTATTGCCTATCGACGGCACACCTGACGGCCCAATCTTGCCCCTGGCAAGCGGCACGAGAGTGAGGAGGAAGGCCACCCCGAGTGCGACCCCGCTCAGTGCGAGCGCCGCCGGGGTGGGGATCAGCGAGAAACTCACTGCCCCAAAGGCCACCGCGGCCACCCACATGTAGAGCACCAAAACCGTCCGCCGGTGCGTGTGGCCGAGCCGCAGCAGGCGGTGGTGAATGTGGCCGGCGTCCGCCACAAACGGGCTTTGCCCCCTTGCCGTGCGTCTTACCACGGCCCACACCAGATCCAGGACGGGCAGCGCGATTGCCGCAAGCACGACGGCGATTGGGCTGACCAGCGCCACTAGGTCGGCCGTGCCGTAGAGCGACATGTTGATCTTGCCCGAAGCGGAGATGGACGCGGCGGCAAGGAGCAACCCGATGAGCATTGCGCCGGAGTCCCCCATAAAGATCCGTGCCGGTTCAAAGTTGTGGGGCAAGAATCCCGCGCATATCCCCACGAGGATGGCGCAGATAATCGCGGGCGGGTACGCGGAGACGGCCCCGCCCTGGTCGTGGAGCACGGCGAGCGAGTACAGCAGAATCGCCGAGCCCGCGATCATGCCCAGGCCCGCGGCGAGCCCGTCGATACCATCCACGAAGTTCACCGCGTTGATGAGCAGGACCGTGAACAGGGCGCTGAGCACCATGCCCTGCGCCTGATCCAATATCAGCGTGGTGCCCTCCCCGAACGGCACATAGAACACGGTGAAGACGATGCCCAGCGTCGTCATCACAATCGCCGCGACAAACTGCCCGATGAGCTTGGTCAACGCCCGTAGCTCGTAGAGGTCGTCTAGGACACCCACGAGCACGATGGACAAGCCCCCTACCAAGACTGCCGTCATCTCCGGGGTCACCGGCGCGAACCCGCGGGTGAGCGCAGGCAGCTGTTGCGCCAGCGCAAACGCGGCGAGAAACCCGGTGAGCATTGCTAGCCCGCCTAAGGAAGGGGTCGGCTGCGTGTGCACGTCTCTGGTGCGGATTTCCGCAACTCGCCCCGTTCGCACGAGCACCGAGCGCACGGGGCCAGTTGCGAGGTACGTCACCGCCGCGGCGACAAGCAGGATCAACCCCAACTCCCGCAGCGGAACACCAGAGGCGTTCATGGCGTTTACTTCCTCCGCAGGCTCTCCGGGTCAAGTCCAAGGACTTCACCAATGCGCTCCGCGGAGATCGCCCCCTCGCGCAGAATCACCGGAGCCGGGCCCGACAGGTCGACAATTGTGGATGGCTTCCCCACTTCTGCCTCGCCACCGTCGAGGTACAGACCCACGGCGTCGCCGAACTGCTGGCGCGCTTGCGCCGCGGTTGTCGCCGGTGGGTTGCCCGAAATGTTCGCAGAAGAAACAGCCATCGGGCCGGTCTCCTGCAACAGTTCCAGCGCGAGCGGCTGGTTCGGCATACGCAGCAGTACTGTGCCGCGCGTGTCGCCCAGGTTCCACGGCAAACTCGGTGCCTCCGGCACCACGATGGACAGCCCGCCCGGCCAAAACGCCTCCACGAGGGTCTTCGCCGTCTCGGTGAACTCGCGCACCAGCCCCTGGATGGTCACCCACGAGCCCACCAGCACCGGCACCGGCATATCCGGGCCGCGGTGCTTGGTGGCCAAGAGGGTGGCCACGGCGTCGTTGTTGAACGCGTCGCAGCCAATGCCATAGACCGTGTCGGTGGGCAGCACAACGCAGCGGCCGGCCCGCACCGCATCGGCGGCGGCGCGAATCCCCTCCTCGCGTCGTTGCGGGTCGAGGCAGTCGTACGTTTCCCTCATAATCGCTCCTTGCGGATGGCAGGCAGTTACCGGGCTAGCTTACTCGCCGTGACAAAACGGTCCCGCCCAGCCAAATCCTTAACCACGCGGATGTCGCCGAACCCACCCGCGGCGACAACGTCCTGCACCTGCGCTGATGTCGTATCGTCGTGCTCGATGCCGAGTGCTCCCCCGTCGCGCAGCAATCGCTTAGCGACGGGCACGAGCCCGCGTATCGCCGCCATCCCGTCGGTGCCCGAAAAGACTGCCTCGTGCGGATCCGCGTACACCTCGGCTTGGAGCTCCGGGGACTCCGGCACGTACGGCGGGTTGCTAACGACAAGATCTACCGACCCATCAAGCTCCGCCAACAGGTGCGGATCCGTCATGTCGCCTGCGACTACTCGCACCTGCGGCGCGTGCTCCTCCACGTTGCGCCGCAAGAACTCGCGTGCCGTTTCCGAGCGCTCCACGGCGTACACGGTGGCCGCCGGCACGACGCGAGCCACGGCGATGGCCAGGGCTCCGGACCCAGAGCCGAGGTCGACGACGGTGGGGGCCGAAGGCGCGTCGTCAAGCATCTGCACCGCCCACTGCGCCAGCACTTCCGTTTCTGGCCTGGGGATGAACACGCCCGGCCCGACGGCGAGCTCGACGCCGTAGAACGGCGCGCTACCGGTGATGTGCTGCAGCGGCTCACGGGCGGCCCTGCGGACAACGAGCTGGGCGTAGTCGCGCTCGAAGCCCGCCGGCGGCTCGGCGAACATCAGCTCTACCGGGCGCAGCCCTAAAAGGTGGGCCGCTAAGAGCTGCGCATCCACGTCCGGGGATGCGACGCCCGCCTCACGGAGCGTGTTCGCGGCGTCCGAGATTGCTTCCCGCAGGCTACTCGGCTTCAAGGCGTTCTTGGCGCTCGTGCGTTTGCAGGGCGGTGATCAGGTCGTCCATGTTGCCGTCGAGCACCGAGTCCAGGTTGTTGGACTTGTAGTTGATGCGGTGGTCCGAGATCCGGTTCTCCGGCCAGTTGTAGGTGCGGATGCGCTCGGAACGGTCCATCGTCCGCACCTGGGATGCGCGGCCTTCCGCCTCCTCGGCCTCGGCCTTCTCGCGCTCGAGCTGGTCCAGGCGGGCCTGGAGCACCTGCATTGCGCGGGCGCGGTTTTGGATCTGGGAGCGCTCGTTCTGGCAGGTCACCACGATGCCGGTGGGCAGGTGCGTGATGCGCACGGCCGAGTCGGTCGTGTTCACGCCCTGGCCGCCCTTGCCCGAGGAACGGTAAACGTCGACGCGGAGGTCCTTCTCGTCAATGTTGACGCTTTCGATCTCATCCGCCTCCGGGAAGACGTACACGCCAGCCGCGGAGGTCTGGATGCGGCCCTGCGACTCGGTCACGGGCACGCGCTGCACGCGGTGCACGCCGCCCTCGAACTTCAGCTTCGACCACGCGCCGTCGCGCGACGGGTTCTTGGCTTTTACCGCCACCGTCATGTCCTTCACGCCGCCGAGGTCGGACTCAGCGACGCCCAGGACTTCCCAGCTCAACGCGTGCTTCTCGCAATACTTCTGGTACATACGGGCGAGGTCGCCGGCGAACAGCGCGGCCTCCTCGCCGCCCGCGCCCGCCTTGAGCTCCATAATCACGTCGTCGCCGTCGTGCTCGTCGCGCGGGGCGAGCAGGTCCGCGAGCTCTTCCTCCAGGCGCACGATTTCGCCTTCGAGACGCTTGGCTTCCTCGGCGAACTCTTTGTCCTCGGCGGCCATCTCGGCGGCGGCCTCGTGGTCCTCCTGCGCCTGGGTCAAGTCGTTGTAGACGTTGATGATCGGCTGCAGCTCCGCGTAGCGCTTGGACAGCTTCCGGAACCGGTCTTGGTCGCCGGCGACTTCGGGGTCGCCCATCTGCGCCTGAATGCCCTGGTACTCGGACACGTAGTCGTCGACAAGCGATACCTGCGATTTTTCTGCCATTAGGAGTACTCCTCCTCATTCTCGGTCTGCGCCATCGGCGCGGAGTTGGCCACACCCATGAGGAACTCGCCGTTAGTCTTTGTCTTCTTCAGCTGCTTGATCAGCATGTCGATGGACTGCTGCGGGTCAAGCGCGGAAAGGATCCGGCGCAGCTTGTGCATCACGCGCGCCTCATCCGGGCTCATCAACAGCTCATCCTTGCGGGTACCGGACGGGTTGACGTCCACAGCTGGGAACACGCGGCGCTCCGCAATCTTGCGGTCGAGCTTGAGTTCGGCGTTGCCGGTGCCCTTGAACTCCTCGAAGATGACGGTGTCGCCGGCGGAGCCCGTCTCCACCATCGCGGTGGCGATGATGGTCAGCGAACCGCCCTCCTCAATGTTGCGGGCGGCGCCCAGGAACCGCTTCGGTGGGTAGAGCGCGTTGGAGTCCACACCGCCGGAGAGAATGCGGCCGGAAGCCGGGGACGAGTTGTTGTACGCGCGGCCCAGGCGGGTGATGGAATCCAGCAGGACCACGACGTCTTGGCCCATCTCCACTAGTCGCTTCGCGCGCTCGATGGCCAGCTCCGCCACTGCGGTGTGCTCGCTCGGCGGGCGGTCGAAGGTGGAAGCAATGACCTCGCCGTTGACGCTTCGCTGCATGTCCGTGACTTCCTCGGGGCGCTCGTCGACGAGGACGACCATGAGGTAGCACTCAGGGTTGTTGGTGGCGATCGCGTTGGCGATGTTTTGCAGAATCGTCGTCTTACCGGCCTTCGGCGGGGAGACGATCAGCGCGCGCTGGCCCTTACCAATCGGCATGACCAAGTCGATCACGCGCGTGGTGAGGATCTTCGGCTCGGTTTCCAGACGCAGGCGGCGGTTGGGGTACAGGGGGGTGAGCTTGTGGAACTCCTTGCGGCTCTTCGCCGCCTCAAGTGTCTCGCCGTTAATGGAATCTACGCGCACAACCTGGTTGTAGCTGCGGCGGTTGCGGCCGTTGCCCTGCTGGTGCGATTGGCCGTTGGCGCGAACCTGGCCCATCACAGCATCGCCGGAGCGCAGGCCTGACTGGCGCACTAGCTTCTGCGGCACGTACACGTCAGCGTTGGACTGGCGATAGCCGGTCGTGCGGATGAACGCCGAGCCGTTGTCCTGCACATCGGCAATGCCGGCGACCTCTTGCAGGTCTTCCGGGTCGAAGTGCTGGTCGTTGTTATTGCCGTTGCCGCCGTTTCCCTGGTGGTTGTCGCGGTTGCGGTTCCGGTTGCGGCGCCCGCGTCGGCCACGGCGGCCCCCGCCCTGGCCGTCATCGTCGTGGTGCTGGTTACGGTCCTGATTGCGGTCTTGGTTGCGCTGCCCGCCCCGGTTCCGGCCGCCGCGGCTGTCGTCGTTGTTGCGGTTGTCGTCGTTGTGGCCATCCGCGTCGCGGTTGTCCCCGGCGCGCTTCTCGTCGTTGCGCTCGCCTGAGTGCTGCGCAGCGCCGTCGTGCTGGTCCGCGTCGCGTCCGCGCCGATCCGAACGGTCGCCGTCGTGCTCGGAGTCCTGTTGAGAGCGCGCACGGTTGCGCCGCGCCCGGCGCGCAGCGGAACGGGAACCGCCGCGCGAATCCTCATCGTCGTTGCCGCGCTCCGCGTGTTCGGGCTGTTCATTCCCCTTGCCGCCGGCTTCGCCCGGCGCGGGTGCGTCGGCCGCCGGCTCCGCCTTCACAGCGTCTGCCGCCTTGCCGGCCTCAGGCTGCGCCTGAGGCGCGGTATCAGCTGCAGCCTTCTTGGGCACCTGGCCTGTGGTGATGGCGTGGATAAGATCTCCCTTGCGCAGGCCGGAGATGCCCTTTAGCCCCTGCTCGGCGGCGATCTTCCGCAGCTCTGGGAGCTTCATTTTGGCAAGGTCTGCAGGTGTGCCGGTATCGGTCACGTGTGTCCTTTCGTCGCTAGACCAGCGCCACGTCGCGTACATCTGCGAGGTGTGTGCATACGCCGGTAGCGGTCATGTGCGGTCTGTCGGGGTGGGCTGCCTGGCCCGGCCGGATCTCGCGGGCCCGGGGAAACGATCCTCCCGGTTGCGCCGCCAACACCGTCAACCGGACTGCCCGGGGCGGTGCAATTCGCACGATCCACGCGAAAGTGTAGCGCATCGCGCCACCAGTGCTCATCGGGGCCGCGCTAACATAGCCTGCATGCTTTCAACGATGCAGGAGGTACCGTTTTCCGTCGCCAGGATTCTGGAGTTCGGCACCACCGCTCACGCCAACACGACGTGCACGACGTGGCGCGCATCCGGCGCGGAAGAAACGACGTTCGGGGAAATCGGGGCGCGCGCCACCGCCTTCGCCAACGCCCTGCACGACGACCTCGGCATCGACGGCGACCAGCGCGTTTCCACGCTGCTCTACAACTGCGCCGAGCACATCGAGGTTATGTTTGCCGTGGCCGCGAAGGGCGCGGTGTTCAACCCGCTCAACGTCCAGCTCATGGCGGACCAAATCGCGTACGTGGTCAATCACGCCGAATCCGAAGTGATCGTGGCCGACCCGCGCCTCGCCGAGAAACTGGGCGCCATTCTGCAGCTTTGCCCCAACGTTCGCGCGGTGGCGTTTACGGGCATCGCCCCGCTTAACGACGCAGCTTCGCACCTGCCCCCGTCAGTGGAGGTGTACAGCTACGAACAGCTGCTCGACGGCCGTCCGACGACCTACCCCTGGCCCGAACTGCCCGAGAACACCGCGGCCGCGCTGGTGTACTCGACGGCCACCACTGGCGCACCCAAGGGCGTCGCATACTCCCACCGCTCCCTCTGGTTAGAGGCGACCGGGCTACGCGCGACGGACTCGCTGGCGGTGGCGCACGGCGAGACCTTCCTGTGCTGCATCCCCATCTACCACGTGCTCAGCTGGGGCGTGCCCCTCGCCGCATTCCTCGCGGGCACGCCGCTGGTGCTGCCGGACTCGGACATGTCGGCACCGACGCTAGCCAAGCTCATCGCCAGCACTCACCCACGTGTCGCCCACGGCGTGCCCACCCTGTGGATCCAGCTCATGGTCCACTACCTGCACAACCCGCCGGAGCGCATGAGCCTGCAGGAGATCTTCGTCGGCGGGTCTCCTGCCCCGCCCGCGTTGATCAAGGTCTGGGAGGAGCGCTACGGCGTCGACGTCGTGCATGTGTGGGGGATGACGGAGACCTCCACGGTAGGCACCGTGGCTCGGCCGCCGTCGGGTGCGTCCGGAGAAGCGCGCTGGGCGTACCGCATTTCGCAGGGGCGATTCGCACCCACGTTGCAGTACCGCGTAGTCAACGACGGCCGCGTCATGGCCTCCAACGACCGTACCCAGGGCGAAATCCAGGTGCGAGGCAACATGGTCGCGGCCAATTACTACCACTCCCCGACCCAAGAGCCCGGAGAGATCGCTTCCACCTTCCGCGGCGAGAACGTGGACGACGTGGACAACCACTTCACCGCCGACGGCTGGTTGCGCACCGGCGATGTCGGCACCGTGACCAACGCCGGCTTTCTCACGCTCTACGACCGCGCCCGCGACGTCATCCGCTCTGGCGGCGAGTGGATCTATTCCGCCCAGGTGGAAAACCACATCATGGAGTCCGAGGACGTCATCGAGTGCGCCGTCATCGGCATCCCGGACAAGAAGTGGGGCGAGCGCCCCTTGGCGGTGACCAAGCTCAACGCCGGTGTGGAGCCGACGAAGGACACCGCGGCACGCTTGCGTGCGGGGCTCGCCGACGTGCTACCGAAATGGATGGCGCCGGAATACTGGACGTTCGTGGACAGTATCGACAAGACCTCAGTGGGCAAGTTCGATAAGAAAGACCTGCGCGAGCACCTGCAGCGCGAAGAATTTGACATTCTTGTCCTGCCTGGTCCGGGCAGCAGGCCAAAACCCGCCTCGTAAACCGCCGGTGGCAGGTACGCTCGAAAAGTATGACAGCTAAACCAAGTATTTTCTCCAGTCCATCCCGCTACGTGCAGGGCAAGAACGCCATGCATGAGCTGGGCACGTACCTGAAGCAGCTGGGTAAGAACCCCCTGCTGCTCTCCGATGACACGGTGTGGGGTCTCGTCGAAGACCAGCTCACCGACGGGTTCCAGAAGGAAGGCCTGCCGGTCAACCGCGTCGAGTTCGCCGGGTTCGCCACCGCAAAGCGCGTCGACGACACCGTTCAGCTGATCAAGGACAACGGCTACGACGTAGTGGTGGGCCTCGGCGGCGGCTCCGCCATCGACTCTGCTAAGGCGGCCGGTTTCCAGGCAGACATTCCGTGGGTCTCCGTACCCACCGCTGCCTCCTCCGATGCGCCGACGTCAACCCTCTCCGTCATCTACACCGAAGACGGCGCGTTTGACGAGTACCGTTTCTTCCCGCGCAACCCCGACCTCGTCCTCATCGACACCCAGCTCGTGGCCGGTGCCCCCGAGAAGTTCCTCGTCGCCGGTATCGGCGATGCCCTGGCCACGTGGGTCGAGGCACGTGCCGCAGCAAAGGGCAACGGCACGACCATGAACGGCGGTCACCCCACGCGCGCCGGCGCCGCACTCGCAGAGCTGTGCTGGGACATCCTCTGGAACGATGCCTTCGCGGCACTCGACGCAGTGCGCGCGGGCGTCGTTACCCCGGCACTCGACGCAGTGGTTGAGGCGAACACGCTGCTGTCCGGTTTGGGCTTCGAGTCCGGCGGCCTAGCAGCTGCCCACGCCATCCACGACGGTTTGTCCGCCGCCGAGCAGACCCACGGGCTCTCCCACGGTGAGAAGGTCAACATCGGCACCATCGCCCAGCTCATCATGGAGGGCGCGGAGACAGAGGAGCTCGAGGACTTCATCGAGTTCAGCACCCGCGTTGGTCTGCCGACCACGCTCACCGAGGTCGGCCTGTCCCCCGAGGACACCGACGTGCTTGAGGCAGTCGCGAAGGCCGCTACCAGCGAGGACGAGACCATCCACAACATGCCGTTCCCGGTCACCCCGGAGCAGGTTGTCGAGGCGCTCGTCACCTTGGAGTACACCTCCCGCCGCGTCCGCGAGGAGCGTGGCCTGCCGGAGCCGAAGCTGTACGTGAACAAGCACTAGTCGCAGCCGACGCCGAAGGCCGCACGATTTCGCATCGTGCGGCCTTTTCGTTCGTGCTTAGCCGTTTAGTCGTGCAGTAATTCCGCGGTCGCGGGGCCCGCGACGTCGAGTTCGATCACGCGGAGCCCGGCGGAGCGTGCTTCGTCGAGAAGCGACGGCTCAACGGCGGTCGTAGTGAGGACGAGCGCTGTCGGGCCCGCACCGGAGAGGTACGCGGCGTGCCCGCGGTTGCGCAGGCGGTTGACCCATTCGGCGGTGATCGGGAGCACGTCAGCGCGATACGGCTGGTGCAGGCGGTCTCGGGTGCCCTCGAAGAGTAGCTCTGGGTGGTGCTGGATCGCCGTCGTCATCACCGCCGTGCGCGAGACGTTGAAGCGTGCGTCCGTGTGCGTGACGTGGCTCGGGAGCACCTTGCGCACCGCATTCGTGGAGGCGTGGAAGTTCGGCACCAGCGCTACCGCCTTGATGGACTCGTCCACCGGAATGCGCACCGCGCGGTACGACGGTTTGGATTGCCCGTCGACGGGAATATCGGTCCACGACACCACGGCGCCACCGAGGGCGGAGGCACCCGCGTTGTCCGGGTGGCCTTCGAACTCGGAGGAGAGCTGCACGATCGCATTGTGGTCAAGCGGCGAGCCAGCGAGCACATTGGCGGCAACCACGCCGGCCACGGCCGCGGCAGCGGACGAGCCCAGACCACGCGACTGCGGAATGGAGTTGTGGCAGATCACCCGCAGGCCGGGTGCAGACACATCCGCGGCCGCGAGACCGGACTGGATGGCCCTAACCACGAGGTGGGAGCCGTCGCGCGGCAGGTCGTCGGCACCTTCGCCGAAGATCTCCACCTCCAGGCCTGATTCGGTGACCTCCACCTCGACGGTGTCGTAGATGCTCAGCGCGATTCCGAGTGTGTCAAAGCCCGGGCCGAGGTTCGCGGACGAGCCGGGGACGGTGACCTTCGCCTTGAGGCCGGGTTGCAGATCGATCGCCATGGTGCAACCCCCTTAAGCATCCAAGCGGATGACGGAGTTGACCGCCAGCACGTCGTCGTGGCCGGTAAGCTGCTCGACGATCTCGTGCAGGTCCTTTTCCCGCGCCGCGTGGGTGACCACGATCAGGTGGGCGTCGTCGCCGGACTCTTCCTGGCGCACTGCAGACAAGGAAATGCCCGCCTTGGCAAAACGGTTTGTCAGATCCGCCAGAACACCAACGCGGTCGTTGACCGACATGTTGATGTGGTAGCGCGTTGTCACCTCGTCGAATGCGACGACCGGGTAGTCGGCGTAGGGGTTTTCCGCCGGCGCGCGGCCGCCGTGAACCTTATTGCGGGCTGCGCCCACGAGGTCGCCGAGCACGGCGGAGGCGGTCGGGGCGCCGCCCGCGCCGTTGCCGTAGAACATCAACCGGCCCGCCGCCTCGGCCTCGACGAAAATAGCGTTGTAGGACTTGTCCACGGTGGCGAGCGGGTGCTCGTTCGGCACGAGAGTCGGGTGTACGCGCGCGTTGACACCGGTGGTGTTGCCGTCTTCGTCCACAAGCCGCTCGCAGATGGCCAGGAGCTTGATGGTCTGGTTCGACTGCTCCGCCGCCGCGATGTCGTCGGCGGTGACCTGCGTGATGCCCTCGCAGTAGACGTCGTCGAACGTGACGCGGGTGTGGAAGCCCATGGAGGCGAGAATGGCCGCCTTCGAGGCAGCGTCGTGGCCCTCCACGTCCGCGGTCGGATCAGCTTCCGCGTATCCGAGCCGGGTCGCCTCGGCCAGCGCCTCCTCGTAGCTTGCGCCGGTGGAGGCCATCGCGTCGAGGATGAAGTTCGTGGTGCCGTTGACAATGCCGGAGATACGCTGCACCTGGTCGCCCGCGAGGGATCGGCGCAGCATGCCCACGACCGGGATCGCGGCGGCAACGGCGGCCTCGTAGTACAGGTCCACGCCGGCGGCGTTAGCGGCGTCTGCAAGCTCCGCGCTGTGCGCGGCAACGAGCGCCTTGTTGGCAGTCACCACGGATTTGCCGGCGTTCAGCGCCTCGAGCACCAGCTCGCGCGGGTAATCGATGCCGCCGATCAGCTCCACGACGATGTCCACGTCCTCGCGGGTGACCAACTCGCGCGCGTTGTCGGTCAGGTACAGGCCCTGGACCTCAGGGGCATCCTTGTGCTTGTCGACGTCCGATACCGCGACCCCCCGCACCTCGATCGGGCCGCCGATTCGCTGCTCCAAGCTCGGCCCGAATTCGGAAATGAGGCGCAGCACCTCGGTACCGACGGTGCCTTTACCCAGCACCGCAATACCCACGGGAGTACCGATGCCCTTGCCCGGGTAATTGCCGTTGTACCCCTCGGCGGTGGCGGAAGTCATGATGCGTGTTGCTCCTTCGTCAGGCGTTGTGGGGACCAGCGGCGAACCGCTTTGTCTACTATTGCGCAGCTCACACGCCATGGTCAATTAATATTCGCGGGCGAGAAGGTCCTCGACGGTTTCGCGGCGGACCATTGGCGTGACCTCCCCACCCCGGACCGACACCACGGCGGGTCGGCCGAAGGCGTTGTAGTTCGACGCCATGGAATAGCAGTACGCGCCTGTCGCCGCCAGGGCGATGAGATCGCCAGGCGCGACGTCGTCAGGCCACGTCGCGTCCTCGACAAGAATGTCGCCGGACTCGCAGTGCGAGCCGACGAGACGCGTATCAGTAGGCGCGCCGTCGGTGAACCGGTTGACCACGCGAGCGTCGTACAGCGCACCGTAGAGCGACGGGCGGATGTTGTCACTCATGCCCCCGTCGACCGCGATGTAGCGGCGGGAGGTAGTAAACGAGGTGTCCACGTCCTTGATCACCCCAGCGGTGTACACGGTGACGGCGGAGGGGCCCGCGATAGCACGGCCGGGCTCCACAACCACTGTCGGCGCGGTGATGCCGAGGTCGTCCGCGACCTCCTGGACGGCCGCGAGCAGGTCGGCAGCCACCGCGGCCACGTCCAGGGGTTTCTCCCCCGGCATGTACGCGATGCCGTAGCCCCCGCCCAGGTCGAGGTAGCCCAAAGCCACACCCTGGGTCCTCCAGATCTCTGCGTACAACTCGAGGACGCGCTCTGCCGCGAGCTTGAACCCTTCCGCGTCGAAGACCTGTGAGCCGACATGGCAGTGCAACCCGGTCAACTCCAGCGAGTCCGACTTAATCGCGGCGACGGCGGCCGCCAGTGCGTCGCCGGTGGCCAGGGAGATACCGAACTTCTGGTCCTCGTGGCTTGTGGCGATAAATTCGTGCGTGTGCGCGTCCACGCCCGGCTTCACGCGCACGAACACGTCCTGCTTCACGCCTGCCTCGCGGGCGACGGCCTCCAGCTGGGCCAGTTCCTGCTGCGAGTCGATCACCACATGGCCGACCTTGGACTCCACACATAGGCGCAAAAACGCGTCAGACTTATTGTTGCCGTGCACAGTGATGCGCTCCGGAGGGAAATCAGCGGCCAAGGCGATGCGCAGCTCATTTTCGCTGGCCACGTCGAGGGCCAGCCCTTCTTCATCAACCCAGCGCGCGACGTGGCGGGTCAAAAACGCCTTGGAGGCGTAGTGGACGTTCTCCGGGGCCAGGAACGCGGTTGCCATGTCGCGGCAGCGCGAGCGGAAGTCGTCTTCGTCGACGACCACAACCGGGGTGCCGTAGTCGGCAGCGATCTCCGGCAGCGGCACACCCGCGATGGTGACTACCCCGTCTTCCTCGCGTTTCGCGCAGCGGGGCCACACGTGGGCAGGTAAGTCGTTGAAGTCGCCGTTGTCCTGCTCGTACGGTGTGGAGATAAAGACAGTCATTACATCCGCTCCGGTGCGTTCACGCCGATCAAGCCCAGCGCGTTGGCGACGACCTGGCGCGACGCCATGGCGAGCGCGAGGCGCGCCGCGTGGATCGGCTCCGCGTCCTCGCCGGCCTTTGGCAGAATCTGGCAGGCGTCGTAGAACTTGTGGAAGGCGCTTGCCAGCTCCTCGGTGTAGCGGGCGATGCGGTGCGGCTCGCGAAGTTCCGCGGCGGCCTTGACCACGGCGGGGAACTCGCCCAGGGTGCGGATGAGATCGCCCTCCTTGTCGTGGCCGAGCAGGGAGAGATCAGGCTCGGCGTAGGAGACGCCGGCATCGATCGCCTTGCGCTCGATGGAGCACAGGCGGGCGTGCGCGTACTGGACGTAGTAGACGGGGTTGTCGGAGGACTGCTTCGTCCATAGATCCAGGTCGATGTCCAGGGTGGAATCCACGGACGAGCGCACCAGCGAGTAGCGGGCGCCGTCCACGCCGATCGCGTCCACCAAGTCCTCGAGCGTGATCACCGTGCCTGCGCGCTTGGACATCTTCACCGCCTGGCCGTCGCGCACCAGGTTCACCATCTGCCCAATGAGCACCTCAACCGCGTCCGCGTTGTACCCCAGCGCCTGAGCTGCGGCCTTCAGTCGCGCGATGTACCCGTGGTGGTCAGCCCCCAGCATGTAAATGGCAAGGGTGTGGCCGCGGTCGAACTTGTCGGCTACGTACGCAATGTCGCCCGCGATGTAAGCGGCATCGCCGTCGGATTTGAGCACGACGCGGTCTTTGTCGTCGCCGAAGTCCGTCGAGCGCAGCCACCACGCACCGTCCGCCTCGTACAGGTTGCCGTTGTCCTTCAACGTCGCGATCGCTTTGTCCACCGCGCCGGATTCGAACAGCGAGTTCTCGTGGAAGTAGACGTCAAAATCGACCCCGAAGTCGTGCAGGGACGCCTTGATCTGGGCGAACATCATTTCCACACCCACCGCACGGAAGGTCTCCTGCACCTCCGCCTCGCTGCCCTCGAGCGCGTGGGGGTGCTTTTCCACCACGGCCTGAGCGATGTCCCGGATGTAGTCGCCGCCGTAGCCGTCCTCAGGCGTCGGCTCTCCCTTCGCCGCCGCGACCAGGGAGCGGGAGAAGCGGTCGATCTGCCCGCCGTGGTCGTTGAAGTAGTACTCGCGCGTCACTTGTGCGCCGGAGGCCTCCAGCACGCGGCCGAGGGAATCTCCCACAGCGGCCCAGCGGGTGCCGCCGAGGTGGATCGGGCCTGTGGGGTTGGCGGAGACGAATTCCAGGTTCACCTTCTCGCCGGTGAAGAGGTCGGAGTGGCCAAACTGGTCGCCCTCCGCCAGCACCTTCGCCACCAGCTGCCCCTGGGCACCTGCTGCAAGGCGGAGGTTGAGAAAGCCGGGCCCGGCAATCTCAGCGGAATCAATGGCGGGATCCTCCGACAGGTCGTCTGCAAGCCAGCCCGCAAGCTCGCGCGGGTTCGTTCCCGCCTTTTTCGCAACCTGCAGCGCGATGTTGGTGGCGTAATCACCGTGCTCGGGGTTTCGCGGGCGTTCCACGGTCACTGTGTCGGGAACGACGGATGCGTCGAGATCGTGGGCTGCGAGTACGCGCGTGGCGGCCTCTTTCACGGTTGTTGCGAGTTCAGCTGGCGTCATGGGGCACAAGTTTAAAGCACCCTCCGACACCGCACGCAGCGTGCCCACAGTCACCCAGGTGCCATAGGTCACACCATTGCCCTACCCCTGTATTCGTCACTTTCCTCCGAAAGGTGGCATATTGTTTCAGTCATTGCACTTCCCAGACTCGAAAGAGCGTTTTCCATGGACCAATTTCAAGTGGTCACCGATGCCATCGGTGACAGCGTGGGTCTTTCGGCACTGGTGTCTACCCTGCCGCTTCTGACCTTCTTCATCATGCTGTTGGGACTGAAAGCCCGCGCGCACACCTCGGGTGCTGTAGCACTCGTCGTTGCCCTGCTGGTGGCCATCCTGGGCTTCAACATGCCCACCGGAATGGCACTTTCTGCAGCACTGCGCGGTGGGCTCTTTGGCCTCTTCCCCATCGTCTTTGTGATCCTGACGGCGATCTGGTTCTACCAAATCACCGTCGCGTCCGGTCGCTTCGAAGACCTGCGCCTCGTCTTCGACAAGATGGGCAACGGCGACGTGCGCATCCAGGCCATGCTCATCGCATTCTGCTTCGGTGGTCTGCTTGAGGCGCTCGCCGGCTTCGGTGCGCCGGTGGCCATCACCGCGACCATGATTCTGGCGCTGGGCATCCCGCCGCTCAAGGCCGCGACCGTGGTGCTCATCGCCAACACGGCACCCGTAGCGTTCGGCGCCGTGGCGATCCCGATCACCACTGCCGGTGACGTCGGCGGCCGCACTTTGGAGCAAACCGAGAACATCGCGGCGATCGTGGGCCACCAGACCCCGATCCTCGCGTTCTTCGTCCCCTTCATCATCGCGCTGCTTATCGACGGCTGGCGCGGCGTCCGCGAAACGGCGCCCGCGGCTGCTGTCATCGGCGGCTCCTTCGCCATCGCCCAGTGGTGGACCTCCAACCACTTCGCTTACCAGCTCACTGACGTTATCGCCTGCATAGTCGCACTCGGCGCCGCCTTCCTGCTTCTGCGATTCTGGCAGCCAAGCGGTGTCGACGCCATGCGCGAGCGCCTCGATCTTCCGCACCGCGCCTCTCTGGACGGGGAAGAGGCCGCGCTGCCGGCTAACCGAGTGTTCATGGCACTGCTGCCCTACGCCGTGGTCGTGATTGTCTTCGGCCTGGCTAACCTCGGCTCTGCCATCCCGAATTGGCTGAAGCAGTTCAAGATCTCCTTCCCATGGCCGGGACTGGACGGCAAGCTGCTCAATGCAGCAGGTGAACCAGTCAACAGCGACTACTCGTTCGCCTACATCAACAACCCGGGCAGCCTTCTGGTCATCTCTGCCATTATCGTGACCATCCTGTACATGGTCTTCAACGAGAATGGCCGGTACAAGCTCACCTGGGGCCAGGTGGGTAAAGAATTCGTGGATACTACCTGGAAGATGCGCTGGTCCGCGTTGACCATCGTCCTGGTGCTGGCCCTGGCCTACGTGATGAACTACTCAGGCCAGACCGTGACCATCGGCGAATTCTTTGCCAACCTCGGCCCGGCCTTTGCGTTCTTCGCGCCGGTACTCGGCTGGGTGGGCGTGGCCGTCACCGGTTCGGACACTTCCGCCAACGCCCTGTTTGCCAACCTGCAGGTCACCGCGGCACAGAACCTGGATCTGAACCCGGACTTGCTGCTGGCCGCAAACACCACCGGCGGCGTCGTGGGCAAGATGATTTCGCCGCAGTCGCTCGCCATCGCGGCCACCGCGGTGAACATGGAGGGCAAGGAATCCGAGATCTTCAAGAAGGTCGTCGGGTGGAGCTTCGGATTCCTCATCGCGGTATGCGTGATAGTGTTTCTTCAGTCGAACGTCCTCAGCGCGCTTGCGCCGGTCGTTCCGTAACCGCCAACTGAATATCGGAGCCCTCGAGGTCGTCACAGCCTGCGGGGGCTTTCACTTTCCCTGTGATCTCTCAAATTTAGGAGTCCGAACATGCGAGTAGCGCTGTTTTCTACTTGTATCGGCGACGCTCTCTTCCCCGACGCGCACAAGGCCACCGCCATTGTGCTTTCCCGCTTGGGCTATGACGTTGTCTTTCCCGACCAGCAGACTTGCTGTGGCCAGATGCACGTGAACACCGGCTACAAAGAGCAAGCCATCCCGATCATTGAAACGTACGTCGACGCGTTCTCGGACCCATCGATCGATTACGTCGTCGCACCGTCCGGCTCCTGCACCGGCGCCGTGCGCGAGCAGCACGTTCAGCTGGCTGAGCGCTTCGGCTCCAAGGCCCTTGTCGACGGCGCGAAGACCGCCTCGAAGAAGACCTACGACCTCTCCGAGTTCATCGTTGACGTCGCCGGCACTTACGACGTGGGCGCGTTCTTCCCGCACCGCGTGACCTACCACGCTTCCTGCCACTCCAAGCGCTTCATCGAGGTGGGCGATCGCCCCATCGAGCTCCTGCGCCACGTTGAGGGCATCGAGCTGGTGGACCTGCCCAACGTTGAGGAATGCTGTGGCTTCGGCGGCACCTTCTCCGTGAAGATGCCGGAGGTCGCCTCCGCCATGGTTTCCGATAAGGTTCGCCACATCAAGGACACCCAGGCTGAGTACGTCACCGCCGGTGACTCCTCCTGCCTGATGAACATCGGTGGCGCCCTCTCCCGCCAGCACATGGGCATCCGCTCGGTGCACATGGCGGAGATCCTGGCCTCCACCAAGGAGCACCCGCTGACCCCGACGTCCGCGGTGTACAAGAAGGAGAAGATGCTGTGAAGGTTGCACTTGGCCAACCCACTATGCCGCCGTTCGCAAGCGGCCCGTCCCACCTGCGCGGCACCGAGAAGTTCCAGAAAGCTGCGCACCACGAGCTCAACGACGTAACCAAGCGCCGCAACTACCAGTACGCAACCACCACCATTCGTGTGAAGCGCCAGGCAGTTGTGGACGAGGTCGACGACTGGCAGGACCTGCGCGAGGCAGGCTCCGCCATCAAGCGCGACGTCATCGCCCGCATGCCGGAACTGCTGGAGCAGTTCGAGCAGAACGTGACCGCACGCGGCGGCCACGTCCACTGGGCGCGCGACTCCAAGGAAGCCAACGAGATCATCCAGGACCTGGTCAAGGCCACCGGCGAGGACAAGGTCGTCAAGATCAAGTCCATGGCCACCCAGGAAATCGCCCTGAACGAGGAGCTGGAAAAGGCCGGCATCTTCGCGCAGGAGACCGACCTGGCTGAGCTGATCGTCCAGCTTGGCGAGGACTTCCCGTCCCACATCCTGGTTCCGGCGATCCACCGCAACCGCGCGGAGATCCGCGACATCTTCACCGCGAAGATGCCGAACACCGACGAAACCCTGACCCAGGATCCTGCCGAGCTGGCAGAAGCCGCCCGCAAGTTCCTGCGCCAGCAGTTCCTGGAGGCCAAGGTGGCCGTCTCCGGCTGCAACTTCGGTTGCGCGGACACCGGCACCGTCTCCATCGTGGAGTCCGAGGGCAACGGCCGTATGTGCTTGACCCTGCCGGAGACGCTGATCACCGTCATGGGCATTGAGAAGCTGCTGCCGTCGTTCGAGGACCTCGGCGTGTTCCTGCAGCTGCTGCCGCGTTCCTCCACCGGTGAGCGCATGAACCCGTACACCTCTCTCTGGTCCGGCGTGACCGAGGGTGACGGCCCGCAGAACTTCCACATCGTTCTTTTGGACAACGGCCGCACCGCTGCCCTGTCCAACGAGATCGGCCGCGAAGCACTGAAGTGCATCCGCTGCTCTGCCTGCCTGAACGTCTGCCCGGTGTACGAGCGCGCCGGCGGCCACTCCTACGGCTCCACCTACCCGGGCCCGATCGGCGCAATCCTCTCCCCTCAGCTAACCGGCATCGAGTCTTCCGATGACCCGAACGGCTCCCTGCCGTACGCGTCCTCCCTGTGCGGGCGTTGCAACGAGGTCTGCCCGGTGAAGATCCCGATCACGGACATCCTGCTGGAGCTGCGCTACCAGAAGACGAAGAACGAGCCGAACCAGGTGGAACGGGCTGCGTTCGCTTCCCTGGCGCAGGTTTGGGGCCACAGCGGCGTGTGGGACAAGCTCGTGCGCATGGTCGCGCTGGGCCGCGTACTCGGCGGGTTCAACGGCAAGATCGAGACCATGCCGCCGCCAATCTCCGGCTGGACGGAGTACCGCGACGTCGCCGTGCCGCCGAAGAAGTCCTTCCGCCAGTGGTGGGACACCGACGAGGCGGAGCGCTTGCTATCGGAGGCCCGTGAGCAGGGTATCCCCAGCGGCCAGCAGGTGTCCGGCAAGCGTTTCGAGGAGGACAAGTAAATGACTACCCCCGTATCCGGTGACTCCGCCCGCGACACCCGCAACGAGGACGCGAAGCGCGAGATCCTCAAGCGCATCCGCGACGCGCAGCAGCTGTCCAACACGCCCGAGTCGGTTGAGATTGTGCGTAACTACCACACCTCGTCCGACCTCAGCGCGGACGAGCTGCGCGAAATCCTCATCGATCGGCTCGTCGATTACAAGGCCGACGTCGTGCAGACCACCGAGGAGTCGCTGCGCGAGGACATCCTCCGGGTGCTCGCAGATCGCGAGTGCAAGGAGATCGTCTACGCCCCCGGCTTGGACGCCTCGCTTTTCGACGGCTTCGACGGCACCGCGCGCCCGGACAGCAACGAATCCGACCCGCGCGAGCTTGGCGACGTCGATGCCGTGGTCACCGACTCCCACGTGACCTCCGCCCAGACCGGCACGATCGTGCTCGAGTCTGACGACGTGTGCGGCCGCCGCGCACTGTCCTTGGTTCCGGACCGTCACATCTGCATCGTGCGCCCGGACACCGTGGTGTACGGCGTGCCGGAGATGATCTCTCGCATTGACCCGGAGCGCCCGGCGACCATGATCTCTGGCCCGTCCGCTACCTCCGACATCGAGCTCGTGCGCGTCGAGGGCGTGCACGGCCCGCGAGACCTCATCGTGATGGTCGTGAAGTAGCCGGCTTCCTGGCATAGCGAAACGGCCGGTCCCGTTCGGGGCCGGCCGTTTCACTGTCATTGTTTCCCGTGTCGCGCCGTTCCCGCGGCGCGCACAAATCATTATGGGGCGCCGGGGTTGCAAAACTATGGGGTGCGCCTGAGAGTCGGTTGCGGGTTGGTTCGACGTTCCATCACCACGGGCAGCCACACCCAATTTCATCGTGGCCGTATCCGGGTGCTAACCTTTAGCGCATTGTCTTCGTAGCTCAGTGGATTAGAGCATCGGTTTCCGGTACCGAAGGTCGCAGGTTCGAATCCTGTCGGGGACACCATGTGAAGTCTCGAGACATCGTTCCTACGGTGTCTCGAGATTTTTTGTTTTTGGTGTGCCCCGGGGTGGGGTGATTTCGTTATCTTTTTGGTTGTAGTAGATCTTTTCGTCGGTAAGTGTGTAGGTGGCGATTTGTGCCCCACTGCTGATGAGTTTGATGTCGACGTGGTTGTCGACGCAGATCATGGTGATCGGTTCGCCGCCCCAGATAGTCACGTCTGCTCCCGACCACGGGTGATTCGTGTGCAATTTCGCCACTTGCAGCAGGGTGATCAGCGAATTACCGCGCGGATCGATCAGGACCAGAAACTCCGTTACCGCGTCATCTTCGGCGCGCCAAAACTCAATCTCCGCACGCATCGTGCCAGCAAAAATGTGCGGATCGTGATTAGCAATCATCGGCGGTCACCTTCCACTGCTCCGGGATAGCAAAACCCCCGTCGTGGAGCTGGTGATCTTTCCAATCCAAAATGGCGCGTTTCCAACGGGTGGGGTCAGTCTCCGCCCAAGAATGATCACGCTCAATTTCGGTGTGCGCGTCGAGCAATCTGGCGGTCGCGTCTGTTACGTCATCGGAGATCGTGTACGCAAAGTCGCCGGGGAATTGCGCATCCGCCCACCGAATGAATGGCAGGAAGTCCGGGTCACGGAAGTCCTCACATGGCGGGTCAATAGCAGTCCCATCCGGCAGGTATTCGTAGTCGATAATGTGCTGGTTTTGCGCCATTTCCGTCTCCGCAATGTCCATCAGGCGAACAAGGCGCGAGGTGTTGAGCATGAGCGCCCCATCGAGCCACTCGCCTTCCACGCGCTTTATCCACCCGGTATGTACTAAACGCTCGATGCACCCTTTGAGTGGATACTTCGGTTCGCGCCACCACGGACGTTCGTAGGCTTCTTCCGGGATGTAGTGGATCAGTCCGATACAGCCACGGCGGAAATTCCCGTGGCGGTCAATAATCTCGCCGGTGTAGTCATCGGCGTACTTGCTCACATGTGCGAGTGCGGTTTTGTCTTGATACTCCAGTGATGGGGTCATCACCTGCATCACTGCATCGTTAAGAATTTCTCCCAAATGGTACTCCTTTGATCGGGAACGTTGGCACCGTGTTGCACCAACGGGATTAGAACGCTACTTCACGTCGTTTGCGCATGTCAAGAGCCTTTTTGGTCACTTAATAGGTGGCGAAATCACGTACAAAGTGAGTTGGTTTCAGGTAGGAAACCTGCAAGCGAATGGGCACTTATTAGGTTTCGCGAACACAGAGCGCGACTACGTAGAAAATAAGAGGGACACACGGTGTGAGGCATAGAAAGTGTGAGCGAACAGTCCGGTGAACAAGGTGCGCCCGCTTCCAGGTACGAGGACAGTTCCGCTGGTGGCGAGATCGTGCAGTCCTCGTGTACGGTCGTTCACCTTTACCCCACGTCGGTGTTGAATGACGCGCACCGCGACCACCCCCATGAACGTCTCCGCCCGGTCTCCAATTCGCCCCCACACCAGATCGCTACGCCCCGCCTTCGTGCCAATCTGAAACACGCCGTGACCTGTAAGAAACACCTAATATCACGTTCTGACGAAGACCGGCGCGACTATGAGACAATCAACGGGTTGGAAAAAATAACTCAATAAAATAAAGGAATTAGGAAATGACCAATTACACCCCGATTACCCGCGCCGAACTGGAGAAGACTCTCTGGGGCGCTGCCACGGCACTTCGTGGCTTCATGGATGCTTCCGACTACAAGAACTACGTGTTCCCCGCACTGTTCTGGAAGTGGATTAGCGATAACTACAAGTACGAAACAGAGCAGTTCGAGCGCGATTTTGCAGGGGGAAAACTCACTCCCGAACAAAGCAAAGATATTGAAGCCGATTACCACGCCTTTGTGATCCCACCGGGCGCGTCCTGGGACAACGTGTATCTAGACAAGGACATTCCCGAGAGTATTCGTAAGGACAAAGCGCACGCTCTTCACCCGAGGAACTACATCGGCGCTCGTATGCGTTCGGCAATGACGGCAATCCAACACGCTAATCCGGAGCAACTTTCCAACATCTTCGGAGATGCTGCTTACGGCAACGAGGAGCGCCTAAAAGAAGAGGGACTTCGTAAGATGCTCGCCGGTCTTGCGGAGCATACGTTTAACGCAGAAACAGTTCCGGGCGACTCTTTCGGAGATGCGTACGAGTACCTACTCAAGAAGTTCTCGGATGATTCCGGCACCGGCGCGGGAGAATTCTTCACTCCGCGCCCGGTCGTGCGCTTGATTACCCGTCTTCTCGATCCGCAGTCCGAAGAGTCTGTTTACGACCCCGCGTGTGGCTCCGGTGGCATGCTCATCGAAGCCTGCAACACTGTGAAAGAGCACGGCGGTGATCCGCGAACCCTTACCTTGCGCGGTCAAGAAAAGAACATGACCACGCAGGCTATCGCGCGGATGAACCTGTATATCCACAATCAACCTGAGCACAAGATCATCCACGACAACACGCTGCTAGATCCCGGTAATCGTAGACCGGATAACACCTTTGAACAGTATGACGTGGTAATTGCCAACCCTCCGTTTTCCGTTGAGGATTGGGGACGAGAGTCGTGGGATGACGATCCCCGAATCATCGGTGACTTGGCTCCTAATTCCTACGCAGATTTCGCGTTCATGCAGCACATGATCACTTCAATGAAGCCTAAGACGGGACGTATCGGCGTAGTCATGCCCCACGGCATCCTTTTCCGAGGACATGCGGAGAAGCGGATTCGCACGGAAATTCTCAACCGTGATCTCATCGAAGCGGTCATTGGCATGCCAAACAATATTTTCTACGGCACAACAATCCCGTCCTGCATCGTGATTCTGCGCGCTGAGAAGTCGGACGAACGTAAGAACAAGATTCTTTTCGTGGATGCGTCCACTCGTTTCGTCAAAGGTTCGAACATGAACGAACTTTCCGACGATGATGTGAATGCGATTCTGTCTGCGTTCCACGACGAGGAGGACGTGGACGGCGCAGACGAAGGAATCGAGTTCCGTCTTGTGGACATGGACGAGATCGAGTCGAATGACTACGACCTCAACATTGGTCGTTATGTCCAGGCGAACACGGATGTTGAAGTGGATCTTGAGTCTTCTGTTGCGGAATGGAACGAAGCGGAATTGGAGCGCGAGCGCGCCCGCGACGCATTCCGCAACCTCCTAAAGGAGGTCGGTTTTGGTGAATAAACAAAACTGGACACCTACCAAGGTCAAAGACGTTGCAAAGATTGTGTCTGGCGCTACCCCCAAAACCGGCATCGAAGAGAATTGGGGTGGTGACATACCGTGGCTAACGCCAAAGGATTTGTCTGACAATCCAGCGCCATACACATCTCACGGTTCACGGTTCCTCACCGAACAGGGGTTTAGTTCCTGTTCCACGCATATTTTACCCAAAGGCACTGTTCTTCTTACTTCACGCGCTCCAGTTGGGTACGTCTCTGTAGCAGCGAACGACATTTGTACGAATCAGGGCTTCAAGAGTCTTGTTCTAGATGATGGTCAAGTTCCGGAATTCTGGTATTACCTCCTGAGTGCTAATACCGAAACGCTTCTTAACTACTCAGGCGGATCGACGTTTAAAGAACTAAGCAAAAGATCTCTTGAGCAAATCGAGTTCCTGATTCCCCCTATTGAGGAACAGCGCGAGATCGTCAATTTCATGCAGGCGCTGGATCTCATGATCCAGGCGGGTGACCGTGAGATCTCCAGCGCGGAACAAATGCGCGGGGACGCGCTAAAGACCGTCCTAACGGATCGTAACAGTCAGTGGGATCAAATCCCCCTACGGGAGGTTGCTACCTGGAAATCGGGAGCCACCCCAAAGGCTGGAACACCCGAGTTTTATCACGGCGGAACAATCAACTGGGCGAAGATCGGAGATATTCAGAACGCACCTATTTATGATACTGAAACAAAAATTACGGAAGCGGGTTTCGAAAAGATTAAAAAGGTCGCCCCGGTAGGCTCAACTCTAATCGCAATGTACGGAGCAAGTATCGGACGAAGCGCCTTTGTGATGAACGAAATGGCAACTAATCAAGCGATTCTGTGTGGAATCCCGGATGAGGAAATCATCGTTCCTGAGTTTCTTTTCCTGTCCGCCCTCAATCTAGAAGATGAGTTCCGCAGTCAAGGTCGTGGCGCTGCTCAGCCCAACATCAACAAGACAATCATTGGTGATCAGAAGATTCCACTACCTCCCCTGGCAGAACAGGAAAAGATTGTGGAGAAAATGCAAACACTCGACGCTTACCTGGAGTCTGCGAAACGATCTCAAGAAGCGCTCAAGCAGTTGCGCAAAGATGCACTCCACGCGCTGCTATCCGGTGACAAGGACGTGCGCGAATTAGCGGAGATGTTCGCAACCGATGAGGACGTGGCGTAGGTGCGCGCCCCCGCGCCTGTGAGTCTTATTGACTCACCTTCCCTCACGCCCCATTCACACCCCGCGAAAACACTTCCCCACCTGCTATAATCGATATATTCATCCACCGCCGAGACACATAGAAGGTTCATAAGGCGACAACAACATAAAAGGTAGACAGACAATGGCAACGTTCAGCGAAAAATCAACGGTTCAAGACTTCCTAGCAGACAGAATCTCCAACAACGGATTCACGGAGGTAAAAGCGAAGGATCTTCCCCGTCAACTCGCTGACCCCTACATCCCCGCCTACCTCAAACAAGCGGTTATCGATCTCAACCCCACCCTAAAAGCGCACCCCGAGCGCTACGACGAGATCGAGCCACGCCTATCAGCGATCTTCGGCAAAGCAGTCACGTCCTCGCCCATGCAGGCGAACAAGGAGTTTATTCAACAACTCTTCGGCGGTTTCACCCACAAGTTCATCGGGGACAACGACTATACGACGATTCACCTATTCGACCTCGATCACCCGGAAAACAATCAGGCGATTGTCTCCAAAGAGGTCATCTACAAGACCCCGAACACGTACGAGCGTTTCGATCTCGTGCTGTTTCTCAACGGGTTGCCCGTAGTCATCATCGAGACCAAAAACATCACCGAGGACTGGAAACTTGGAGTCTCGGATATTAATCAGGTCTACCTCAACAAGGCTCCGGCATTTTTTGCCACCAACATCTTGAACGTGGTCTGCAACGGGACAAACTTCCGCTACGGCTCCCTCAACCAGCCTGACTACACCTGGAGCATGTGGGGATCGACCGAAGACCCCTACGACCTACAAGGTATTGAGCGCACCAAACGCTCCATCGACTTGCTGCTCACCCCATCCACGCTTATCAATATCGCGGATGACTTCACGCTGTTCCAGCGCTCCGGCGCAACAGGCGCGAGAAAGATCATTCCCCGCTACGTGCAAATGGAAGCAGCGCAAGCCATTCACAAGCGCGTACGCGAACCCAACGGTGGAAACGGGCTTATCCACCACTATCAGGGAACGGGCAAGACCCTGCTCATGGTCTACACAGCTATGAAACTGCTCGAAGACACCGATATCGAAAAGCCCACCATTCTGATCGGTCTCGACCGCGTAGACCTGGAGAAAAACGTTCACGATGACTTCCGGGACTCCGGTATCGCCAACATCACCCACGTCGGCAACGCAAAGCAACTCAAAAAGGCGGTCACCAACGCCGTTCCCGGCATCATCGTCACGTCCATCTGGAAGTTTAAGGACGTAATCCTCGATTCGGGTGAAGTGTGGAACTCGAATGACAACATGATCGTGATGATCGATGAGGCGCACCGCACTCAAGACGGCGATCTCGGCATGAAGATGCGCCAAGTCATCCCGAACGCTCGTTTCTTCGGCATGACGGGTACGCCCATTAACGAGGGTGGAGTTAACGGGCGCAACACGTTCAAACTGTTCGGCAACCAGAAAGACCCCGGACAGGTGCTGTCCAAATACACGATGGAACGGGCTATCGCGGATGAGACTTCCGTACCCATCATTGTCGAGCCACGGCTGGTGGATTGGAACCTCGACCAGGAAGCGCTCGATGCAGCCTTCAACACGCTTATCGAAGATGAGGGACTGACAGAGGACGAAGCAGCGTACCTTTCTGATCGTTCCGGCAAACAGAAAACGGTCGTGCTCAACCCGGATCGCATCGATGCAGTCTGTAACGACATTCTGGACTACTACCATGCGCATGTCGCCCCGCTTGGTTTCAAAGCTCAAGTAGTGGCTCTAGACCGCGAGATGTGTGTCATCTACGAGGACAAACTCAACGAACTGATCAAGCAGCGCGGATTGAACTACACCACCGAAGTCGTGATGACTGTCGGCGGGAAAGAAGACGAAAAGCGCGGGTGGACCAAATACGAGCGCTCCCGTCCACAAGAGCATGCACTCATTGACAGGTTTGTGCGCCACGATTCCGCACCGGACATTCTCATCGTGACCTCAAAGTTGCTCACCGGCTTTAACGCGCCGATTGAAAGCACAATGTTTATCGACAAGCCATTGTCGAAGCAGACGCTATTCCAGGCGATTACGCGCACAAACAGGCGCTACGCCAACCCGGAAACTGGGCAAGAGAAAACCCACGGCATCATTGTCGATTACGTAGGCATCTCTAAGCGCATTGCGCGAGCGCTCAAGGATGCATCCCCAGAGGACAAAAACCGTCCTGTAGAAGTCGAAGAAGTGCTTGTCCAGTTTGATAAGGCGCTCAAACTTGCACTTAGTAGGTTTGAGGGGATCGACCGGACCGATGACAGTTTTGAGTCCTTCACTGCAGCAGCCAATCGTTTTTCTAGCGAAGATGACGCGCGCGCTTTCAAGCGTGAATTCATGACCGTTGAAGGACTGTGGGAGGTGCTGTATCCGAACCCGCAAGTGATCAAGCACGAGCAGGACTACAAGTGGCTTGCGCAGTTGTATCAAGTGGCGAAGGGTGCCGAAACTGACTATGACCTCGTATGGGAGAAGTTAGGCGCGAAAACGATCCAACTTGTCCATGATTCGATCTCGAACGTAAAGGTGAAAAACCTCAAGCGTTTGGAAGTCTCATCGGACACTATCGAGAAGTTGCGAGAACTTACGGACATTCTTGACCCGGATGGGGATGAACTCGATCCTGATGCGGTCACCGCTGATGAGATCCTGGACTCGATTGATCGCCGGATCAAGATGCGCCTTGCCAAGTCTGACGGGGCGACTGTGTATGTCTCGCTTGCGGAGCAGTTGGAGAACTTGCGCACGCGCTCCACCGCGACGATGGAGGACACCGAAAAATTCATCGAGGAAGCGATTCGCTTGGCGCGCAAAATCCGTGATTTGGATAAGCGCTCCGGTAGCGACGATGAAACGTCGAAGGTAGAAGAAAATATCGCGCTGCTACCGGATGATCACGTTGGTGCGCTGACGCAGATTGTCACCGAGTACAAGCCGGAAGATTCGTCTATCGTGGTGGAACTTCTCGCGAAGGAAATTGACCAGATCGCGCGCACGGTGACGTTCTCGGGGTGGAGTGCTGGCAACTCCACAGGTGACAGAAAGGTGCGCGCTACCATCTCGAAGAAGCTGGTTGATTTCCACATGCCACCGCGTGGCGACCTGTTCGATGCTGTGTATGAGTACGTTGCGGAACATTACTAGCGGATGCAAGAGCCAACGCCAAACGATCTAACCGCAGTCTCCAACGATGAGGTTGCACCGGAGGTAGCAAGCGTCTCGCAGGTTGTCGAACCTGTTCCGGTGATCGTCCAAGATGAGGGGCTTGGACTTTCGGATTGGCTCAATATCGCGATGCTGTTCGCCACTATCGGGTCGCTGGTTATTGCTGCTTATGCCACTTGGCAGAACGCGAAAACAGCACGAGAAGCCAGCGAGAACGCTCAAGACGCAGCAGACCAGATGGAAGAGATTGCTAGTGCGAGCCAATCCACGATGTGGACCGCTAGAGATCAGTTGGACCGTTTAGAAATCATGATGGCGACGGGGACACAGATTCTTGGTGGGCTGGATGATGTGGCGCTGGAGTTATTCCGCCCCCGTATGAACGCTTATCTCGGAAGCCCCATACACGAGAAGGGATATCTCCCGCTTGTCGTGGAGAACGTTGGTAAGAGTCCCGCCCGCAACGTGACTGTGAAATTTAACCCGCCACTTCCGAAACCAGACGTGGATCGGCTCAACGCTAATACTTCGAAGTTGGTGAACTACCAGAAATCGCCGGTCGAACTGACCGTTGCGAAGTATGAGGGCAAAACGTTTAAGACGTGGGCACCTAACCAGTCCACGTCTGTGCCATTTTGGGCTACGAAATTTGAGCGGTTTCCTCTTCGAGAAGTCGGGGAAAGTAAGCGATTTGTTAATGCTGACGGCACTCCATCGGATGCGGTTATAGTGCGCAGGGAATCCGATGGATCAATGCTGCTCGATGAATCCGGCGACGGCATTCCCGCTGATGTTGAGGTGGTCATCACCTACAAGGATGAGCACGGCACAACATTCACGGATCGGGTGTCGCTAAATCCTGACTTGTGGGTGTCTACCACTTTCAGAAGCACAGAACGGCACAGCACGTCTGTTACCTACGGCGGGGACAACTAGGCGTATCAATTTGGCACGCGAGTAGTCCGTCACCACCCGGCGCAAGCACGAACACCTACTACGTGGGACTATCTTCCCAACCTAGTAGGTGTGTCTCCCCCAGTCCCCCGGCTGCATGAATTGTTGTGGATTAAGCGCGGGGCTGCTTCCTCAAAAACTGGTGAAACGGGAAAATCATCGTCACCTTAGCTGTCGGTCACGCCTGCACCTATGCTGCACGGTATTCGGGCATCGTCTCGTTCGGATCGAGCGGAATGGTCACTTGATCTGGGTATGACATATTGCTATACGCTTGCACAAGCACCGCTTCTACATTGTCAAAACCGCCAAAACGTGAGATTTTTGCGCTACCGTTCGCGCCAAGTCCGCGGATTTCGCCAAACGGCGGTTCAGTACGGTAGTTGTCGTTAGGACGCACCACTTCAAAGATAACGAGGTAGTACTCTTTATCGGTCAACTTCGTGATCTTGATATTGGCTCCGTCATCAGTGACATGCGCATCCCAACCGGCTTCTTTCGGATTGAATCGGGTACGCGCTCCATCCATGCGTTGAAACCGTCGAAGACTATCCCGGTAGTTCTGTTCTTCCTCGTCCTCGCGCTGCTTGATCAAACGTTGCTGTTCGCGGAACTGATCTTCTCGCGCAAGACGCTCCTGCTGCGCTTGGCGATCATGATCCGCCTGTTTTTGCCTTTCGATAGCGCGCTGCATCTCTTCCTCGTAACGCTGCTGATCAATCTCGCGCTCGCGGTCGTACTTCGCGACAAGTTCTTCACGCTGCTTCTCATTGCGCGTATTTGTGATCACGGCGTAGATGAAACCGGCGACACCGATGCCCAAACTGACAATGCTCCAAATGTCCAATTCCACGTCCTCTCTTATCGACTCCGAGTGCGAATACCGACCATGTGATTCACACTTGCGAGAAGCATAGAATGTGTCACGGATAATCCACCCGAATCGTTTTCGTGAACGGGGCTTCGACGGGGGAAATAACGCGCGCTCACACAAGTGTGGTAGCGGACTACGCTATGTCACGAAAAGGGGTGCTACCCAGGTATTATACCGGTTTTCTGGCGGATGGAGCGCGGTGACAATTGGTGTTCCAAGAGATTTTCCTCGGACCAACGATTGGCGTAATCATTCTCATGGTTCTCGATATGGAAGAGCGCTTCAACCTGCATAGATGCACGGTTCATAGAAGTCGTGGATGTTTCGGTACACGTAGTCGATGTAGTAGCCATACAAGCGCTTTATCAGTTGCGTCATCTCCTGGATTGCGTAGCGAGTACAGGATGTTCTGCTCGTTGGGCTGGTGCTCCGCACCGTCGCCCGCGAGGCGATGCGGGGTGGGGCGGGTAGCGCATGAATGTGCGCTCATCCTTCGTATACGGAAATGTCCCTTGGTAATTGAGTTTTTGTTTCTTTCTCCTTTACGCGCATAAAACGGTGTCACTGTAAGTCTTTTCTCGGTGGCACCGTTTTGGTGTGTATGGGGCGTGCTTGTTGCGTGGGCTAGGGGGTGCTTCGAGGTGGTTTGTGGGGTGTTTCGGGACGGGTGTGGGGAGTTTGCAAGGGTGCTGGTTGGGGCGTTGCGGGAGGGTATTTGTGCCGGTAAAAGCGTTTTTCGAGGAGTGGGCGGGAAATACGCGAGGGTTTTGGCGGGAAACGTTTCGGGAAACGGTGCGTTGTGGGAGGTCTACAAGTTGCACAAATCTCTCCAAATGGGGGGGTTTCCGCAAACCTCGAGGGTGTCCGATTCTTTGTGTGCGGGGGTTGGTTTACAAGTAGTCCGCGAATC